>Ga0209336_10000534_pt1 | contig 19448 bp, 18 predicted proteins | sample LinPmetageLP32_FD_184042 | JGI IMG/M metagenome (GOLD analysis project Ga0209336, IMG submission 184042) | Marine viral communities from the Pacific Ocean - LP-32 (SPAdes) (version 2) | ecosystem: Environmental > Aquatic > Marine > Oceanic | place: Pacific Ocean | collected 2009-08-23 | reverse complement strand
GTTACTTGCACAGCTAAACTTACAGCAGTAAATGGCTTTGTTAATACCGCACTAGATACAGCAACAGCAAATACTCTAGCAGGTCTAGGTGCTATTGATGAAGGTGCATCAGCTTATATTACAGATGGTAATGCAGGTTCAAAATGTCTTGCATTCTTTGACGGAACAAACTGGAAAAAGATGCATTCACCAGGCGACAACATAGCATCATCATAATGGAGAAGTCAATGGCAAAATGGGCAGAAAAACCACATACAACAAACATTGGCAACAGCCAGATTGAACAAGACATAGAAATAAGAATTATTAAAAAAGATATTGAAACTATACGAGACAATCACCTAGTGCATTTACAACAGGATGTTCGTAGAGTTGAAAATAAAGTAGATAAGATAGACATGAGAATATGGGGCATACTCATACTCATTGTTGCATCTACGGTAGGCACTGTTTTAGCAGGACTATTTACGTAACCAACGGTAAAATGGGAGACAACGATGGCAAAAGAAAAGAAGATGGGTCGACCCGTCAAAGAGATTGACGAAGACCTATTATATAAGTTAGCACAGATACATTGCACCATGAAAGAAATGGTAGACATTATCGGTGTTTCAGAAGATACGTTAAAACGCAGATATGCGGGACTTATAGACAAAGGGAAAGCAGAAGGCAAAATGAGACTAAGAAGAAAACAAATAGAAGTAGCAATGTCAGGTAATCCTGCACTCTTAATATTTCTAGGTAAATCTATGCTTGGTCAAAGTGAAACGCCTGTTGCAGAAGCAGATAAAATACTCCCTTGGTCTGACGATGCCACTGAATAAAGCACAACGGGCAGTTGCTGATTCAGATGCACGTTTTAGGGTATTTGTTGCTGGTAGACGAACTGGCAAAACATTCTTTGCTATCAGAGAGTTGGCTAGATTTGCAAGACACCCAAACAGAACAGTTTGGTATGTTGCACCAACTTACTCTCAAGCCAAGAATATTGTATGGGAAGATTTACAAAGTAAAATGACAAAACTAGGATGGGCAGATAAAATCAATCAGAACGAACTAAGCATTCGTTTAGTTAATGGTAGTAAAATATCATTAAAGGGCAGTGACCGATACGACACACTACGTGGTGCTGGCGTTGATTTTTTAGTTATGGATGAATATGCAGATATGAAGCGTGAAGCATGGGAAGCCGTTCTAAGACCAACACTATCAGCACAAACACCACCTGGTCATGCACTATTTTGTGGAACACCAAAAGGCTTTAATCATTTCAAAGACCTTTATGATTATGGACAAACAGATGATAAAGACTGGGACTCATTTCAGTATACATCAATGTCTGGAGGTAATATCCCAGAAGATGAAATAGAACGTGCAAAAGCAGACATGGATAAACGACAGTTTGAACAAGAATATCTAGCCAGCTTTATTAACTTTACTGGACAGATTTATTATAACTTTGACAGAACAAAGCACGTAGCAAAACAAGAATTTGATAAAGACGCACCAATACATATCGGCATTGACTTTAACATAGACCCAATGTCAGCAAGTGTGTGTCAAATACAGAACGGCAAACTACATCAGTTTGATGAAATCTCTATCTATGGTTCAAACACAGAAGAACTAGCACAAGAGATTATTAACCGTTATGACAAAACAAAAGTTATTTGTTACCCTGATCCTGCAGGAAATCAGCGTAAGACCTCAGCTACAGGGAAAACAGATATTACTATTCTACAACAATACTTTAAGGTAGAAGCAAAAAGAAAACATGATGCAGTAAGAGATAGAATAAATGCAGTAAATAGTCTTATGGAAAGTGCAAACGGAACTGTAAGATATTCGATAGACCCAAACTGTATGAATTCTATTCGTTGTCTTGAGCGTCAAGTTTATAAAGAAGGGACTTCAATCCCTGATAAAGACGGTGGATTTGACCATCAAAACGATTCTTTGGGATATCTTGTGGCTCACATTGCGCCAATAACTAGACCAGTGAGAGCGATTAATAAACCAAAACGATTTACGCATATGTAAAGGAACAGCACTATGGATTATGATAATATAATAAAAAAGCATAATATGTATAAAAGACATATTTACCGTTGGAGATACTACTATGATAGTTACTACGGTGGACAAGATTACCAACAAGGTCAATACCTAAGAAAGTATTTACAAGAAGAAGATGATGGCTACAATGAATACGGCAAACGTATTATGAATACACCGCTAGACAATCATTGTCGCTCAGTAATTGACACATATACATCATTCATCTGGCGAGACTCACCGCAAAGAGAGTTTGGTATGTTAGCAGATAATCCTGCACTAAAGCCATTCTTAAAAGACGCTGATTTAGAAGGTCGCTCATTTGATGCTGTTATGAGAGAAGCTACTACACTTGCAAATATCTATGGTCATGTGCTGTTGATGTTAGATAAGCCTGCAAGTGAGGCTGCCACTCTAGCAGAAGAATTAGCACAAGGCATCAGACCTTATCTTTCAGTTATTACACCAGAGAATATTATTGATTGGCATTTTTCAAGAATGTCAAATGGTCGTTACATGATTGATTATCTAAAACTAAAAGAGTTTGAAGATGATGAAAAATGTATCTACAGAATATGGACAAACGATACAGTTGGTGTTTATGAAGTAGATGAAGAAAATGCAGAAATGGTTCTATTAGAAGAATACGAGAATGTAATGGGTCACATTCCAGCAACTTTCTTATACGGACAACGTTCACATGAGCGTGGCATAGGTATCTCACAAATCGCTGATGTGGCAGATATTCAAAAGTCAATCTACAATGAGTTAAGTGAACTAGAACAAGTTATTCGTATTTCTAATCATCCATCAATCGTTGCTACAGAAGGTGTAGACATGCAAGGCGGTGCTGGCTCAGTTATTACTATTGAGAACACAGACATCGAACCAGGTCTAAAGCCGTATCTGTTACAACCAAGTAATGCATCAATTGGTTCTATCTTAGAGTCAATGAAAACAAAAACCGGTATGATTGACAGAATAGCTAATCTAAGTTCAATGCGTTCAACATCAAAAGCAACAGCTAGTGGTGTATCACTAAAGATAGAACGTGAGTTATTGAACGTTAAACTAGCACAGATAGCCGATAACTTAGAGATTGCAGAAGAACAAATCTGGCATCACTTTGTTCACTTCTATGATGGCGAAGCACACTTTGATGGCGTAATTGATTATCCAGATAACTTTGACATGACTGATACATACACCGAACTAGATTTCTTAATGAAAGCATCGGCGGCACCAATTAGCAGTTCTCAATACACTACTGAGATTGCAAAACAAATTGCACGTATCACAATAGAAGATGAAGAAATGATGGATACCATTATCAAAGAGATTGAGAATGGTTCACAAGCACCAGAGTTCGGAGCAAACTTAGATGGCGACACAGACACAAATACAACAACATAGTGATTTAATCGATTCTATCTTAGATGATTTTGATGACTTTATGGAGAGTGCAGAAAAGACACTTGAGAATAAAGTTGCCAAAAGAATACTAGAAACAAAGACGATTGACGAACTATTAGAATTGCGAGTCCCACTAACAGAGGACTATCGCACACTTGTGCAAGAACGTGTTAGAGCATACATTGACAACTTTGACACACTTGCTGTAGATGGTGCGGCGATGACAGGTGATGGTATTACTCCACTTGATAATAGAATAGTTGCAGAACTAAAAGCACAATCATACGCAAGATTAGATGAAACTGTAAAGCAAAATAGGGAGTCTGTTAACACCGAAATAGTTGTAGGCGCTCTTGCAGGGTTAGCCGTTCAACAAATTGCTACTAATTCAAGACATGCCGTTTCAGGACTTATGATTACAGTAGACGATTTAGAAATAACACGTTTACAAAATAGATTAAGAAAATTAAGAGCGGCTGGTGAAAGTGCTAAAGAAGAAATAGCCCTAACACTAAGTCAACTTAAAAAGCGATTTAGTGGCGTCAATGTATCAAGCAGTTTAAGTAAAAAGATGAGTGCAGATATGCACGACACAGTAATGGACTTTGATGGTGTATTTGTTAAACATCGTGCCAGACAAGCAGGTCTATCTAAGTTTAGATATGGCGGAACACTTGTTGCTGAGTCAAGAGATTTTTGTATTCGTAATCAAGGTAAAACATTTACAGAAGCAGAAGCTAATAGTCTATGGTCAAGTGAGAGTTGGTCAGGTAAACGCAGTGGTGATCCATTCGTTGTGAGAGGCGGACATCGTTGCAGACACTTCTGGATACCAGTGGAGGACTAAGATGGCTCATGAAATAACACCTAAAACAAGACCTAATTTATACGCAACAACAACTGAGGAGAAAACTATGCCATATCATACAGGTAAAGCAAAGACTAAAAAGAAGAAAACTACTAAGAAGAAAAAGAAAACAACAATGAGTAAAAAAAAGAGCTACTAGGTAGCTCTTTTTAGTTGCATTCACATGCGACTCATCGATGACATAGCTTGGCTAGATATCAACTGGTCAGATGACCCATGTGATGATTGTTCGCATTGGTTTGCTTAGTTATAAACACCATGCCAGTTATTGATTATCTGCATAGTTGCTGGCGAAGTTAGAACGTCTACCATACAGATTGACAATTCAAGCATCTGTTCATCACACCAATTCACGATATTTACAAGAGTTTCTTCTGTTACTGTTTCATAAGTCATTGTGTATCTCCTTTGTTTAACACATCTTTTGTATAACTGTGATTCGTTAGGAAGTCAATACTTTGTCCCAATTTATCTTCCAAACAAAAAGCATAAATACATTCATACACTACTCACAAGAGTAGGTTTCACTCAATGGAGGCAAAATGACTGAAGAAAATCAGGTAGAAAATGTAGTAACGGAGACTACAGAACCAACGAATTCTCTGGATAGTAATGAAAATAAAGGCTTTTCGCAAGACGAAGTTAATCGTATTGTAGCAGATAGAGTTGCAAGAGAACGTAAGAAGTTCGATGGCATCGATGTTGAACAATACAAGAATTGGCAAACTCAAGAGGAAAACCAAAAAGTAGAGCAACAAAAACAACGTGGTGAGTTCGAGAAAGTTTTAAAAGACCAAGCTGAAAAGTTTAGTTCAAAAATTTCTGAATTAGAAGGCACGTTAAAACGTGAAAAAGTAGATGGAGCATTGTTAAACAACGCGGCATCACTTAAAGCGATTGCTCCAAGTCAAGTCGCAGACTTGCTAAAGAATCGAGTTCGTTTGAACGAACAAGGAGAAGCAGAAGTTCTTGATGAAAGTGGAACACCAGCTTACTCAGATAACGGTTCACAGATGCAAGTAAAAGATTTGGTTAGAGATTTTCTTACTAAGAACCCGCACTTTGCGGCTCCAAGTGCTCCAGGCACAGGGTCACAATCAAAAGTCGGAGGCGATGTTGCACCAGAATTGGATGTAACAAAATTAGATATGAGCAGTCCTGCTGATAGAGCCAAATATAAAGAATGGCGAAAAAAGCAAGGAATGTAATTTTAATAACGCCAACAGTATAGGAGAATTACAATGGCTAATGAATCAACAACAACAACCCTGAACGACCTTCTGCCACAAATCGTAGCAGAAGCAATGTTCCAAGCAAACGAAAAATCAATTATGCGTGGGCTTGTAAAAAACTTTAATATGCCACTAAACAGTGGTAAATCAATCGTAGTTCCTACATATCCAAAAATCACAGCGGCAGCCGTTGCTGAAGGAACTGACTTAGCAAACACAGAAGTAGCTACAGGTGGTGCAACACTAACTGTATCAGAAGTAGGTGTAATGACTACTGTTACTGACCTTGCTCTAAGAACATCAGCATCAAACGTTATTGCAGATGTAGGACGTTTATTCGGTGAAGCAATCGCTACACGTATGGATAAAGACCTTACTGCACTATTCGGCTCGTTCTCAGTAGGCGTAGGTGGAGCAACAACTACAATCACAGTGAACAAAGTATTTGAAGCAGTTGCAAAACTACGTCAAAACGGTGTTCCAGCAACAGACCTAGCATGTGTTCTACACCCAATGGTAGCTTTTGATTTAAAAGCGGCTATCGGCACAAACGCATTTGCAGGTGGTGACTTACAAACAGAAGCACTACGTTCTGGTTATGTAGGCACTCTAGCTGGTGTTCCAATCTTTGAATCATCAAACATGACAGACTCATCTGACAATGATCCTGGATCAACTGGTGACTACAAAGGTGGACTATTCCACAAAGATGCACTAGGCTTAGCAATGATGCAAGATATCCAAATCGAGCAACAACGTGATGCTTCATTACGTGCAACTGAGTTAGTAGCAACAGCAGTTTACGGTAAAGGTGAAATCTTTGATTCTTATGGAATCGAGATGGAATTTGACTCAACAATTCAATAATCTGAATTGATTAACTGATTGAGAGGGGAGCAATCCCCTCTCTTAAACGCTACTAGGAGAACGCACAATGGCAATGTCAACTGACGCTGATTTGATTAAATATCAGCCAGATATCTTAACATTCGGTATCGATGAATTTACTGACGAACATGCAAAAGCACGTGATGATATATTACGTAAATTGCGTGATGAGTGGTGGGTTCGTTCACGTAATGTTACTAACTTTGATATATCTCGTTCACTCCCTAGTTTAGAAATGATTGATGCTCGTTTAACTGAATCACAATTTACTCGTTGTGCTGTGTATCGTGTTCTAAGTGAATACGCTCTACCCATGCTTACAAAGTGGAATAATGAAGGCAGTGAAGACAGGTTTCAAGTAATGATGATGCACTATCGTAAAAAGTTTGATGAAGAATTTAACTCTATTTTGAGAGACGGAGTTGATTACGATTTTGACAATGATGGTGTAGTCGAAGATACTGAGAAGCAACCTTTTCATACTAGACGGATCATTCGTTAATGGCAAAGATTACTATCAATGCTAGTAAATTTAAACGAGACATGGAGCGATTTGCGGATAACCTACAACGGTCTATTCCAATTGCTCTAAATAGAAGTGGAGAGAAAACACGTGAAGCTATTTTAAATAGAACAGCACGTGGAGTGGGGTTGAGAGGAGCATTTAAACAATATTCTCCCGGTTATCGGGAGTTTAGAAATAGTCAAGGTAGAGGCACTAAACCAGACCTTAACTTTTCAGGCAGAATGCTATCAAACCTAGATGTTGAACGTAAAGGTCGCAACAGACTTGTTGTGGGCTTTAAGAGAAGGGAAGAAAAATTGAAAGCTGAACATAACAATAAAACAAGACCCTTTATTGGTGTGACCAGCACAGAAGAAAAATCAATTATTCAGACTTTCGCTAGACAGTTAGAAAAGGACTTAAGATGAGCATAAGCAAAACTAGTTATAGAGAAAACATTGCAAAGAACATCGTTTCAGAGTTAAGGGAACTTAAATCTGTTAGATTTGTTACACGTGAAGTTTTCGATCCATCAGAGTTAAGTGATGCTCAAGTTCCAGCAGTCTTAGTGTTAAGTGGTAATGAAAGAAAATCTGACATTAGTAGAGCATCAAGACAAGGAACAGTAGAGTTCATTCTAACAGGGTTTGTTAAAGGAAAGTTTTTAGATACTGCCCGAAACAAACTGTTAGATGACATTGAAACGAAATTGTATGAAGATACAAAAAGAAATGGATTTGCATCCGACACTGTGATAACAGAAGTTAATACAGACGAAGGTGTAAGTTTTCCATTAGGTGCGGTTCAAATAATCGTGCAAGTAGAATATATTCACCCCAAAGGTGATTTAGACAAATAACAGTAATAGGAGCAAACAATGGCAGTTCTAAAAGGTAAAGACGGTTCAATATCAGCAGGTTTGAACAATCTTGCAAACATCACTTCTTTCACTATCAATGAAGAAGCAGATACACTAGAAACTACAGCGATGGGTAACGCAGGTTACAAAACGTTTGTAGGTTCACTAAAATCATGGAGCGGAACAGTTGAAGCAGTATTTGACGATACTGATACAGCTATTCAAGTCGGAGGAGCAATCACACTAACAGTTTTAGTTGATGATGGTTCATCTGCACAAGTTCAATACTCAGGTGATTGTATCGTAACTTCAAGGTCAGTAGAAGTTGGTGTAGCAGATTTAGTCGGTGTTACTTTCGAAGTAACAGGAACAGGTGCTTTAACTGAAACTATATCATAATAATATAATTTCACAAGAGGTATAAAATGACTACAAGCGTAATCAATAATGCGAAAACGCATTTTAAAACTAGACTTACAGATAAACTTGAATGGGTAGAATGCCCAGAATGGGATTGTAAAATCTACTTTAAGTCTAGTGCAACACTTAAGCAAACCGAAGAGGTTGTTGCTTTGCACCGTGAAAATAAAATCGCGGAAGCATTAGCAACTGTCCTTATTCAACGTGCGTTAACAGAAGATGGGAAAAAAATGTTTGTCGGTGCAGACAAATTTGACATGATGAATTCAATCGACCCAGATGTTGTTACACGTATGGCTACACACATTCTTAATGTAGAACCTACAGCGGAGAATGTAGCAAAAAACTAAGTGCCGATGTTGACACATATTTCCTGTATCAACTAGCAGAACTACTGCACAAGTCTGTTAACGAGATTATGGAGATGTCAGCATCGGAATTTATTGGATGGGCTGAGTATTTTAAGTTGAAAGAAAAACGGAGTAAGCGAAATGGCAAACACAAGTATTGAAATTGAAATTAAAGCCCTCGACAAAGCAACCAGTAAATTAAACTCAATATCTAATTCAATGACTCCACTGAATAAAAAGGTGGGGAAACTAGATAAACAGTTTGACAAGGTTGACAAGTCAATCAAAAAAACAAGTGGGTCTTTTAGAGGATTGAAAGGTCTACTAGCAGGAGCCATCACAATAGGTGGTCTTACTGCATTTACGAAATCAGTTGTTGAAGCAAGTTCTCGTGCAGAGGATTTGAAAACAACACTTGATACCGTTACTGGTTCAGCAAAAGCAGGCGATGATGCATTTAAGTTTATTAATGACTTTGCAACAAGAACTCCTTTTGATATCGAAACACTAACAGAGACATTCATCAAACTAAAGTCATCGGGTATTGAACCAACCGAAGAACTTTTAACATCGTTTGGTGATATGGCGTCTGTTACTACTGACCGAATAGGGTCATTGAATGCTGTTACAGATTTGTTTTCAAGAACTACATCGGGCGGTTTAGGACTAGAAGAACTAAACCGTCTCGCTGATAGAGGTATTCCAGTCTTTAAAATCTTAGGAGATGAACTAGGATTAGCAAGATTAGAAATCTCTGAGTTTGGTAAATCAGCAGAAGGTGCCGCTAAGATTAAAGATGCACTACTTAAAGGACTCGATGAGAACTTTGGTGGTGGTATGGAAAAAGCATCTAAGAACTTATCAGTATCTCTTTCTAACTTAGGTATCGCAGGTAACAATGCCTTAATCGCCGTTGGTGAAGGTGGTCTTTCAGATGCACTTAACTCAGCCGCACAACGTATGACAGACTTTATTACGAACAATGAAGACTTAGCAATGGCACTTGGTGAGAAACTAGGACAAGCTGTTACATTTGTTGTAGATGGTATCGCATCACTATCAAGTGGTATGGAAAAAGCATCTCCAATATTTGAACTACTAGGAACTATCTTTAATGATATTCTTGTCCCAGCATTTAAGATGGCATTTGATATATTAATCAAAGTTGCAGAAGCATTATCCCCACTAGCAGAAACAATCGCACCATTGGCACAATCAGCATTTGAAGGCATAGCAAACGTTATGACTGATGTTGTTATACCAACGTTTGAATTAGTTATTGGAACAATCGGGAAAGTTATTGACAAGATACAAAGCATGATTGATTTCATCGGTAGTGGTATCGGTAAAGTCAAAGAGTTTGGTGGTGCAGTAAGTGATAAAGTTACAGGTGGCTTCACAAAAGCCGGAGACGCAATCGGTGGTTGGGTTGATGGTGGTAAAGCTAAGTTAAATGATTTCTATGACTTTGCAGTAGGTAATTCTATTATCCCAGACTTAGTTGCAGATATCGGTAAAGTAATGGATCAACTACCAAAGAAGATGGTTAATCCAATATCAAAAGCAGTCGAAAACTCAAAGATGGAGTTTAATGAATTGCCAGTAGGACTTAATCCAAACAAACTAGTAGACCCAGTTACAGGTGCTGGTGCAGGCGTAGGTGCGTTAGCCTCAAATGCTCTAACATCAAATTCAGCGGTGAACTTCAACATAAGTGGAGTAAACGCAGGTTCGTCAACTGGTCAGTTTCAATCATCACAAATGAGACAATACATTGAAGGTATTGCTCTACAAACAGCACATACAGTTCTTAGACAGAACACACGCTTTGGAGGGTTAGTATAATGTCAGCGTTACCGTTTCAAGATGGCTTATCAGTTTCAACAAATTATTCAGCACAACCGTTTCACAGACTAGTAGAGTTTGGTGACGGTTACATACAAAGAACACCATTAGGTATTAATCATCAGCGTAGAACAATAAGTGTTCAGCATGATAATCTATCACAATCAAATGCAAACACACTAGTTTTATTTTATGAAGCAAGATTACAAGATGCTGGTCACATAGATATATCAGCAAACGAATTATTAAGAACAGCAGGCAAATTCTACTTAGAAAGTTTTGATGTTCAAATGGCAGACCATGATAAAAGAACAGTTACAGCAAGTATGATAGAGGTATTTGATTTATGAGTTCTACTCCACAAATACAAGCACAGAAACTTGCCACAGAAGCTATTGGACAACTCATGGAGTTTGACTTTCGTGCAATCGGTGGATCTAATAGAGTATACGTTGCAAACACACAAGAGAACGAAGGTTCAGGCAATGCTAACTTAGATATTACATGGGATGGTGCAGAAAGAACGTTTCAACACATAGATTTCTCTCTAAGCAATCTACGTTCAGACTTAACAGGTCAAGTTGCAGAACCAACACTAAAGATAGCGGCTCATGATTTATTTGCAATAAGTGATTGGGCATCAGCAACAACAAACTTTACAATGATGGACTATCGTGGCTTAAAAGTAAAACGTATGAGATTGTTTTTTAACACACCAACACTTATTGATCCGCAAACATACTTTGTAAAATCAGTAGATGAACTATCAGCCGAACAAATGGTTTTTACACTTACTGCTTCACTGGGAACAGAGAACGGTAATAAACCAAGTGCAAGAAAGTTGGAGATATAATATGAAGATGTTTAATTTTAACTTAGACAATTTTGTAAAAACTAAGTTACTACAACAGATACAACAATCTCAAATAGGCAACTTCGTAAAACAAAAAGGCGCACCAGCAATAATCTCTACTATCATTAAGATGATAATAGGAGAAAAAACAAAAGTTAACGAAGGCATAGACATGGGTCAACAAGTCGATGCAGGTGTTATTCCGATTGTTTATGGTCATGTAGGAATGTCAAATACACAGTTTGACAAAGGACAAAAGCCAAGCGATATAGATGCAGAAAAAGTTACACAAGAAGTTAGAATACCTATATCAGAAGGTTCTATCATAGGTGTAGCAAAAAGAACAAATGATAATAACGTAACATTCTTTACAGGTGATACTACAGAACATCTAAAACAAGTTGTTATCAATGATTCATTTGTTATCGATCCAAATACAAGTGTAGCAAACTTCAAAGACATTAAATTCGAAATATCAAAAGGTGATGGAACAAGTAGCAAACAGACTGCAACAATAACAGATTTCAATCCATTACTTGTAGAAGAAGCAGATGGTGTAAAGATTGAAGCAGTAGATGATCCAACTAATCAAAAACTATTAAATGACTTGGGTGATGTTACAGCCGCTAAAGGCGAGAACTATGTTCTTTTCTGGAACAATGATACAGGTCAATGGGAAGCTAAATCATTTAACTCACTACTTAATGAAACAGGTGCTACTTATGATGGTGGCGCAGGTGGAACAGGCGGAACAGGTGGGACAGCAGGTGACGGTGGAACAGGCGGAACAGGTGGCGTAGGCCCATCAGATGGTCTAATCAAATATACACAACACAATCCCCCACCAGTGCATTTCGAAAGTCGTGGCACAACAAAGACAACTACTACTGTTACAGCACCCCCAACATTAGCGGCTTCAGTTGTTAGTGGTAAAGGTGCTCCATTACGTAGAGAAGATGAAACAACACCTTACTTTTCTACAGCAATCGATTTTGCAGAAGTAGATGAAAGTGTAGATGAAATAAATGTTACAACGTTTTTCCCTGATGGTATCTACAAAGAAATAGAAACTGTATCTACAGCGGTAGATGGCAACATAACTCTTTGTGGCACTACAAGACCAATCGCAAGTTCTGGTAATTTAGATTGTTTAACACCAGCTGTTACTGTAGCACCAAACGGCAAAACAGCAACACAACAAACAAGAGACAATGGCGAAGTAAGAGTTTATGTTGTTTTAACAACTACACTTTGTTCACGTGAATTTGTCTTACATGAATTTGCTTACACTGTTAACAACCGTAAGATAGGCGGACATAAACATACAAAATCATTTAAACTAACAGAAATGAATGCAGGTTCTGGTGCAATAGTTACAGGGCCAAATAGTGGCTCACAACAGATAGGTGCATTAGACGGTTCAGAAGGTGATTGTAATTCTACAGATTTACAAAAATTTAAGTTTGATAACTTTACATTAAGAGATTATTTAGATACGTATCCAGACCAGATTGTCAAAGCGGCAAACGAAGTAAAAGTATATGCTTGGATAGATAACAAATTTGATGGCGAAGACGAAGATGAGTTTTCAATATCTACAAATACATTTTTACATGCAGTAGATGTATGCAAACCAATGAATGATTTCGAAAAGAAATATTCAGTAGGCGGAAATACACAGACTCCTTTTCAATTATTCGAACCAGACCATGGCTTTCAAAATTATATTGCAGAGCCAGAAACTGATCCATATGAACTAGAACTAGCACGTTGTTACAAAGAAGTTATTTCAGGTGCTTTCTCAACAGTTGCACCCCCAACCCCACTATTAGTAACAGATGGCACAACTACAGGTAGTGCAGGAACTACAGGCACAGGTGGAGGTGATGGTTCTGCAGGCACTGCCGGAACAAGTGGAACGCAAGGCTCAGTTACAGTCCCTGCAGTCCCAGATGTCCCATTTGCAGAAATGTCAGTAGACTCATCTTACTCAGGTGATGGTGTTGCAGACACAGTTACACTACCAAAAGTAACAGTTACAAATGCAGATGCATCAGCTAACAATACACTTGTTATCACAGTATCAGACGGCACAGTAGACGTTACTACAGTTCTAGGCACAGTTAGTGCATCAAACAGAAATACTGCCGCAATGACACTTATAGGCACTAAAGCTAACTTACAGACTACTTTAGACTCAGGTCTTAAATTTAGTAGCTCTACGGCGACCACAGGTGACGTTACAATAGGTTTTGCGATAAGTTCTAGTGCAGGTGCTTCGGAATCAAGTAGGGTGATTAGAAGTCAATCTATAACAGATTATGCGGCTCCTTCATTCACAATCACAGTTACAGGGAGTTCAGGCAAGTTTAAAGCATTAGTTCGTGGTAAACTTATTATGAACACAATTACAGCTAGTGGATCAACATCAGATATAGCAGAACAAATCAAAGTAGCTATAAACAGTTACACTGTTGGCACACCAAACTTTACGGCAACACGTTCAAGTAATGTAGTTACAGTCACAGGCCCACAAGGTCTTGGTAACACTTACAATGGTTTACAGCCAACTAACGGTGCTCTGTCTCCGCTCTTAGCAACAACGATTACACCATTTGCAGGAGGAGTATCACCAAGTCGTATCACACAACCAACACAAAATACAAAGACTCTAAAAGCAAAGTTCATACCAGCACTTAGATTTACAAATAGTTTAACAGCAAGTAATGTTTCTTTTGCTCAAGTAAAATACAGACCAGCACAAGGTGATGGCGAAACTGAATTAAGCGAACTAGGCTTTTTTGTAGGTGGTAGAGATTTACTAGAAGAACCAGGTTCAGGTAACTCAACATCATTTGCTACATGGAAAGCCGCAGGCTATAGTTCAACAAAAGGTTGGACAAACAATCCAGCATGGGTGTTCTTTGATTATCTTACAAATACTACATTTGGCTTAGGTAATGATATCGTATTAGATGATGAACAAAAAGAACAATTATTTGCAGACATATACAATGCCGCACTATGGTGTGACCAGAACCCAACTGGTTCAGCATTACAAACAGCGGCTAGATTTAATGGTATATTCTATGGTTCAGAATCAAAGTTCGAAGCACTACAAAAGATTGCAGACTCATTCTTTGCTAAGTTCGTTTACTTAAATGGTAATCCAAGATTGATTTATGATGGTCATGCTTATGCATTTGGTTCTTATACACCAACAATCAAGAAATTAGTTAATCAAGCAAACGCTGGAGAAATGATTTATCAAGGAGGTTCAATAGATAATATCTTTAACGTAATCAACGTTAAGTGGAACAACCCTGACAACTTCTTTAGAACAGAAGACGTTCAATACAAGAATTCAGCAAGTGTTACTAAGTTCGGTGAACGTGAAACAACAATAGAACTTACAGGTTGCACAAGTAAACAACAAGCGTTATGGCACGGTGCATGGATGTTTGAAACAGAAGCAACTAACTCAGAAGTCGTAACATACATTGCAGGCTTTGACCATTTCGATGTATTACCAGGAGACTTAATATTAGTCAATGATACACTACGAGTAGACTCACAATCAATAGGTGGTAGAGTTTCAGCAGTATCAGGTGATACACTTACATTAGATAGAACTAGTGGTAGTGGATCAATCGCAGTTATGGATCAAACTGGTGTTATCCGAACAGGCACAGTAAGTGGAACAACAGCAACAATGTCGGGTTCACATGGTTATGTAACAGGCGCAGTATTCAATACGTATACTGGCACACTGTATGGAAACTATCGTGTTATCGCAATAGAAGAGTCAGAAGATGGCATTTATGCGGTTACGGCACAGAAACATGACCCGGATAAATATACTAGAATATGGGCAAACACCGTATAACGGAGAAAAATAAATGGCTTTAGGTAAAACAATACAATACACTCCCTTTCAGGAGACAAGTTTCGGATACGGCGCAACAGAAATTGCATCTAATTATTCATCACTAATCCCAAATGCAACAGATGTAATTACACTTACAATTACATATAGTTCAGGAAACTGGGATTCAACAGGTCATATCTCCACTCCTAGTGTCGGGACTGCCGTCTCTGTATACAACCCAACAACACAAGAATTCGTAGTAAAAGGTCAACGTCAAGATGTAGATGCTGTTCTGGCACTACTAAAGTTTTATCCAGCAGATAAGCCAGTAAGTAGACCAAAATCAGCAAGTAATCTTAATGGGTTTACAACACTATTATATAAAGCAAATCAAACAACAGGAAACTTTGCTGATGAGAACCCTACAGCAATCGGTAATACTGAATTTTCTGCAAGAATTAATAATGCAAGTGGTGTTCAAAAAGTTACAGGAACAATTATATGGGATCCAGTAGAGCCAACTACAGGAAATCAAAGACCATTTTTCTCTACAACACCAGCACATAATAATTATTCAACAAACACATACGATGCAACAACAGGTGATACACTAGACTTTGGTGTTATTTCACATGGTTCTGATACAGAAAATGTTACAGTCAAAGGCTTCTTTGCACCATTTAATAATGCTCATTATACATCACCAATCGTAGATAACACAGGTGCACTAAGCACTTCATTCATAACAGATAACTCTCTTGGAAACTTTGTTGATGTTCAAGATTTATATGTTGGTGATAAAGTTGCTACAAATGAAACAACTGATGATGGAGAAAGATTTAACTTTACAGGCTCAGTTGCAGAAGCACAAGCATTTGTTGACAATCTAAGATTTAAAACATCTTCCGCATCACAAACAAAAACATTCAATATGCATCTAACTGTTGACGATGGTATTACAGGATCAGTCGCAGTTAAAACAATGTATCACGATAAAGCATTGTCAGTATCGACTCTACCAACAACACAAACATTTAAAGAAGACAACACAGCGGTATTTGATATGGGTGCTGTTGTATTTGGTAACGTTGATGAAATACCAGAAGTCAATTCATTCAAAGCAGTTATTACACTAGACTCTACAGGAACAAGTGGTGCAACATCATTTGGAACTACAACAACTGTAGACACAGAAACATTTTCTGCAGGTGTATTAACAATCATTGATGATAACTTAACAACATTTAAACAAGCAATTAGAAATTTAGAATTTGTCCCAGTTGCAGACTTTAATTCAAGTTTTACATTTACAGTAGTAATCACATTTGCAAATGCAACTATTGGTTCATCTTATGCAAGTGCATCACAAACAATAAATGTAACAGGACAAGAAGCAAGTGAAGTAGAAAATATTTCAGTTACACACAACTACACAGAAGACCAAACTTATTATTTCAAAGAAAATACACCATTACAGATTATTCACCCAATCAATCAAGCATTCAAAGTAGAGTTTCAATATCTAATTAATTCTCAAACGATTAGTGAAGTAGGTGATTTAAATACAACAAACACAGATGTAACTAAAACGACAAACGTAAACACTATTACGTTTACAGGAACACGTGACCAACTTAATGATGCACTAGAAAATTTATTCTTTACACCAGCTACTGATGTTAATCAGAACATTCGAATAAATGTAACTGTAACAAGAACAGGTGGTGATTTAACATTTGAATCAAAATCAACTGGTGTATTCGGAATGATTGGTAATCCACAAACAGAGTTTACATTTGACTCACCAACAAAGATTACATGGGCAGAAGACACTACTGTTAGATTTCTTAGCGGGTTAGTAATAACAGATACATCATTAGAAGACCCACTACTCCCTGCATTTGGAGGATCATACAAACTTACAGCAAGAGCAAAGTATACTGATGGCAGTGCAGTTGCAAGTTCAGATATTGCATTTACATGTGATGATGCACTAGGGGCAACTATAGCTGGAACAGGAACTGTTGCAGACCCACTAATTATTACTGGTAGCAGAGTTCAAATAAATCATGCTGTTAACAATTTTGTTATGACACCAAAAGCAGATTTCACTGCGGCACAAGAATTTAGTTTTGAGTATCAATTAGAACGTGGAACAATAACAGATAGTTATTACGCACTATATTTAAACTTTAATCAATCTACTAGTTTTACAGCCGGAACAGCAAGTGATGAATTGCAAATCGTTAATGCAGATACAAAATACGGCACAGATACGATTGCTGATTTAAAAGACGTATATAGAATAGTTGATGCGGCAGTAGACAAAGAATATACTGTAACGTTTACAATGGACTCAAATGCACCAGGTGTTTTAAGAGCAACAGCAAGTGGTTCAGCTACAGTAGAATATCGTTCAGCAGATAAAAGATTAGTTCTTAAAGGAACAAAAATAGATTTAAACAATACGTTTAGAACATTAGCATATGTTCCTACACTTAGTTCAACAAATACAATAACAGTTGCATACTTTCAAAGACAAGATACAGATACTATTACACAGGCGGCTGGCGCAGATACATTTACTATTACACACGACTCTACTATTGCTAAGTTTCAGTTAGATGCATCAAATACTAATTTATTCTACGCAGAAGATTTACAAAACCAAGAAGATATTCTAGCATTTACTAGTTTACAAATTACAGATGCGGCAGAAGAAATTCTTGCAGGAACAGGCAGAACAATTCATTATGTCATAGAAATGACACTAAATCCCGTAACAGAGATTTTCTTTGAAACACCATATTCAGAGTCAGGTGTTCTTGCAGATGGCGTAGTAGAAGTAAACGCAAGTTCAATTACATTTACAGGTAGTAAAACATTCTGTAATCAATTTATAAGAAGTTTAAAATTCAGTGGTATTGCTGACCAAGTAGATAACGTTGCTATTGTTTATTCTCAGTCAAGATATGTCGATGGTATATTTAACGAAGCACAAGCAACTGACCAAACAGCATTAACACTACGGGCACAAGGTGGGGGAACTGCGGAAGCATTATTCTCTCCAGATCCACAATTCTTTACAGTAGACTCAGCGATTGCAGAAAACAACGAAGCAATCAATCCTAAGTTCTTAGCTAATAACTTTCAAACAGATGGTTACTTGATACCAGTAGTAATCGTAGACTCGGCAGTAGCGGCTGGTGGGACAACACTATACAAATTAAGTGTTGTATCATCAAACTTACCAACAGGTATTACGATTGCAGATATCCCATACTTAACAAAAGCAGATTTCAAAGACGCAATATCAAGTGGTATCAAACCAGGAAGTGTTGCAGATACATTTATAGAATCATTAAACTATGGACGTGAATACGAAGTTCATTTTAAAGTAACTAGAAGATTAGGTAATGGAACAGAAGCAGACATAGAGTTTGGTAAACTTACTTACAAGTTTATTACTCCTCCGCAAGTATTTGAGTTTAAAGCAACTAATCCAAATGTTAGACTTTCAACAAATACAATAACATATGACCATTCTACACAGAATAAGATTACTGCAAATGTTCCCTCTACATTTACTCTGTTAGCAGAAGATACTCTAACAAGATACTTCTTTGGTTATGTTAAAAAAGAATTAGGAACAGATGAATTTTATGGAGAAGATATAGGAACAAGTCAAAAGTCTTTGACATTCCAAGAAATATCACAAGATACGTTTACAGTAAATCAAGTATCTGAAACAGCATCAATTACATACAATCCATTCAATGATCCACAATCAGTAGCATCTACTGGAACATATTCAACGTTTGCACCAAACAGTTTTAAAAGAACAGAAATATCAAAAGCAGAACATATTTGTGTAGATAAGTTTGGGTTAAAAACTATTTTAACTATTGACTACAATGAGATTGCAGTAAAATATTCAGAAGGCTATGAAGTAGTAACAGATGTTACAGCACCAATGATTGCACATCACGTAGGTGATGACTCGGGTGCGTTTACACTAGAACCAAGTAACGCTCTATTCCCAGAAGTGGCTGATGATGCTAGAATAGGTTTCAATAATCAAATAAGAGTTTCACATAACTGGATGGGCTTAGATGAGATTGGAACAACTATAACTGGCTTTAATAACTTAGACCCACTAGGAAATACACCTAGAACTATTATTGCAGGCAAAGGTGCACCAAGAGAATTTAAAGTAGGAACACTAGCTTATATCGATGAAGCTGATTTCTTTACAACATCGCCAGGCGATAAACGAGTTATACAAAACAACA
>Ga0209336_10000531_pt1 | contig 19466 bp, 37 predicted proteins | sample LinPmetageLP32_FD_184042 | JGI IMG/M metagenome (GOLD analysis project Ga0209336, IMG submission 184042) | Marine viral communities from the Pacific Ocean - LP-32 (SPAdes) (version 2) | ecosystem: Environmental > Aquatic > Marine > Oceanic | place: Pacific Ocean | collected 2009-08-23 | reverse complement strand
TGGGATTATAGCTGAGAGAGCCAGACGTATCCAAGAGCAACGAGAGATTGCTGCCGCTGCCAAGAAAAAGAAAATTCAAGAGGCTCGCGAGTTTGAAGAGAATATGAAACAGGTTTTGATTGCTGGGTGCATTTTGGGAACAGCAATTGGTTTGTTAATTTTGCTTGTGATGATGGTCTTATGATTACAATAGCCAAAGGTTTAGTCAGGAAATGCAAAAGAAATTACAAAAAAAATCAAAGTTTGCTGATTATGACGAGGACGGTGATGGCATCGTCAGTGATGAAGAATTGTCTCATATTAAAGAAATTAAAACAACTGAGGACAATCTCCGCAAACACTTGGCTCAACTGCGAATGGCTAGATACACATTGATAAGCATGGGGGTGTTTACCCTAGCAATGTTTTTTATACCGATTGATCGGGTCAAGGCCCTCTCTGACATTTCAAATCTATTTTATATTTCGGGGGCTGGGGTTGTCGGAGCCTATATGGGAACAACAGCTTGGATGGCAAGAAAATGATTAGTTCTATACTTGGGTTAGCTGCACCTATCTTAGATAAGTTTATTGAGGATAAGGACGCAAAGAACCAGATCAAGGCTCAACTTGAACAACAGCTTGTCGGGCTGCAAGCGGCTCAAGCTGAGGCAAATATCCAACAAGCCAAGCACTCAAGCATATTTGTTGCGGGTGCCAGGCCAGCCATCATGTGGGTTTGTTGCCTGGGTCTTGCGACTCAGTTCTTTCTTATGCCCCTAGCTGAGTGGGCCACGGCTATCTGGGCCCCAGGCACTCCTCTACCAGAACTAAACACCGAAGAATTAATGAGCCTTACCCTGGCACTTCTTGGCCTTGGCGGTATGCGTAGCTGGGAAAAGTCTAAGGGCGTTGCCAGGGAAACCATCAAATGAGACAGAACTTTGAGCAATGCCTGGAGTGGCTTCTCGAACATGAGGGCGGGTTTTCAGCGCACAAAGATGATCCTGGTGGGGTCACTATGAAGGGCATCACGGCCAATACATATCAGAAATGGCTCAGTGAAACGCTTGGCAATGATGCGACTGTCGATGAAGAGGCCATGAGAAACATACCCGACATACACGTTGAACAGATTTATCGTGAGGGTTATTGGGAAAAAATTTCTGGAGATAAACTGCCAGGCGGTTTGGATTGGAGCATTTTCGATTGGAGTGTTAATTCTGGGCCAGGCAGATCAGCTAAGACCTTGCAGAGATTGGTGATGGTTAAGCCGGATGGTGGCATAGGCCCCAAAACACTGACCGCGATAAGTGAATATAACACGGTCAGCTTGATTGATGATATGCACTCAAAACGCCAGGCATTTTATGAGCGGCTCAAAACCTTTGAGACTTTTGGCAGGGGTTGGACCAGGCGAAACGATGAGACTAGGGACCAAGCGCACCAACTGGCAAGTTCTGGAGAGGCGTAGTTTTAAGCACCTCAATCGTTCTGCGGCCCCCTGCCCTGGTTGTGATATAGCCACGGTCCTGGAGTGCGTTGACCAGGGTTTGAATACGGCCCGTTGATTTGACGCCAATTCCCTCAGCTATCTCCTTAAAGGTTGGGCTATATCCCTTCTCAACCTGGAAACCTACGATAAAATCCAGGGTATCTTTTTGGCGCGGGGTCATGCTCATTCGTCATCTCCCATCCATTTGGCACTGATCGTAAGTGACCTCTGACGCTCGACCTTGCCTGGCTTTGCTGGGATAATCTTCTCGGGCTGGGGCTTTGTGACCCTGGTTGGCCACTTAACCTCAAACAACCGCTCACCATTCTCATCATTAAGAAAAGCGTTTTCATGCGTTGCCATATGGTCCATTAACTTTGGCTCAAGTGATTTATAGTAAGCCTCGGTTGCCTTAGCCGCTCGCCTGGCCTCATAATATTCAAGAGCAATATCAGCAATAGGCTCCAGGTCAACGGGCGGTAGATCATCCTCACCGTTACCATATGTCCGACTTGCGTCAGCCCCATCCATTGCGGGATACCAATCAGGACCGTCCAGGCGTGAATAAAAATCTTCTGCGGCTTCAATCAATGCTGATTGTTGCTCTTTGTTAGCCTCATACACATTAAGCACAAGCCTGGTGCCCTGGTACAATGTGGCGATAACGCCCCAATCACAACCGTATGAAAGCATCTGCATCTGCAACTGCCAGGGGCCTCGGTATGGTGGTGGGACCTCAGTATATGGGGCTGAGGTTAGTTTGCTTTCAATGATGCCATTCCCAACCAGACCCATACGATCCTGACCGTTCATCAAAATGATGCCTGGCGAAGATGAAATAATTTTTGGGTCAGGATTAAAAAGAATACCGTCCAGACTGACTGAGAACATATCCCCATAGCTATAGACCTCAGTCACCTCATCATCATATTTATCGATGCCCAGGCGTTCAACCGCTTTGCGAATGATTGTTGACTCTAATTCATTGCCCCAATCGGCTGGCTCTGAGCCTGTGAATTGAGAGGTTTGATAGTTGCCTTTGCCCTGGGCATTAAGTACCTGGGCCATCAGATCATTCCGGCTATCGCCAAAACTTGGATGGGCCTCACCCATTAGAACTGGTGCTTTTGATCCAGATAGTTTGGCATCAGATGTAAGTTTACCGACCATTGACTTATCTCCCCGCCAAATCAATCAAATGCTGATCGAAGGCATCAGAAACAGCGATGAAATAGCACATAGCAAAAGTGATAGTGCCTATACAAATGAACTCAAACGCCCACCTCACCGCATCGCGCAGAGTGATGGGGGTCTTGTCTGAATAGGTTAGCCTGGTTGGATAGGTTGAATTGATAATGCTATTTAGTATATTCCGCTGGCCGACTGAACTGCGGCAATATACATTATGCGACATTCCTTCTTGTAACTCTGGCTTAGGTAATTGATTTTCCAAGGAACACTCTCCTTTTGGTGTGGTGGTTAATAATTACAATAGCCTGAGGCTTGCGGATAAACTACCCATACCCGTTTGGCTATTGATTTAGTCGTTTTGTGGCACAAAATCCTCTGCCACTGTATCCTTATATCCATCTGCATCGAACTTTAACTTGCAGTGGGTGTGGTAGATGGCCGAGCGCATCAACATTATCCTGGTCCGTTGATTAGTCATCTTACCAACCTTCAACTTCTTTAACGCTTTCAAGTCCTGGACTAACTCAGAAAACCTATGGATCGCATTGTCCAAATGGCAATCCAATAAGGCTGGAATAGTCATTCGCATTGTTGGCCTCATTTGTGAGCCCGACTCCGCTTCCAGGATAAATAGGTTATTGCGATAGTTCTGTTGATTTCTCCATCGCTTGGCCCGTGTCCTGGGCAACCCCCCATAAATATCCTGGGCTTCCCTGGCTATCTGCATATGCTTTTGTGCAACCGTCATCTTAACTGGCTTCAGCCGACCCAGGCTATCATACTCTTCTGGGTTCTTGGCCTGGTGTTCATCAACCCTATTACGATCTTCATTCATTTCTTCCAAAACATCATCTGAAGTTTTGAAGTAGTTAGTGCCACGCTCAGTTTTGCTTGGCTGAGATAGTGAGTCCCTTTTAGACGTTTTGTTTCGGTTTTTGTAACTCATCATTCATCCTTTGTACCTGATCTGGTTGGTAAATCTCAACGCTACTTGGTGTTACATCTCTACTGTCTCTATATGCCCGTCCCACTTTAATGACTGAGCTTGTCTCCAAAACGGTTAAATAGGCATCTAAATATTCGCCCACTATGCTGTCTCTAAATGTGTCTGAGCCTTGATAACTGAGCCTATCAACAATCACGACCCAACCTTCCTCAACACAATCATCAATCATTCGTGTCGCTTGTTGCCTAGAGCAGCACAGTATCTTTGAAATCTCAGTAATTGTGTAACCTTGGTTGTCAATACTTGCCACAACCATCAAATTGCCAAGTTGCCATTTCAAGCTTGTTGATGAAAAATATCTGCAACATTTGTCATGGCTTCTTGAGGTATGGAATTGATAAACCTTCAACTGAAACGCACACAACTCCCGCGCATAAAGCTGTCTTAAAGCTGTGGTCATTTCCACTCTCCTAATCTGATTAATCTCATTTTAAGGTTTCTGACGCTGCTTAGGGCCCACTTGTCTTTACCGCGAAAGGTTTTAGCCCCCCGCGCCTCAAGCCCCTCACCTATTTTCCTGAGTGAGTCACACCCGTATTTCTGTAGGTCAGCTATGACGGGTCTTAGTTCTTCTGCCCAGGCATCGACTGCACTGGCTGTTTCCGCGCCCCCTAGTCTCGCCCCTGCATAGGGGTCTGGGGTGCCCATAGACTCTCCCCTGGCCTTCTTAGCTGCAAGAGCCGCCTTAGTACGCTCAGAAATCCTGGCCCCTTCATACTCAGCAAGGTTTGCCATCAATTGCAGCATAAATTTATTTTGGCTGGGGTTGCCCATGTCAGGAACATCACAAGCGATGATCGGGATTTGGGACTCAATGATCCTGGTCAGAAATGCCAGGTTACGGGTTAGCCTGGATATGTTGGCTATGATGAGGGTCGCGCCCTCTTCCTTGCAATGCTTTAAGGCTGCGGCTAGTTCTTTACGTCTACGGTCTGATCTTTTACCAGACTCATGTTCAGTATATTCAGCGATGATCTCCCATTCACCGCCATTCAAATGATCGTTAACTACTTTCCTTTGAGCCTCAATACCCAGGCCAGACTGTCCCTGGCGTTGCGTTGAGACGCGAAGATAAGCCACATATTTCCCACTATGCGGTGTCATTATACTCTGCCCCCTCTATAAGATCACGAACACGCTCTCGGTCCACACTGTCGAAATCTTGCGTCACATCATTAAGCGCGGCATATAGTTCGTAAGCCTTGCGGATTACCGCACGTTTAACGCCCAAAGGATAAATCCCCTGGTACGCATAAAAGTCATAAAGATATTCTAAATGTTGCTTCATCCCTTCTCGCCCTTAACATCTGCCAAGACCATTTCAACCAGGTCGTGAGTGTCTTTTGCCTGGTATGGCTTCTTGTCCCACTCCACTGCGTATAAGACGCTGCCAGTGCTAAATTTGATAACGTGCATGGCGTCAATGATTTGCTCTCTTAGTGTCATCCCTTCTCTCCCTTAACTTTTGCGAAAGCCGCTTTGATCTTGGCCCGTTCCTCTTTTGGTAAGGCGTCAAACATTGCGGTTAGTTCCTCGAATGGTGCGCTTGTATTGATGACCATGTATGCGAGGACTTCTATTGCGGTTTTCATACTCTCCCCTCTCACTATACATATATGCTTTATTCACGTTTGTTACAATAGGCAAAGGGTAGTTACTTGATCTTCCTAAAGTAGCCGCCGAGAATTTGATCGCCTATACACTGCATTGGCTCATATCTATAGTTGTCGTGAACGCCAGACCTACCACCCTTGTAACGCTTCTTGATTTGAACATAGGCCACCGGATCGGTTTGCCCTTTATAGCAACACAAGTGGTTTTCTTTTAGGTGTCTAGCCGCCTCGTTCTGCGCCTCTTTGATTGATAGGTGCATTTTTCCAAGAATTTTACTGGTGCCATCTTTAAGGAATATTTCGCTGTAGTATTCCATTTTTATCCTCATCCTTATTAAACATCTTGTGGACCAGCCACCTATCAGCCTCACTCATGGCCCAGGTGTTCTCCTTTAGCTGGGTAATGATGGGGCTAGGTTTTGCGTTATTACCCCCAGCCGCATCGATCTCAGCCTGGTTCTCGAAATACCATTTGAGGAACTCAAGCGCGGTCATTGTTAAGCAACCTCTTTCATCTTGTTTTCGAGTTCTTCCATTGTGGCACCATCAACATGGTACAGCTTGCAATCTCCAAACTCACCGATAAGAACATGGTAATTTCCACACCACCGACCTAGTTGATTCCGCGCACCAGTAGCAGCCTCATCAAGAGTGGCAAAGGTGTCTGTCCACTTGTATTGGCAAGCAGTCTCATAATTTAACTTTATCTTTTTAGCCATCTATGCAGTCTCCTTTTCGTATTCGTTGGCCATTTCAATTAGTTTTGCAGCGTGCCAGAACAAGCAAGAGACATCTTCTTTCTTGGCGTCTTTGCTTCTCATTATCCGCCCAGCTTTAGCGCAAGCCAACGCTGCGTTATGTAATTCCTGTTCAATCAAAGTCATTAAGCAACTCCATTTACTTGCCAGTTATAAATCCCGATTGCCTCATCGATGATCTTGTCATTGAAGGGCAACCCATTCCCGCCTTTGATTTTTGTCTCATCAGCCAAGCCGTAGACTTCCATCACATGGGCCAGGGTCTTAGGGTTGTTGACCTGGGCGATCATGCCGCCCTTGGCGTAGGCCCGAACAACTCCATCTGCGATAACTTCAAACTCGGTAATCATTAAGCAGTCTCCTATATCAGCCCGTTTTTAGTCATACATTGGTTGGCGAGAAGGTTGGCGTAGCCAGTGATTTTCCGGCCAATCTTGTCTTGCTCTGCATCGTGTGCTTCCCGCTCGGCTGGGTCAGTGGCCCGTGGTGCTATTGTCCACTCGACATTCTCCATCACTTCTGCCCAGGCATTGAGTGTGCAGATTTGTTTTTTCTGGGCCTCGTTTAGCTTCTCGAAGTCGATTGTTTCCAGGACTTCTGCGATCTTGTCCCGATCTTGAGTATGTTGGCCGATGCCAATGTTTCTGACTTTGCCCTCATCGTTAATGGCAAGGACCAGGACAGCCTCATAGGTCTGCTTCTTGGGTTTGCACCATTGTCCTGTCTTGGGGTTTACAAGTTGTTTGACAAACCGATCACCACGTTTGGTGGTTTCGATCCAGAACCGAGCCTCAGTCTTGAGGGTCCAGCCCCAGGGCCAATCTTTGACAATGTAAGCAGTGTCGAAACACTTAGCGTCATAAAGCAGTTTCATCTATGCAGTCTCCTTAGTGAGTGTGAATTTTACTTTGCTGTCACCGTTTGGATGGTATGGGCACTGGTCCCAGGTGAAGGTGGCGGTGTCTATGTCCCGCTTGATTTCTTCAATGACATCTTTCTTGGTCATTTCGTAATACTCAGGCTGGCAGACATAACAAGTGGTGCCGTGGACCGTGGTCAGTGGCAGCTTGAAAAGAATGTCGATGGTTTCGCCGTTATAGTCGTAGTCCTGGACCCAGGCCCACCGCTTTACGCCGAGGGCCTTTTTCATTTGGGCTTCTGTGAACATTAGGCTAATTCCTTTTCCATTCCGTAAATGTCGCCAGTCTCTTTGATGAGTTGCACAGTGTCGTGACCGTTGATCCAGACCTGCTTGTTCTCTCCGAAGTTGTCACCCCCGAACCACTCCCGCCAAGTAACAAAGAACTTGTCATTTTCCCGATGATGCTCGGCAGTAACCAAACCATTACGGCCATCGACCTCGACATGAAATTTGAACCAATCAAGGTCATCCCAGTTCTTGGTGCAGTAAAAATAATCAACGAACTTTTCGTGCTTATACATTTTGGTCATCTCTTTCTCCTTTTGTTCATCTCTCTTACACCTAGAATATAGTACCATTATAATTGTATTACAATAGCCATACGGTACTTTTTATAAAAAAAATGCAAAAAGGTTGTAAAATGGAAGTCCAACAGCAACAGCTTTATCTGTCTAAGCCCCTGAGAGAACTGCTTAAATCAGCGGCCAAGGGGCAGCGAAGAAGTGTCTCAAGTTTATGCGAAGAATTGTTGACTGAGGCCCTTACCAGGCGTGAAAGTGGTTTCAATAGCCAAACGGAACAGCTTGAACATCTGCAAAATGTCGCAAAGTCTATCAGATGAGTAGCCGCAACAAACAGCGTGGCTATGAGTTGGAAAAGGAAGTCCAGGATTTTTGGTCCAGCCGAGGTGTGCCCTGCAAACGGGTCCTGGGGTCTGGTGCATATAAAGCGTATTCCGCTGACCTAGCTGGGGATGTTCAACTAAATGGACTCCTGGTCGAGTGTAAGCGGCGCAAAGGCGGGACAGGGTTTAAATCCTTGTACGCCTGGTTTGAACAAGACGAGGCTGATCTCCTGGTGGTCAGGGCTGATCGGATGCCGCGTCTTTACATAATCCCAGAGAAGCTCATGGAACAGTTCGCAGAGCAAATGGGATGGATGAGCAAGGAGAAATAGAAATGCTTGGATTAGAAAATGAAAGCAGCGGTGAGTATATCCGCTTCAAACCTTCAGTTAACGCCTGGTATGTGGATGGTGAGGAGATTGCCTTGAAAGGTATGTCCATCGACCCAGACTCATTAAAGACAGGCTGGGGCCTTATTCAAGAGGGTGAAGCCCCTCAGTGGTCCTGGGATGAGCAAGTTGGGGTTAAAGCCCCTCGCCCTGATGGTGAATATAAGCGTGGGTTTAGCGTTATGGTTCACCTCAAGGATCATGGCTGGCGTGAGTGGTCAAGCAACGGCGCGGGTGTCAATCGTGGCATCTCGGCTATCTGGCCAGAAATTCACAAAAGCGCATCAGCGAATAAAGGCAAGATGGCTGGCGTTAAATACACCGGATCAACTGCCGATACGAGTGGTAAGGGAGCAACCCGCATCCCTAACTTTGAGCTAGTCAGTTGGAATAAGGTTGAACATCAGGGCCCCACACCTGAGCCCGAGTCTAAAAAGTCTCCCTTAGACGAGGATGATGAAATCTTATTTTAACTGGCGGGGGGCAGGGTCTAGGCATCAACTAACCCTGTCCCTTTTTTTACTGTGGGGCAAAAATGAATCAAAATAGACAAATCGATGATTGGTATCCAACGCCACCCGAAGCAACCATAAAGCTGCTTGAGGTAGAAAAGTTCGATGCCGTGGTATGGGAGCCAGCCGCAGGGGACGGTGCTATCGTCAACGTGCTTGCCGAGGCGGGTTATGGTGTTATTGCCAGTGATTTAAATGATTACGGCCATCACAAATCAGGCATTGATTTCCTGATGGAGACACAACTGCCAGAAACATTGCGGCCTGTTACCAGCCTTGTCACCAACCCGCCATACAAATTAGCCGAACAGTTTATCAGTCATGCAATCAGTTTAGGCGTTACAAAACACGCCTGGCTATTGCGCCTAGCGTTTCTTGAGGGCGCAGCGCGGCACAAAAATCTATTCAAAGACAACCCACCTTCACGCATCCATGTGTTCAGCAAGCGGCTAACGATCTGGCGCGGTGATGAAAAGCCAACCGGATCAGGAACAACCGCTTATGCCTGGTTTGTTTGGGATCAGCCGATGGGTAGCCTCAAGCTAAAGCCAAGGGTCAATTGGGTGTAAAATGTCAGAATTAGCACAACATATAGAGACAGTGGCTAAGGCACTATTGGGAGAGCCTAACGCGAAACTGTCCAGCAAATCAGAACTGCGCTGGGGCAATCATGGCTCAATGTCAGTTGACCTGGTGAAAGGCACCTGGTTCGACCATGAGTGCGACCAGGGTGGCGGGGTTGCTGATCTTATCCGCAGAGATAACCCCCTGGCTAATGTGCCTGAGGTTTTACAATCCCTGGGCGTTGCCACTTCCAATGGCCATGCGGTCCCACATGATACGGTCAGGACTTCCCTGGTCGCAACCTATCCATACTGTGATGAGCATGGTGAGGTTACATATGAGGTGTGCCGCTTTGAGCCTAAAACCTTTAAGCAAAGGCGCGTGGTCAATGGCAAGGCCATCTGGGGCCTGGGTGATACTGATCCCCTGCCCTACAAATTACCGGATATAATCAACAACCCAACCAAGCCAATCCTGGTGGTTGAGGGTGAAAAGGATGCAGACAACCTGGCTAACCTGGGTTTTGTCGCAACTTGTAACAGTGGCGGGGCTGGTAAATGGGCCGAGTCACTCAATAGATATTTCGAGGGGCGTGATGTAATCGTGCTTCCAGACAATGATAAGGCTGGTGAGGCTCATGTCCGCACTCTCCTGGGCCATTTGCAGGGTAAAGCCAAGCGCATAAAGGTTGTCAGGCTACCTGTTGGTGACAAAGGCGATGTAACTGATTGGATTGCCCAGGGCGGTGATGCCCCAGGACTGAAAGACTTAATCAAACAAGCCGGCGAGATACGGGAAAAGGTCACGCCTCTCCCAACCCTCAGCCTGGATGATATAGCCAATCTCCCACCCGTTGAATGGATGATCGAAGGGGTCATACCAGAAAAGGCCCTGGCCATGATGTATGGGGAGCCAGGCTGCGGTAAGACTTTCATTGCATTGGATATGGCTCTTAGTGTCGCTCACAGGGCCGAGTGGCAGGGTCAAACTGTCCTGGGTGGTAATGTAGTATATGTGGCTGGTGAAGGCGTGGGTGGTCTAAAAAAGAGGATTGCAGCCTGGCATCAACATAGGGGACTGCCACAAAAAGCACCTTTCACCGTGGTTCCTATCGCTGTTGATCTTATGGATGAGAACAACGCCCAGGACTTGCAGACAACAATCCAGGCTGTAGCTGATGGGCCAGTGTCTATGGTTGTGTTCGATACTGTGGCCAGGTCAATGTCAGGCGATGAGAATAGCAGCCAGGACATGGGCCAGGTGGTCAGAGCAATGGACGCAGTGCGTGAAGGGTTCAATTGCTGCGTCCTGGCTATACATCACAGTGGTAAGGATAGCAGCCGTGGTGCAAGGGGCTCCAGTTCTCTCCTGGGGGCTGTTGATGCGTCTATGAGGGTTGAAAGGGTCGGTGAGACGGTCAGCCTGGTCGTAGAAAAGCAAAAAGACGCGGAGATGATGGACCCCATCTGGCTTAATACCAGGAGCATTGAGGTTGGTTCCGGCGTCCTGGCTTTAGAAGTTGACACAAGTTTAGTGCTAGAGCGAACCGACCAGGGGCCCGCAAGCAGCAATGCCAAGGGGCTGAGGCCAGCGCAAAAGGCAGTCATGGATGCTCTGGATGACGCAATCATTACATCTGGTCAGCCATCGCCTGGGGGTGAAAACTATCCGGCTGGTGTGGTCGTAGTTGCGGAGACTGCATGGCGTCAAACTGCACTCGCAAAATCAATTTCAACTGGCAATTCTGATGCCGAGCGGAAGGCTTTTTCGAGGGCGGCAGAAGCCCTCATTCAGAAGAAAATCGTGGCAAAATGGCAAAATCTGGTCTGGAAGGTAAAATAGGCATGGGACAGGTGGATGGGACAGAATGTCCAGAGTAAAAACAAAGGGTTATAAGAAATGGGACAAGTCTGGGACAAGTGTCCGACAGACGGGACGGACAGGACACTCTCTAGAGTCCTGTCCCAACTGTCCCATGTCCGCTGAAACCAGGTTGATAATCGAAGCCCATGACCTTGTGGCAAGAGAGATGGAAATCAAATGGGGTGTCGAGAGATTGCACAAGATCGTGCCCGATGAGTTGGGTCAGAAGTTCATCGCTCAACGAGACAAATTGAATGAGGCAATCCATCAATCGAAAGATGAGGATATGAGAAAGCATGGGGCCGCAATGAAACGGGCCTACCAGGTATTAGATGAGGAAGCGACAAAGATGGGTTGCGCCCTGGTTGGAACAGACTATTGGGAAATGTCGCACCCTGGCAAGCCTGGCCTGGTGATTAGATTGGTTAAGACCCAAGAAGAAATGCCAACAGATCAGCCCGAAGGCGTGGCCTATCTCAGTGCAGATGAGTTGATGGCGTTTGTGCCAGGGACAGTGATTGAGATCAAGCGGACTTTTAGTGGCTCCAGGGTCACTGAGATTAAAGGAAAGGACAAGGTGCCAGATGACCCAATCCCCTTCTGATAAGCCACCGATCAGGAAGTATAGCGTACTGCCAGCAAGAGCCATCCAGGATGATAACTTGCATTGGACAACGCTCCGTGTGCTTGGTGCTATCTGTCTCTATACCAATGCCTATGGAATAGCCTGGCCATCAAGGATGACAATCGCCAGGCACGTTAGCCGAAGCACTAAGACTGTCAGCGACCACGTTCAAAGGCTGATGAAAGCTGGCTATGTGCGTAAGTTGCAGCCCCGTGATTACCCACCAAAGATAAAGGTGCATAACACCTGGCGAACAAACCGATACCAGGTGATGTTCGATGGGGCTCAGACTGAGTTACCGAGCAACGAACAGTTCTGGAGCCCGAGGCCAAAGGTAGCAACTGAGCCGCTCGAAGAGAAAGCCATGAACGTGACGCATACTAGAAGGGAGTCTGAGGGTGGGAATGACGACTTTAAGATATTGGCACATGCGTTTGTTTCTGGCATCCAAATGGCTTGCGGTCAGCATCGATTGGCCGGACCGAACCAGGATTTAGCGCGGCCCCTGGCGGATCGTGGCGTAACAGCCGACCAGATCAAGACTGCAACCGTTGATATGACTAGGCATAACCTCAAGTCTGGTCGGATGCCACCGCTCACAATCGAACAGGTCGCAAAGTGGGCGGCATTATGATAGCCTCAGATTACAATGGCCAAACGTTGGCTTGGCAAGTGTAAGGGGTGCCGGACAAATGCCGCAAGTGACTGTAATCGTTGACAAAGCACTATGGCCCCCCCACCCGTCCGGTGTACATACGGGGGGTTGCCTCAAAATTTTAACCGTTTTCATAGGAGAAAACAGATGTGGACTAAATTCTTAAAATTATTCTTTCCGACCTTTGTGTCAGAGCCCACCAGAGCGCGGTATTTGAGTGGACGCCTCCGACCTGATGATAAAAAGACGCCCACGATCAATGAGGCGTGGAAGGGCGGCAAGGCTCCAGCCAAGAAGCGTGGACGTAAGAAGAAATGAGCGTGGATCGATACACGGATTCGATTGAGTCTGTCGCTGATATATTGCGTGAGCGGGGCGATAACTACGGCGCGCCTTACTCCAATCATGTGACGATTGCGAAAATGTGGTCTGCAATTTTGGGCCATGACATAAGCCCTGGACAGGTTGCGATGTGCATGATTGCGGTGAAGCTATCGCGCCTGGCTAACCAGGACACGCATGATGATAGTTGGGCAGATATTATTGGGTATGGCGGCATTGGTCGCGGTATCGCTGCAATAGAGAGGGATGTTGAAAATGCTCTTAGTAAAAACCGCCGTGTCGATGACCACTGAGGAGTTTGCCCAGGAGTTGGTGCGGCTGAGGCGTGAGACGCTCACAGTTGTTCGTGAGGTTGGCCGCGCCAAGAATGGCCGCTATGGCGATAATATGAAGCCAGGCAAGAAGATTACGCCTTTTAAGTATGTGAAGTGGAGCCGTATGGGGTGAGTAAAAAGCTGACAACCAGGCAGATGCGGAAGGCTTTGGTCTTTGGCTCTGATGATGAGCGAGAGGGCGTAAAACAGGAGTTAGCTGTTATTGCGTCCAGTGATATTACCCAGGTTATGGAGTGGAAAGAAGATGGCAGGGTATCTTTGCGTAGTAGCGATGACATTCCACTTGAGACAAAAAAGGCGATCAAGAAGATCAAGGTTACGCCAACCAGGGCGGGTAATGCGATTGAGATTGAAATGCACGACAAGGTTTCGGCCTTGCGGATGCTCGCAAAGCATCACGGCCTTTTGGAAACGAGCCTTGATAAAACAGATCGGCCTAGCGTGATTGGGATTAATATGACGGGTCCGGTTGTGACTCATTATGAGGAAAAAGATGGGACGGACGAAAGCAGCGAGTGATAGGTCAACCAGGCGCAAGACTGACGCTGATGGGGCTTTTGGTGGATTAGATTTAGATTTTAGCACTAGCCCGACTGTGTGGAAGTTTTTAAGCGACAATGCGTTCTTTAGGGGGCTTATGGGCCCTGTTGGCTCTGGTAAGTCTTATGCTAGTGCCGCTGAAATAATGTTAAGGGCGGTAAAGCAGCCCGTATCTCCAAAGGATGGGGTCAGATATACGCGGTTTGTTGTGGTGCGGAACAGTTATCCTGAGTTGCGGACAACAACGATCAAGACCTGGCTTGAGTTATTCCCCGAGCATATCTTTGGTCCAATGCGTTGGAGCCCACCACTGACGCATCATATTAAGTTACCAGCCCGGGGGGACGCGGCAGGGATTGATTGTGAGGTTATATTCCTGGCCCTGGACCAGCCTAAGGATGTGCGGAAATTGCTTTCATTAGAATTATCGGGGGCGTGGGTAAATGAGGCTAGAGAGCTTCCTTTGAGTATTGTCCAGGGGCTAACGCATCGTGTCGGGCGTTTTCCTACCAGGGCGAATGGTGGGTGCCCCTGGCGAGGGATATGGGCTGATACAAACCCTATGGCAGATGACCACTGGTGGTATCGATTGTCTGAGAAGGAGCCAGTAAAGGGCAAATACAAATGGAACTTTTATAATCAGCCGCCAGGTATGCTTGAGGTAACAAGTGAGAACCCTGAGGCTTTGCCTGGTGGTGGAAGGTTATGGGCTAATAATCCAAAGGCTGAGAATGTTGGTAATCTGCCAAATGGTTACTATGAGCAACAGATTGGCGATAAGGAGTTGGATTGGATCGAATGTTATGTGGGCGGCAAATATGTCTATGTGAAAGAAGGCAAGCCCGTCTGGCATGAGTATGATGACACAATCATGGTTGACCATGACCTTACACCAGACTTGTCATTGCCTTTGCACGTTGGCCTGGACTTTGGATTAACCCCTGCGGCTGTTATTGGCCAGCGGTTTGCGTCTGGTAAATGGCACGTTTTAGAGGAAATTGTCACCGAGGACATGGGGCTGGAGCGATTTGGCCAGATGTTGCTTTATGAACTAAATATGAAATACCCGAAGTTCGAGGTGAAGGTTTGGGGTGATCCGGCTGGCATGAAGCGGGATGAGATCTTTGAGGTTACAGCTTTTGACCATTTGCGGACGATTGGGCTAACTGCCCAGCCTACAGCGTCAAATGACTTCCAGGTGCGCCGTGAGGCTGGTGCAGCCCCTATGTTGCGGCTGACTGATGGGAAACCAGGTCTAAGGGTCAATGCCCGTTGTACGAGGCTTAGAAAGGCCCTGGCGGGTGGGTATCATTTCAAGCGGGTTGGGATCAGTGGCGGCAATGATCGCTTTCGGGATGTGCCAAATAAGAATGATAGCAGCCATGTTGGCGATGCCTATGGGTATTTGCTGCTTGGGGCTGGCGAACATAGGCGAATGACACGGGGTCGGCTAAGGAATGACGGGCTTCCGACCCTGGCAAAGACTGATTTCAATATATGGTAACGGCCCAGGATGTAGAAAGCTGGTGTGGATTGCGGACTGTGGATTTTCATCCAAGTCACATTTATTTAATGGAACTGACCGACCACTCCAGGTGGTTTAGCCAATCGGTCCCAGATTTTGCAGATAATCTTTGGGCCCAGGCTCAAAACAACCCAGCGTTTACGGTTTTTTACAAAGATAAACCTTTTACGTCTTTTGGCATTTATGAACTTTGGAGTGGTGTGGCTGAAGGCTGGATGGTTCCAAGCAATCGTATTGAAATCAACCCAATTGTTTTAGCAAGGCGGTCAAGACCTATTTGGTTGCACATTGGTCCTGCTATGCAATTACGAAGATTGCAGTTCATAGTTCGTTCATCTCATTTACACGCAGTGCGGTTTGCTGAATTTTTGTATTTTAATAAGGAAGCAACTCTCAAGGAGTATGGGCCTGAGGGTGACGACTACAGTATCTATGTGAGGTTCTACGATGAATTATGTGAGAAAAGTTTTCGGCACTCCAAAAGCACCAGACACATCTGCGGCAGACAGAGCCCAGGCTGACGCTTTAAAAAGGCAGACTGAAATCCTTGATAAGCAAGAAGCCAGGCTCGACCAAGAAGAAAAGACAGCAAAAACCAGGATGGCAGCAAGATCGGCATCTCGGCGCAAGGCCCGTGGTGGTTATAGAATGTTACTTTCGAGCGACAGACAAAACGCTCAGATGGGCATCAAAGGCTCTGGCTCAAATTTAGGGGGGTAATATGGCGCAGAAAAAAGAAGTTTGGGATAAAAAACGCCCTAAGGGTTTGGGCAAGCCTCAATCTTTAAGCACTAAGCAAAAGAAATCGGCTATGGCTGCGGCCCGTAGGGGCGGTCGTCCATATCCAAATTTAGTTGATAACATGAGGGCTGCTAGGTCCAAGAAAGGCTAAATCATGCCAGGCAAGAAAAAAGGCAAAGGTGGTCGGGGTTACTAGATGACCCTAAAACGGCACCAAAACCCGAAAGGCGGGTTGAACGCTGCGGGTCGTGCCCACTTCAATAGGACTACGGGCTCCAAGCTAAAGGCCCCTGTTAAGTCAGGCGATAATCCAAGACGGGCTTCATTCCTGGCGCGAATGGCTGGTAACTCTGGCCCCGAGCGTGACAGTAAAGGAGAGCCGACCAGGTTGTTGCTCTCTTTGCAAGCCTGGGGCGCATCATCCAAGTCGGACGCAAGAAGTAAAAGCGCGGCAATATCTAAGAGGTTGAAAGCGAAAGCGTAGTGAAAAAGTTAACTAAAAATCAAACGAGGCTGCTGCTCAATCATTCAAAACATCATTCAAAAAAACATTTGAATATGATGCGTAATAAAATGAAATCAGGCAGTAGCTTCAAAAATGCACATTTAAAAGCGCAAAAGGAAGTGGGCACCTAATGGCAAAAATCGATCCGCGTGAATTAATGAAACGGGCTGATAAAGCCGATTCTCGGAAAGACCAATGGCGCACCATTTACGAGGAGTGCTATGAGTTTGCCCTGCCTCAGCGCAATCTGTACTCGGGTCATTACGAGGGTAAGACGCCTGGTCAAAACAAAATGATGCGAGTGTTTGACGCTACAGCCATTAACTCAACCCAGCGTTTTGCTAACCGTATTCAATCAGCCCTCTTCCCGCCCTATCGGTCTTGGTGCAAGTTGCAGCCTGGGAATGATGTGCCCGAGGATCGTCAAGAAGAGATAGGCCAGGCATTAGATATATACACCGATAAAATGTTTGATGTTGTCCGGCAAACCAACTTTGACCTGGCGATGAGCGAGTTTCTATTAGATTTATGTGTCGGCACCGCTGTTATGCTTGTGCAGCCAGGCGATGATGACGCCCCTGTTCGCTTCACGGCAGTCCCGCAATACCTGGTTAGTCTCGAAGAAGGGCCGCATGGGGTTGTCGATAACGTCTATCGAAAGCTGCGGACCAGGATCGATGTGATAGAACGTCAATGGCCTGACGCAAAACTGCCTGACGATCTGATTAAGAAAGCCCAGGATAAGCCAGAAGAAGAGATCGAATTGCTTGAGGCTACTGTTTGGTCTGAGTCTATGCAGACTTATTGCTATCACTTAATTTATTCCAAGGATAAAAAGCACGTTGGCGCGGTGGAGTTGGTCTATCGCACAATGAAGGTTAGCCCCTGGATTGTTGCCAGGTACATGAAAGTCTCGGGCGAGGTCTATGGCCGTGGCCCCCTGGTAAGCGCAATACCTGACATTAAAACACTCAACAAGGTTAAGGAACTGGTGCTTAAAAACGCATCGATAGCGGTTGCTGGCGTCTACACTGCGGCTGATGATGGCGTCCTTAACCCAGCTAATATTTCTATTACGCCTGGCGCGATTATTCCTGTTGCCAGAAACGGTGGCCCGCAGGGCGAAAGCCTTAAAGCATTAAAGTCTGCGGCTGACTTTAACGTGGGCCAGCTAGTGATTAACGACCTGGTTATGGCGATTAAAAAGATGCTCCTGGATGACACTTTGCCAATTGATACCCAATCAGCCAGGTCCGCCACGGAAATCGTGGAACGCATGAAGGAGCTATCTTCCAACATGGGCGCGGCCTATGGGAGATTAATAACCGAGTGCATGATGCCCCTGGTTAATCGTATCTTATACGTTATGGATGAGAAGAACCTGATTGATATGCCGCTTAAAGCAGATGGCAAGGTTGTTAAGATTATCCCCGTGTCACCTCTGGCCCAGGCTCAGAATATGGATGATTTGCAGAATGTCTTGCAGTTTGCCCAGATCGTCCAGGGCGTTGGTCCTATGGGCCAGGTCGCAATCAACCAGGATGCAATGCTTGATTACATTGTCGACAAGATGGGCATCCCCCGCTCAGTGATAAATAACGAAGAAGCCCGCGAGGCAATCATTGAGCAAATGCAGCAACAGATGACCCAGATGCAAGGACAACAAGCTAGTGAATGACATTGAAGAAATGGATAAAACCTTTGTGCGTTGCTTCTCCACAAAGGATGGCCAGGCTGTCTTGGAATATTTACGCAATACAACCATAGAGCAAGCTACCTGGTTTCCGGGGGATAACCCCTCTCATGGCTTTCACCGTGAGGGGCAAAACTCCCTGGTTAGAGACATTGAGAAGCGTATTAAACGAGGTAGAGAAACATGAACGAAGAAAATCTGGCCGAGAGCGATAACTCCGTTGAGGAGCCGCAGACCGATAACCAAGATCAACTTTTAAGTCTAAAAGCTGAGGCAGAAGAGACAACTAAACCAGAAGCAATGCCTCATTTGGCAAGCGAAGAGCCCCAGGAAGAGCCTGTTGAGTGGGGTGATCGTCCTGATTGGATGCCGGAATCACATTGGTCCCCAGAAAATGGGCCAGATATTGAGGGCATGGCAACAGAACTAGCTACGGTAAACAAAGATTACAAGGAACTGCGAACCAAAATGAGCCAGGGGTTACATAAAGCCCCGAAGGATGGCAACTATGAAAGCACTGTATTGGCCGAAGCGGGTGTTGAGTCAGATGACCCTCTACTTACTGGATTTATTGAAGTGGCTAAAGAACATGGCATTTCGCAAGATGCGTTTAATGAAATTTCAAACCTGGTTTTGGCTGTCGCTGGAGAAACTGAAGAGGACGCTCGGACAACTGTTGCACAAGAGCGGGCAAAGTTGGGCCGCAATGCGGAAAAAATTATCGCAGAGACGGATCAATGGCTTATGAAACTTGGCCCTGGTAAGAACAATTCTGGGGTTTTGGATCAGAGTGAAATGGAAGCCCTGGCAAACGCAAGCACCAATGGACACTTCATCTCTGCCATGAACAAGATACGTCAATCTTATAATGAGCAACCTATGCCTGGGATTGATGTGATGGAAGGCCAGGCAATCACCAGGCAAGAACTGGACTCTATGGTTGCTGATCCGCGTTATGGGGTCGATATGGCCTTCACATCTGACGTTGAACAAAAAGTAATGCAAGCCTACGGAGAAGCATAGGGCGTTACTACAATAGCCAAATGATACGGTTGTTGGTTGTAAGGATATATTTCTAGGGGTATATTCTTATCGACTGACAACCGTTTTTTAATGGCCAGTTCACGGCATCTATCGGCCCACCAGGACAACCGTTTGCAGTGTTTAACCTTAAATTTAATCTAGTAAAGGAGAAAGCAAATGGCCGTTTCTGTTTCAAACGCCTTTGTGACCCTCTTTGACAGTGAGGTGAAGCAAAGCTATCAGGGGCAACGTGCCCTTGCTGGGCTGACCCGTGAGCGTTCTGTCGAGGGTTCTATCGTAAAATTTCCGACTATCGGAAAAGGCACTGCATCTATTCGTGTGCCTCA
>Ga0209336_10000526_pt1 | contig 19554 bp, 23 predicted proteins | sample LinPmetageLP32_FD_184042 | JGI IMG/M metagenome (GOLD analysis project Ga0209336, IMG submission 184042) | Marine viral communities from the Pacific Ocean - LP-32 (SPAdes) (version 2) | ecosystem: Environmental > Aquatic > Marine > Oceanic | place: Pacific Ocean | collected 2009-08-23 | reverse complement strand
AGGTCTTCCAGAAAGTGGCGGAACCCCACCTTCAGGGTTATCTGAGGTAGATGCCCTTACCAGACAAAGAATGGCTGAACTTGGTACGACTAGGGGAATCATTCAAGATCCAAGTCTTCCAGAAAGCGGTGGAACTCAACCTCCTAGCGTATCCGAGGTTGTAGATCCATTAGTAGCAGAAAGACTCATTGAGCTTGGTAAGACCAGAGAAATTATTCAAGACCCAAGTCTTCCAGAAAGTGGAAATATTAATTCTATTTTATCTGATCGTAAAGCTAATATAGCAAGTTCTGTAACCCCTGAAGCAATTGAAGCTGGCTCTAAAACTTTTTCTGAAGCTATGTCAGATAACTCAGGCTTAAAGAAAGTAGGGGAAGAATTATCTGATGTAGCTAGGATAGCTCTACTTACAGGTCAAGACGTTCCTTTGGATCAAGCACGGGAAAGGGTTGAAGGAGAAAGAGCACAGGCCATAGCTAAACAACAGCAAGATGCTTCTGCCTCATCTGTAGATGAACAGCTTGAACTTGGAGAAGGACCTGACGCTGAAGGACCTACTTTTAATTTTTCTACGGCTAAACCTGAACAAGTAGAAGAACCTCAAGCTGAAGCTCAACCTGATGAACCTGAGTTGACGGACTTAGAAAAAGTAGATCAAGATCTTGAACGTGGTGAAAGACTTCAAGAAGCCCTCAGAGGTGGGGATGTAAAGACTGATATTGGAATTGGAGACAATTTCACAGTTGATGAAGCCGAAGCTTCTACGACTAAACCTGGAAGTCCTGCAGCAGGTTCTGATGTAGCATCAGAAAATAAAGCTTACATTAGCTCTCCAGATAATATGATAGAACCTTTTAATAAAACGGATATGCCTGAAAAAGAAGCTACTAAAACTCTTGCTGATTACAAACAAAAGTTTATGGACGAGATGCCAGAGTACGAAGGTATGTCTGAATCAGAAAAAGGTTTTGCCTTGATGGAGGCTGGCTTACGGGTTGCCGCTGGAGAAAGTCCAAATGCAATAACCAATGTTGCCAAAGGTCTTAAAGGTCTTGGTGCTACGTTTGCTAAAGATGAAAAAGAAAAACGTGCTTGGAATAGAAGCATAGAATTATCGGCAACTAAATATTCATTAGAAAATGAATCTAAAGATAGAGCCCAAAAGCTTGCTCTAGCTAAAGAGGGAAGAGGTTTAAAAACTGTGTTCTGGACAGAAGATGTCTTTGGTCCTGATGGACAGCTTAGAGGTTCAAAAGGAACTTCTGGTTTCATTACTAATAATGAAATTCACAGTGGTTCGTATGACGGTAAATTTGAAGCTGGAATAACCTTGGCCGCAGAAAGACTTAAAAATAAAAATTCAGAAATTACTGCTCAACTAAGACGTATGATTGGTCAAACTAGAAAAGGTGGTCCTTCTGATACATTTTTTAATGAGAGCCTAAAGTCATATTCTGATGCTTCTTTAAAGCTAAGTGATTACGCTACACAATTAGCCTTAGTAGATTCTAGTGCTAAAATAAACGATGCTGGAGGTGTTACAGGTATTGGTGCGTATGCTGCTAGAAAATTAAATAGTTTTTACAATGTATTTAACATAAATAGAGGCAAAGGAGATGAAATAACTTCTCTTAAAGATATTTCAGAAAAAGATATAGACTCTTTAAAAATAGATAAGGATAGAAAAGACAGATTAAAAAGTATTAGGAAGATGTACGGATCTTTAAATAAACAACATGATTATGATAGTGTTGTTAAGAATAATCAAAGTCAATACACGTCAATACTTGATAAGTTTGCTGGAAAGGGAAGAGAATCGGAGCAATTCTTTGCTCAACAACAAGAATTAGCTAATCTTTTAATTAAAGAAATTTTAGGAGAAGGATCTAAAAACGTATCTAATATTGACAGAGAACTAGCCTCTGAAATTGTAGGGTTATACTCTAATATAGGAAGTATATCGGCAGATCCTGCTATAATCGGTCAAAGGCTTGACAGAATTAGACAAAGAATTTTAAAAAATTACGAAGCAACAAATAATCAAATGAACAGTTTAGATGGTCAATTTTCTAACATAGTTGATAGAGGTTATAGAAATGCAAAGAAAACGTATTTTGATCCTGTTAGGAGATCAGCTCTGGGTCAAATTGAAGCTGCCTTAGGAAAGACGGGTAGAACTCAAGTTCCTGTGGGTAGTCCATACACTGCTTCTACTGTAAACGGAAAGCTTATATACAGATTTAATTAGGGTAAAATAATGGGTTTTATTGACGTAGAAACTCCTGACGGAATTGGTTCTTTTGAAATATCAGGTGATAAACCTACCAATCAAGAAATGGAGGTTATTCGCTCTACTATCTATGGGCAGAAGGAAGATTTGTCTTTTCCTGACTTGAGAGAGATAGATCGACCCCAAGGCACACCTGATGAAACAGACGTTGAACAACTTTCTTTTTTCGAGCCTTCTAATGAAGGTGAAATACAAGATCACAGTTTTCAATTTTTCTATGGAAGAGCCGACAACGATAGTGATAGAGAAGCTCGATTAACTTCTGAATTCGGTCCAGAAAGTTTTATTAAAATAGCTAGTGATGATTATGCACTTGATTTGAATAAAATATCTTCTGAGAAAAAACAAGAATATGATCTTCCACAAAGTGGCACAATACGGGTAAATCAACCTGGATTGTCTTGGTACGATGTATCAGGATTCCTTGGTGCGGAAGCTGTACCATTGACCGCTGCTCTTGGAGTAGGATTAATGTCTAGCGGTGTGGGAATTATACCCGGAATGCTATTACAAGCTGCTGCTGGTGCAGGAGGTAAAGCTATTGACGAACTTGTTTTTGAAAAAATGGAGGGATTGCAGACGCAATCTGATGATCAGATATATGGCGATATTATAACAACAGGAGCTTTATATGGGGCTGGTGAACTTGTAGGAAGAGGTATCTTTGCAGGAGCAAGAAGATTTCTTAAAGGTCCAGGGCCAACCCCCGCTCAATCTAGAGTTTTAGAAATTGCAAAAAATAAAAACATAAGTGAAAAAGAAGCTACAAAACTAGCCAGAGAAGAATTAAAACAGGAACTTAGAGTAGCTGTAAAGGCCGGAGCTCGTCCTACTATTGAAGAAGTGTCTGGTAAATCTATTCAAGGAAGACTTCAAGCTATCTACGAAGGTATTTTTCCTAATCCAGAAGCGGCTGTTAAGAACAGAAAATTTATCGACGACACGTTAAAATCTTTAGCTAAAGGTGACGTTACGGAAGCTGAAGCAAAAGCTATCTTAAATGACAATGCGGAGGCCGTTACAGACTTAGTTAGTAACGCAATGAAGAATGCTGACGTAGAACAAGCTTCAAAGTTAGCTGAACAACATTTAACTAAAGTTATTGATAATGAGTTCAAACTTATAAAGGATCTTTACAATCCAAACACGGGATTGACCACTAACTGGCAACAGGGATTAAATCAAGTTGCTCGGTTGTTTGATCAAGATAGTTCAGTTCTTTACAAAAAAGCTGAAGATTTATTAAAGGGTCTTAAAGACAGTGATGGTGGAAGTATTGCTTCTTTTTCAAACAGTAAACTAAAACAAATTATGGAGGAAATACAAGGAGACAAGATTACAAGTTCTGTTCTTGGAGATACCTTTTCTAAAGGTTTGTTTAAATATATAGATGAAACACCTGCTTTTAGTTTGACCGAATTAACTTCTTTAAGATCTGCTCTAAGAATGTCTGCAAAGGATCCTGGCTTAACTCCAGGAATATTAGATCGTCATATAGGCAATATGGTTAAGTCTATTGATGAAACTATTGATGATAAATTAGGCTATTTAGCTTCTTTAAGAACACCTAAAGGTAAATATGGTTCTTCTGAAGATCTTATGGATCAAGGGGTAAGAGCATTTCAGTTGGCTCAAAGACTTCATTCCAAAGGAATTAATAGATTTAAACAGGGAGCTGTTGATATGCTTGATAAAAACATCAAGCAAGGGGTTCTTTTTGGAGAAAAAGCGGTACTAGAAACTATTGTCCAACCCGGAAATGCCACTCAATTAAATGCTTTCTTAAAGTCTGTAACGCCTAGTGGAAGATCTATAGGGGGAATAACTTCTGTTTCACCTACTGTTTTTGATGATGCAGCTTCACTAGCTTTAAAAAAAGGACCTGTTCCAGAAGGAGAGCTTTCTTTTATAGAACAAGCCGCAAATCTTTTACGTGCTAATAATGTTTCAGATGATGTTATACCAAAAGTACCTGATTTTATTAAACAACTGAAGTCTAATGATCCATATTTAGCTGACATAACAACTCAGTTTGCTGGTCAAATGAGGAATTACTCTAAACTAGCTTCAAACAGATCTACCCCTTTAGAGTTCAGAAATGGCATTAGAGATAGCATTGCTAAAGAATGGTTGTCTCAAGCTGAAAGAACATCTCAAACATTAGGTAGGTTTGATGCCGTTTCTTTTGTACAAAAATTTGATGAGTTAGGGGCGGATGTTCAGAAGTCATTATTTGGAAAACAAAATGCTGAAGCTATAAAATCTTTAACAAGGGACTATTTAATTCTAGGTCGTCCTACAAAAGAAATATCTGAGGCTATATCAGAAACTTTAGGTTCTACGGCGTCTGCTATAAGAGCAAAGGCTGAAGGTTTGTCTGGCAATGTAAGTATTAAAAACCAGTTATCTCAACTGAAAGAAATAACTAAGGTTGCTCAAGAACAAAGCGAGGACGCTCTCTTTAGAGCAGTTAAAAGCGGAAAGATTGAAAACGCTGATGATCTCGTTCAAGCTGTTTTAAAGAGCCCTCAAAACTATGATAAGCTGGTTAAAGTTATCGGTGAAGATGCTTTGAGTAATCCTAACAATATAAATCTTAAAGACATGATCATGTCTAGAATTTTAGCCCCAGCTTTTCCTGATGGGGTAACATCTGACGCTGTATCTTCTGGGTCTTGGGGCAAGCCTGTTCGAGATACAATTGCTAAACTTAACAGGAACGGATCTTTAAACAAAATATTGGGTAAAGATGTAGTTGGCAATTTAATTAAAGCAAGCAAGTTAGGCGAAAGAATATCTGATATTTCTTTAGGGGGTAAAGCCGCTCTTGCTCCCGCTACTTTTGCTGCGGGTGCTATGGCAAACTTTATTAGAGGACCTTTGCAACTATTGGGCAAAGCAACGGGTATTTATTTTATAGGAAGAGCATTTAGATCAAAGATATATCTTGATTCCTTGTTAAAACCTAACTACGGCGGAAAAAGACTTTACGAAAAGGGAATTGCCGCTGGAGCAGATTTAGGCAAAGGAAATCCTGCCTTGATGGAATTAAAAGATCGTCTTTACCAACAGGCTAGACTAATAGCAGCAACTTCTCTTGCACCTGATAGCGACACAAGAGAACAAGTTAGTCAGGGGGTTGAGGCTGTTAAGAATCAGGTTCAACCTGTTGTTCAGCCTATTGTTCAAGACCTTCAACAAATGCAACAGCAACTTCCTAGTCCTTCGCAAGCTACGTCTGCTTTACGACAGGCAGAATTGAATAAACTTATGGGGATGACACCTACACAATGATAAGACTTTCAACACACTTCTCGTTGAAAGAACTGACTAGGTCTGAAACAGCAGTCCGAAAAGGGATTAACAATGAGCCAAAGGAAAAAGAGATAGAGAACCTGAAGCTCTTGTGCGAGAACATACTGGAGCCCGTGCGAGAAAAATACGGCATACCTTTTGCTCCATCGAGCGGGTTTAGGTCTCTAGCTCTAAACACGGACATTGGATCATCGGACACGTCACAACACGTAAAGGGACAAGCCGTAGATTTTGAAATACCCGGTGTACCCAATATGGAAGTGGCCTTGTGGGTAAAAGAGAACCTAGAGTATGACCAGTTGATACTAGAGTTTTACAAGAAGGACGTGCCAGATTCAGGATGGGTACATTGTAGCTATGACCAAGAACGAAACAGAAAAGACTCAAAGCGGTTCGATGGAAAAACTTGGTCCCCGTTGTCTTAAATGTGGCAGTACTAAACCAAGTATCTTTGTCCATGGACACTACCAGTGCGCTGATTGTAAATCGATCACGGACGGTGATTGCTGCCAAGGGGTTTCTATCTAATGGCTGAAAAAATAGGTAGTTTTTCTTCCTCAAATCAGGATGGCACTAAAGAGTCTAACTTCAATATTAGAACACCGAGTGGGGGTTTACCCGTAGGACCTCTTAATTTTTCAGGAAATTATTTTTTAGGTTCCTCTGAAAGAACTCCTGAAGCTTTAGGAATGCCTTCAGAATTTGTAAGATTTATGCAAGAAAAAGGAACTCCCGTAGAAGATTTAAAAATAGATGAATCTTCATATAATGTTGGGATAGCGGCTTATTTACCCGGAAAGGTGTTGCCTGAGTTTATGGAAAAAGTTTTAAGACCAGAAAAGGTTAATTTTTCTTATGGTCAATCAAAACAAGAAGTTACCACTCCTTTTAAAGAAAGCATTGTCAATACAAACAGACAAAGAGGAATAGGAGGACAAGGGCAAATTCTAAGAGGTATGTTTGGAAACAACGCTCCTAAAGCTAGTTTCCAGTATTTTGAACCAAATAGGTCTGATCGTATTGTTTCAGGATCTGTAGAAGCCCCTGTTGGACCGGGTATTCTTTCGTTGTCTGGGCGAAGATCACTTAACGAAGAACAACCTGACAACTATAATGCACGGCTAGGTTACAGAATTAATTTTTAAGTTGATTGAGTAAGTACTATTAAGGAACTTCTATATAATGGCTATTAGTGTTTCAGAAGCTATATTACGTAGACAAGGTGGAGGTCCATCTTACGCTGACCTACAGTCTCCTCCTGGTCAGTCTCCTCCTGGTCAGTCTCCTCCTAGTCAAAACTTTAATTTAGGAGTTAGCCCTTTTGATACACTTGGGGAGACTTTTACAAGAGGACTAAATTCAGCGTCAAAGAGTGTAAGTGATTTCTTTACTGTCTCACCTGTTGCCCCCCTTTCAAACACCATTGGAAAGATAGGTGACGTAGCAAGTTTTTTTACTCCTGCGGGGTTTGCTCTTTCTGGAATTGCTGGTTTAGCTGAGTTTAGTGCTTTGAATGAATCTCTTGATGACATCTATGGAGTACCAGAAGATCAACAGCTTGGAATTATGGATGCTTTGTATGCCGCTCTTCCAGGGCCAACGCTACAAGGTCAATATGCAAAAGCTTTAGATGAATACAATCAATCTAGACAAAGCATTCGAGGCTTTAATAATCCGAAAGATGCCTTCAACACTGTTCTTGGTTTTGTAGGTCCTGCGGGTCGTGTTGGAGATCCTACTTTGGGTGATTTTGTAGGTCCTGCGGGTCGTGCTGAAGATTCTAATCCGAATGATTCTGTTGATATTGGAATTGGTGTTGGTGATGACGACAGTGATCTTGGTGGATACGGAGGTTTTTCTGAAACTGATGGCTCTACTATTTAGCAGACCCCCAGTTATCTCCTAGCCCTACATCGATCCTAGAAGGTATCTTCATCTCAGGCACACAGTTCTCCATAATATCTTTTATCTCAACCACCTGTTCATCACTCTCTATAGAAAAGCAAAGCTCATCGTGAACAGTGAGCATGGGCCAATGACCACTTTCCATGCAGTCTTTCATAGCCTTCTTTGTCTGATCCGCTGCAGAAGCTTGGATCAGTCTGTTGAGAGCTTTGTATACAAAAGCTACCTGATACCTTTCAGGGTTCATACTCGCCCATTTACTTTCCCTTTCCTCAACAGGAGTATTTAAAACTTCTATCCACCGCTCCTCCAGCTTATCAATGTGGATCGGCTTCTTGTACTCTCTGGAATAACCCTTGAGTTCTCTCATAGGGAAACGACACCTTCTCCCAAGTAAGGTCTTCACCTCAGATCGGCTAGAGGCTGCATCCATAACAGAAGATGCCAAGGCTCGGATAAACGGAACCTTCTCGTCATACTCGTTGCGTAACAGCTTGGCTTCCTCAAACGGAATGTCTCCCAGTGTCTGGGCTAACTTTCCTATACCCATACCGTACATGATACCCAGGTTGATTGTCTTGGCGTGAGTTCTGCTAACGCCAGCCATGTCAGCAACAATCTGATGGAAGTCCAGATCGTCATTCTGATACTGAGCGGCAATCTCCTTTACCTTCTCGTTATCCTTAGTTGAAGGAGTTAGACAGGCATAGTGCATCATCCATCGAGGCTCCTGTGCGCTATAGTCGAAACTTCCCCAACGACATCCATCTTCTGGTATAAATAGTCCCCTGATAAGAGACTTAATCTCTGGGTGTCTGGAAGGAACTTGTTGCAAGTTAGGATTGCTTGACGAGAACCTCCCAGACACCGTCCCCCCTTCGTCCGATCTAAGCTGATTGAACTGGCAATGAATACGTCCCTTATGTTGGTGACTGAGTATTGTATCAACAAAAGTAGTGTTGGCTTTGTTGTACTCTCTTACTTCTAGTATCTTCCTTGCCACAGGGTGTTCGTGAGTTTTTAGAAAGTGCTTTGTGAAACTAGGTGCGTCAGATTTAAGTGTTCTCTCGTATGGCAACCCAAGGTTGTCAAAGGCCAAGGCAAGGCTCTTTGCGTTCCATGGTTCAATGTGAACCTTCGTTTCATCGTACAGCTCTTTCAGAATTTTGTTTTCTTTTGAAACAAGATATTTCTTGGTTTGTTCAGCCTTGTCTACATCTACCCGGACACCTCTTCGCTTCATCTCAAACACAAGAGGGAGAAGAGCAAGCTCCATTTCCAAGATGTCAAGGCAACCATCTTCTTCGAGCTTCTTGTGCAGAACATGCCACAACTTCAAAGTAAGATCCGCATCTCCTTCTGCGTATAGGGCAACCCTCTCGGCTGGGAGCTTCCACATTTCAGCCTTGGCATTAACGCCATGCTGGTTAGCGGCTCGTCTCAGGTCCTCTTCTTTCTTCCCTTCGCCCAGATACGTCCTACCAATAGCGTTAAGAGAATAGCTGAATCTGTTTTCATCCAGCAAGGGTGCGGCGACCATAGTGTCAAGGATAGCACCTTTTACCTCAATTCCTTCTGATAACAACCAACCCAAATCATATTGAGCGTTGTGAAAAACCACAGACATACCGTGATCAAGCTGGTCTTGGAGCCAGCCGACCACCAAGCCTTTCGCCATGTTCCCACCACCTTCGTGGGCTATCGGCAAATAGGCTTGCCAACCAGAGGCCGCAACAGCAATACCTATAAGCTTGCCGTCATCTCTTGCCCAACCTGGCCCCAAGTCTATTAGACGGGGGTCTTTCGTCTCAACATCTACAGCGATTATCTTTTCACCAGACAAGTCCGGCAGATGATCAGGTGGAGACCAAACCTTTTCGTCAAATAAATCCTCACGCATCTTTCTGAGCCAATGCTGCCCATATAGAAGTATACGCTGAAGCATCTACTCCGTCATCTGGATTCGGAGACCCCACCTCGTCTCTGGATATTTTTAACAGAACCATGCAGAAGGCTACTTCCTGTGCGCTTATAGGAGTATTCAAGTAAGCACTCCATAAGGAAGCCACCCTCTTATGTTGCTGGGTGTAATCTCCATGTTGCTTGGCACGATCTCCACTGACCAATGATGCGGCTTTGTTTAATATTTCTTCTGGTTTCATAACACATAGTTCCTATCAGTCTGGGGGTAAAGTACATGGAGAGATTGCTTGGCTCTTGTAACAGCCACATAGAAAACACGATGCTCCGTTGCAGGTGTCTTGTTATATTCTTTATGAGCCGCATAAGATAAGTCTGGAACAACTATAATATTGTCGGATTCTCCCCCCTTCATTGAGTGTATAGTGCTTACCTTGATACGAGGTTTCTTTACGTTGTCTCCTCGTTTAAGGGCATTGAGAACATAGTTCTTTGTCTCTAAGTCTATCTTGCCTAACGCCCTGTGCCACCTATGGGACTCATCCATTATCAATCCTAAGTCGCTCTTAGCGTACTGCATCGTATACCCTTCTTCCTCATTAAGAAGCAACAGGTTCCTTGACCGTGGACCATTGCCCTTAACAAAACCTTCCCCGACAGTCATGAACGTGTAGATGTTTCTGATCTTAGCTGGCGACATAGGTGCTCCCTTGCACCAACTTTCCCAATCAGTAAGGGCTTCATATGTCTTGAGCGGAATGCTTGGCTGACCGTTTCGACTGTACACCCAGCCTTCCTCTCTAAGTTCATTAGCATAGTACGAGGCTATCCTGTTGGTTCTAGCCATGAGACACCACTCGCCTTCCTGCATCGGAATGTCCCACATGTTCTGATGATACCTGACGCTTCCTTCTTCCTGTTTAGGATGCCAAAGCTTTGGAGCCCTGTTATCTATGCGGTTAACAATGGACTGTGCCTGGTCCCACACTGTTATCGGAACACGATACGACTGATTAAGAACAGTCTTCTTCTCCGTTGCGTTTAGAAAAGCTTTAACGTCTGCTCCTTGGAAGTTCATAATTGCCTGATCATCGTCCCCGGTAAATATCTGTAGCCGAGGCTTCTTCCTGAGTACATCGACCATCTTCCATTGAAGGGTGGAGAGATCCTGTGCCTCATCAACAAACAAAGCTTCTATGTCAGGACAGACATCAGATGCAATAAAGTCCTCAATCATGTCGGTAAAGTCTATCTTCTTGTAGGTCTGCTTGTAGTTTTCATAAGCTCGAACAAGGTGCATTAGCTCAGAGAAATCTATCTTGTAGTCTGCTTGCAAGCGATACATCTCCTCAATGGGAATACCTTTGCTTCGAGACAGGTGGTATAGGTTCATGTAGCTATCGCCCTTGGAAGATCCCAAGGTGTCAAAGTCTGTTTCGACATCAAAGTTCTTTGAGCCAAAGATAATCCCCGTTGCATCACCCACGGCCTTCATATCCTTGCCGCCTATAACATCCCCAGTGCTATACCCTCCAGCTTTGTAAGCCATGGAGTGAAGTGTCTGGAAGAAAGGCAGGTCGCCCTCGTCTATGTTCCAATCTTTTCCCACACGATCCCGACTTTCTTTAGCGGCCTTACGGGTAAACGAAACACAAGCGATGCGATCAGGGTCGATACCTTCATCAATGCAATCACGAACACGGTTAGAGTTAGTCTGCGTCTTCCCAGTTCCTGGAGGTCCCAATATTGTTTCGCTTATCAAAACGGTGGATCCTCTGACTCAAAGGTAACATCTGGAAGATCAACCTCACCCCTGTTCATCTCCGGCACGAACCACACACGAACCGACTTCCATCGATCCCGGTTGTCTTTAAACCTGTATGTCCTGTCGGCCTCAACGCCTTGGTTCATTTCTTTGAGACGTTCTGTTATCTGACCACGAGTGTAATGTGTAAAACCATTTCTCTTTAAAAACTCTTGCAAGGCACTAAGCTTGAAGTATGTCAGTCCTTCCTCGGTCCAAGGCTTACCTGTCAGTATCTCTTCTGGACTGTGTGCAGAAATCCTTGATGTGCAAAAAGCCTCAACCAGTTCTACGAACAGACCCTTCTGAGTTAATTCTTCTGGAACGGAAATCCTTGTTGCATCACTCAACAGAGCATCAACCAGGTCTCTCCAATCAGCTTCCTTCATCCTAGCTGGCATCTTGTACATCTGTTCCATGCAAGCACGTTGGAACTCAACCTGCATCTGTAGTTGCTTAGTGGAAAGCTCTAGCCTCGAACCGTCCACATCGACAAACCAGACAGGAGGCTCTGACTCAACAACTGTCAATCCTCCAACAGGAACATGAGTGTTGTCTCCTATACCAAACTTGCGAGACCGACAAAGAGACTTGTTGCAGTGACCATGGATGGGCTCAGACTTGCAGGTATAGAAGTATTCCTTCTTATCAAGTTGCTCCTGTATGAGGACAACTTCACGGGCTGGTAAGGGTGGGTTGCAGTAATCTTGATTGTGCTTCTCCAGCATCTCCTTCCAATCGTTAGGCGAAGACTGCTTGTAGTAAACACCTACATTGAGTAGCGTCATATTACGCCCACCCTCTGGGGTTCCAAACTCTGTCAATTGCTGAAGGCAAGGTGGGCCGTCAGGAAGTAACCCTTTGTCCGACCCTAGTTTTATTTTAAATAAATCTTTTGCTGATATACGAAACTTTTTAGCTAGAGATAAGAACTGTTTTAATGTGAGACTGTCACCGTCATCTTTCAAAGCGTAACGTGTGGTGTGCTTGGCGTTCTGATATGGAAGGTTAATGAAGTTTCCAACGTCACCTCTATCCGCTCGAACCTCATCCTGTTTAGGAAATATCTCACAGTTTCCCCAACCCAATGCGGAAGAGAACTCTGCAAGTCTGTCACGTACTTCTGAAGCCGCAACCTTTTCTGACAGGAACAAGAAGAGATGAGCTCCTCCCGACTTTGATCGGCAAACGACCAGCGGAAGTTTAAATCTTTTAACCTTAGATAGTAGTGCAATGAGGTCTAGGTTGTAGTCATCAATATCCAGCGCACCAAAAGAACAACGGCTGGTCTCATCAATGGGTATAGACCCAACACCAAGCTTACCGTCCAAGTGGTTCTGAACAAGCTCTAAGGTCAACGGTTCATGGACAATACGATACTTCGCCTGTGTCTTACCGTGCTTGGCACGATCTAATACGGCTGTCTGTCCATGAGCCTTGCCATAGCCTCCAAATAACTGAAGGAATATTTCTGCTACGTTCTCCATAAGAAGTGTGGCCCCCTCGTATGCAGACGAGAGGGCCGCAGTCCCAACCTAGAACGGCACTTCTTCGGAGGACTGATCCTCCAACACCAAATCAGATGGAGCCGCAGCAAGCTGTAACTCCCCCTTTTTAATACTGGTGTGGAGCTCTTTACATTCGTGATAAGTGTCCATGTCCGGGATAGGATCACCCAGTTTAACGGACCATGAATACCAACTACCTTTATCGTTACCGTCTTCTATTGACGTAAGGTTGTAGGTGTTTGCAAAGCTAGGCAACGTAGAGCCATTATGCTTCTGCATAGAAATCAATGTGTTCCATTTACGAGACACTTTTAGTTGTGTCTTTTTCATATCAAGGATTGCACTTTCAATGGAACCATCCTCGTGGACTATTTTGATGTAGTGTTGAGCTGTACGAACCAACTCGTTACCATTAGGCAATACTTCCATGCCTGTATCTTTGTCTCGAACGGCCTGTCTGACATCGTTACTATCAGCAGAAAGTTCTCCCTCAAAGCCACCGCCAGCGGATCTTGGCACAAACTCCAACATCTTCTGCACGAAGTGGACGGGCAGTACCGACACGCCTTCATCAGCAGACCAAACTTTGTTGGTCACCGTGTTAAATATATCTCCCTGAGATGCCCCTTCGATGTAAGCTGGGTCACTCTTTTTAAGTTGTGGGCTTAGTGCTTGAATGATACGCAAGAACGGTATCTGCATATCGCTTGTTGTTACATCTTCAAGACCCATTCCAGCGTCAGCTTCAAAAGCCGCCGCTAGATCTGCGGATAGTGCGTTTTCTTTTTTAGGTGCTTTACTCATTTCTAATTTCCTTCAATCTTGGCTACTTGTCCAACGTGTGCGTTAAATATGTCGAGATCAATTTCTTGGTTCGATTCAACTCGTTCACGTATCAATTTTTTTAATGTCATGGGTTCGACCCAAGTCTTTGACGATGTGTCAAAGCCTTTGTCTTCAAGGTCAACCACCAGGGACTTTGCTCGGTTGTCCTCACTAACACCAAACGAAATGCTAACATCATTCTTTATAAAATCACTTGCCCCGATCTCACGAAGATGATCCAGTGCGTTTTGTTTTGCGATAGGGTCTTTAGGCATCGTGCCAGAAACAAAAGATCTTAACGAAACTTTGTTGCCGTCTACTTCAACCTTGTCTATTCCCATCTCTGAAAACTTAGCTGGAATAAATTCGTACAAATACCGATCACGATTTTTCTTCAGTGATTTTAATGATTCTTCAGCGGCCTTGACGCTTTGATTTATCTCCGAAACGACACGGATCATTTGTGATAACTCTCCGCCTCCTTTCGTTGTCAAAGCATCAAAGGCTGAACTGTCAGCTTCGATTGCGTCCCATATTTCTTGTTTACTCATCAACGTATCTCCTCGTCAGGGTTTAAGTTCTCAATGCCACCACCGCGCAAGTTCACCTTCACTGGGTAATAGGATCTCTCCATCTTGTCCCACTTCAGAAGATTTACACGGTCATGGTTTGCACTTGCTGCGATTGCGAAAGCGATTCCGATTATGGCCGGGTCTCCCATACACAACAGCCAATCATCATCATTGAACTCACGAAGCTTACGTCTCATAGACGCAACAATTCTTCCTGGGTTCAAATGAACTTGATCAAATGGTGATGCTAATGGAATTAAATCCCCATACTTAATTGCAGACACTATGTCAACACGGGGATTCTCTTGTGTAACGTAAACGGCCATTCTTCTACCTACTACTAAAAAAGTACATCCTCTTCAGGTTAAAAGCTCTAATCACTTTCTACCCCCATAACTACACAGACAAAAAACAATTGTCAATTGGAAAGTTTTAGTCTATTTTCCAAAACCATGGGAATGAAATACGAATATAAAACCAAGCCTTACGAACACCAAGATGATGTGTTACGCAAATCCTGGAGCAAGGTTAATTGGGCTTATCTTATGGAAATGGGTACAGGTAAATCAAAAGTCTGCATCGATAACGCTTCATTGCTTTTCCAACTGGGTAGGATCGATACGTTCATTGTTGTAGCTCCCAAGGGTGTTTATCGCAACTGGGCTAATCTGGAAATACCTATTCATATGCCTGATGATATCGATAGGACTATTGCTATCTGGAAGTCCGGGGCGAATAAATCTGAGCGAAAGCTTTTAGAAGAGCTTCTGGAGCCGTCAGAGGCTCTCAGGGTTCTTGTTATGAATGTTGAGGCACTCTCATCCCCGAAAGGCCGCAAGTACCTCACGGCCCTCTTACAATCTTCCGAAGCTTTGTTGGCGGTAGACGAGTCTACTGCAATCAAATCGCCCAAGGCTGGCAGAACAAAAGCACTTATCAAGATTGGAGACTTGGCAAAGTACAAGCGGATCCTGACAGGTTTTCCTGTTACTCAATCTCCTATGGATCTATGGAGTCAGTGCAGGTTCTTAGACAAAACATTCTTGGGTGAATGCGGAGATAACTTCTTTCAGTTTCAATATCGATACTGCATCATGAAGAAGCAACACGTTGGATCACACAGTTTTAATCGTATCGTAGGGTACAGGAACCTTGAGGCTCTCAGTGTACTTCTCAAAGAGTTCTCAAGTCGCATCACTAAAGATGAATGTCTTGATCTACCTGCCAAGATTTATACTCAACGAAACATTTCTCTCACGGACGATCAGCAAAGGATCTATTCGGAGCTAAAAGAATTTGCCATGGCTCACATAGATGACGATGAGTTCATGACCGCCAACAATGTCATGACCCAGCTTCTCAGAATGCAACAGGTTCTATCAGGACATATAAAGTCTGACAGTGGTGAGTTTGTAGAGGTAAAAGACAATCGTATAAGTGAACTTATGGACTGCCTCGAAGAGGTCGAAGGCAAGGCTATCATCTGGTCGCGCTTTAGGTACGATGTAAAACGTATTACCGAAGCCCTGACCAAAGCTCATGGCCCAGGGTCCACGGTATCTTACTTTGGTGATACGAAAGATGAAGAACGTGTGGATGCCATTGAGCAGTTTCAAAATGGTGACGCAAGGTTCTTTATTGGTAACCCGCAAACTGGCGGTTATGGAATTACACTAACGGCAGCTAACACTGTTATCTACTTTGCTAACAGTTTTGACTTGGCTGTTCGTATGCAGTCAGAAGACAGAGCGCATAGAATTGGTCAGACAGGTCATGTAACTTACATTGACTTTATATCCGAAGGAACTATTGACGAGAAAATTGTTAAGGCATTGCGTAACAAGATGGATATAGCATCCACTGTTATGGGTGAAGAATTAAAAAACTGGCTTACGTGAAGGGAGAATTGTTATGGAATTATTTACAGCTTTGGTTATGTCTTTTGGAGGTTTGTTTATTGCAGACAACAAGGAATTTTTTGATACAGCCGAAGAACAAATTAATCAAGGAGCCGAGTGGCACTATGTCGGAAAATCACCGCTTGATCCTAACTCTAAATCTATTCCGGCTCAAATGTGTACGGACGGTTGTGACAAGCCGTACATTTTATGGAAACTTAAATTACCTGAATAAAGGATAACGATATGCCTGATATTAAACGATACAAAAGTGTTGCTGTTCCGATCCCGTCTTGGGAAAAGCTATTGGTACTAGCACAGGAAAACCAGCGTTCCCCAGCTCAACAGATTTCTTTTCTGGTTGAACTAGCACAAAATGCTAAAACAGATGTTGAGTTAAGATTAGCTTATGGAAAAGGAAAAAGATCTTGAGTAACCTGGATAAATTTTATGACGAGATTTCATTGTTTACTGCGAAAGAACTTTCTTTGGATGCAGAGTCAAAAGCCATTGTTCTTTTTAGAGTAGCAATTCAAACGGGTGTAGCTGAGTTGGGAGTAGAGAAAGTTCTTCACATGATGAATAAACTCATGAAAACGACCATCAGTATTATGGAGGAGGAGGATGATAGTGCTTCTTATGTAGAACTGTTATCTGATTGGGATAAGTCTGAAGTAACAAAACATTGACCGTAATAGATGAACGACCTGAAAGAACATTGGTCTAAAATACTATCAGATATAAGAAAAGAGTCAGGACTTACCCGAACCGAACTTTCTTCTTTATCTGGTGTAGGATCAAGCACCATTGAGAACTACGAGAAGTGTAAGATCATTGAGCCTTCAATCTACAAGGTTGAAAGTCTCTTGGTAGCCATGGGGTATGACTTGGATGCTATTCGTAAAAAAGATGAGCCCCGATCCTAGAACAAAACCGTAAGGACTTAGACCACCTCGGATTAACTCTGTATGTGTGGTAGTGAGTAGCGTTTTCCAAACCAACAATATCAACTTCTGTCGATAGTAACGTAAAGGCCATTCTAAACGCTGAGTCCCAAGCTCTCCTGTCGGGTTCCTTCCATTCCTCCTTCTCCGAGAATACTTCAGGTTTTCCATCACACCAGTAACTGAACTGACATTTATGACGGATAGGAATGCCTTTCCAGTGTCGGCCTTGCCTGACAACACCGCAGACAGTGTCAGGGTAATTAGGATGCTTGACCCTGTTCTTTATGACAATGCCTACAGCTAACATGCCAAAGGTTCCCTGACCACGAGCCTCATGGTACATGGCCTCGGCCAAACAAATTCGATCATCAGCATTGGCTGCTGTAACACTTAGTAACAATAAGAGTACGGTAAGTATTCTAATCTCTGCTTCCCAATGTTTCTTTAAGTAAAACTCTAAGCTTATGATCCCACATACTTTTGAACTCAGGGTTACAAGCTTGGTCTCTAGCCAAAACTATTCGGTCAACTATTCTATCAAACTCTTCCTTAATATACATCATATGTCTCCTTTATTGCTTGTCCGATTTTTTCTGCGATTTGGGGGATGATACTGTTTCCCAAGGCACGGAGTTGAGGTACTCGGTTGGGTAGCCCATCAACCAGGCGACCCACATCGGGTTCAACTTCCCACCACTCTTCGGATCGGTTGCATTCACCGCCGCTCCAATGCTCCATCCGTGACTTCCGTCCAGATGACTTGGTGCTACGCCCCCTTTCTCTCTTGCATTCGGAGTCGGCCACATCTTTACCCATCGATCCAAGCTCACAGACTTGTTTGTCTCGTAATTTAGTTTCCCCGTGCTTGGAGTTTTGTTTGTGCTTTTTCTCTCGATGTGATCCATCGTTGTCGGGGTCGGAACCATGTGATGCGGTTTCGCCCCCCCCAAACTCGAACCCCAACTGCCGTTGTCTCGCGTTGCCATCGAAGGAGCCATCTGGTTCGCTTTCGCTGTCGGAGTGTGCAACAATCCATAACCGCTGCCGGAGGTGCGGAGCTCCGACCGAGCAAGCTGGAATATTAAACGTCCTTGTGGAGTAGCCTTCGCTTTCCAAGTCAGCGAGTACTTCGTCCAAGCCCAATCGGATGAGTCCAGCAACATTTTCTCCAACAACCCAAGTGGGCCGGCATTCCCGGATAAGCCTAAACATTTCCGGCCAGAGATGTCGGGCATCGTCTTGAGCTTGTTGCTTTCCCGCTTGGCTAAATGGTTGGCAAGGGAATCCTCCGCAAATAACATCGGGTCGGGTCGGGAGGTCTTCGGCTTTGACATTTTTTATATCTCCTAATACCGGGACTTCGGGCCAATGGTGCTTCAACACCGCTTGGCAGTATGGTTCGTTTTCTACAAATGATATTGTCTCAAAGAAATTGGTGGCCTCGAAGCCTCTCGAGAAGCCACCAATTCCTGAGAACAAGTCCAAGACCTTCAACATTAATTTGCAAACAGTCCTACGAGAAGGCTGCCCAAAGCAATCATTACATAAAATTCTACACCCATCTTCTTTCTCCTTTTCTTTGGTTTAGGTTCAAAAGCCGACAACTTACTGTCATCAACTTGGTTCTCAGTTTCGTCCAGTTTCGAGCTCATCTACTTCCCCTGCTGATTTGCACCGATAGCATTGTTTAATTTCAGAGCTGGCGGTAAGCTCAGTCTCTGAAGATCCTGTCGGTTTGAAAACAATTCTTCGCAGGTATCCATTGCCGTGGCATATGTGACATATCTTCATCTAGCATTCTCCTCTAAATAAAACCTCAAGAGTTTCTGGATAACTTGAGTTTGAGTTAATTTACAACCTATCCGATCAGACATTATTTTCTGAACCTTGTTCAGGTCGGTGCGACAAGGAACACGAATAGAAGTTTGTTCCTGTTTGTATTTCTTTAACGCCATTTTTTCCTCTCTCAATGTCCGTAAATTCCAATGTAATTGTAAACGCCATGGGTAATTTCAGCCGACAGGTCATCCTCCAGTATCTCAGCCGTTTCACCCCCGTTTACAATGCAGTAGAGCATATATTCGTAAACCTCTAACTTGTCGTAAGACTCAGGGGTGTCGTTTTCAATATCGATGCGGAAGCCGACAATTATTCTTTTTCGAAATAAGACACGCTCCCTGACCTCTATCCGCTTAAAGCCCAGCGTGCTTTCTCTTTCTTTGCCGTCTTCTAATTCGTATCTTGCTCCAATGAACATGGCTTTCTCCTTTTCTAAACCGATACCTCATATCTATGCTCAACTCTACCTTGGGAGATATCCCCCACAAAGCAAGACCTAACCCAAGTTTTTTGTCCGTTCTCAAAATGTCGAACATGACCCCGCCTGAAGTGGTATCGCTTTGGCGTGAAATATTCGCCTTGCGATCCAGAACGCCCCATCGGTAGGCGACACGGTTTAAGTTTAACAACGGTGTGGGAAACCATTTCAGGATACCCCCGTGCAATGCGTTTCTTGTTCAGTTTTTCTGAAGGTATTCTTTTTTCCTGTTCAATACCGTCCGAGATTAATC
>Ga0209336_10000525_pt1 | contig 19571 bp, 10 predicted proteins | sample LinPmetageLP32_FD_184042 | JGI IMG/M metagenome (GOLD analysis project Ga0209336, IMG submission 184042) | Marine viral communities from the Pacific Ocean - LP-32 (SPAdes) (version 2) | ecosystem: Environmental > Aquatic > Marine > Oceanic | place: Pacific Ocean | collected 2009-08-23 | reverse complement strand
GAACTGCTGTTGCTGTGACAGAGCACCGGCTTGGGGTGACAGCGCGCCCGCAGGCATCTGTTGTCTCATCTGCTCTTCTTCCTGTTCTTCCTCGGCGCGACCGTTGAGCATCATGGCAAGTACTACGGCGACCATCGTGGCGAAGGGGTAGCTAAAGAATTGGATGCGCGGGTTCTGGGCGTTGCGAAACTGCTCTTGTAAAACCTTTGCCGTAAGCGGCATCACCTTCTTTGCAAGCTTTGGGTTTGCAAGGTACACCCAAACAGGGTCAACAGAGATTTCTCGCAGGCCTCTGATATACCGCTGGTGGCGGCTTAGTTGTTTCTCCTGCGCGTCAAACATCGTATATATGTCAGAATCTGAAGCACCATGAGCACGTATAACACTCTTTTTGTCCTTCAGGTCTTTTATAGCTGCGGAAAGTTTGCGAACAGCGCGTGTGCCTGACGGGTTATTTTCAAGATAAACGTCAACATTGTCTTGGAGGTTGATTAGCTCTTTTACTATGGCATCTTTGTTTTTAGCACCTTCAACACCCAAATGAGGCATAAGAGCACTTTCAAAACTACTGGCATTATAAGTGGTGAAGTCACCTGTGATGTCATTGTAGTCACGAGCGTTCACTTCATTAGTAAAACCAAAACCAGAGGGACCCATTGCAATGCCGTGGCCTATTTCATGCAGTAAGGTTGTAAGGCTCTGTAAATCTGTAACACGGCCAAGCTTTTCTGAGGTGGCTCCTGCTTTGAGGCCAAACACTGTTCCCTCTTGGTTTTCCGCGCCTCGTTTAAAGGAACCACGGACCATCTTCTGACCAACAGCACCACTTTCCTCAAGCATCTTAGCTTGGTCATCAAACATTTTAACGGTGATATTTAGAGCCTTTGCAAGCGCAAGCGCCGTGTCGATGTCTTGGATGCCGTTTTCGTACTTCGAACCCTTCTTGCCTATCTCAAATAGGGCGCGAACTTCGGGCAACTGTGCTTTCACTTGCTCAGGTGTGGCCGGTTGAGAGCCGAGCATTTTGTTGACGAGCGACTTCATATTAAATGGGGATTGCTGTGGTGGCTGCTGGGCAGGAGGGGTCGCTAGGACTCCAGTATTCCCTTGCTGGGCGAGGTCTTGGTCAAGCGCCAGATCAGTGCCGTTAAGAAAAGCCAATACCTCTGCGTCTGTAGTTGTGTCATCGATAATTAGTTCTGGACCGTAGTAGCCGTTGTAGTAAGAGCGCCCGTTCTCTTGTGCCATAAACTCACGGCGGGGATTTGCTGGTATTGCGTGGTCACTAATGCGTAGGTCGGGGCCTGTGAGGGCAGACACATAGTAGCTGCTTATCTTGCCGTCGCGTCCCGACGAGGAACGGACTTTGCGTCCTAGCTTACGCGCTTGCCTAGCGGCTGCTAGTAAGTTATCGCGGGTTGCCTTTCGTGCCGCCTTCTCGTCTGCATTCTTTTGCCACATTGCCTTTATACTGGCTTTGATTTCGGCCTGACGTGCTTGGAGCTTCTCAATTTCGGTTGGGGTGCGGGATTTACGTGTGTCTCTTGCCTCAATCAGGGGGTCAACGTAGTCGAAGTCTTGTCCCTTTCTTTTGCCGCGCTTTTTTAGTAATTCACGTATTTGCTTTTGATTAATGTCGAGGCCCAATTCCCGTGCCCGCCTTGCCCGCATTTTAGGCGAAGATTGATACATTTCTTCGTGCATCACTTGTGCCATAGACGGGCTTCTAGGTGTCTCGAAATCCTCGTCAAACGCCAGATCAGTGTTGCCGGTAGGGGCAGGAGAAAATAGAGGTCCTTGTACTGTGTTACCATCTTGTCCCACCAAGTCGTTTTGAAGCGACGTCATAATGGTGGGGCTCAAATGGCGGGCGCGTTTACCCAATGGAAACAAATGTACTTCGATGGGCACGTCGCCATAAGTCTCAAGTACCCCCAGCATCCTGCTGCGGCCTTCGTGACTTGTAACCTTGGGAGATTTAGCGTCATCAAGGTCAACCTGTAAAAAAGGAGCGCCGATCTTACCGCCTTGCTGCAAATGTTCTTTGACAAACTGGATTGCAGGTTCTCCGTTACGCGATGAGGCAAGCTTGGCAAAAGTGCTTGGTTTCATTAATACCCGCGTACCTTTGTAAGCTACGTCCACGTTGTCAGGTACTTGGCCCAACCCGTTTTTATTATCAATGATATCTGGAGACCTTGGCCCAAAGTCCTCGTCAAACGCCAGATCAGTGCCGCCGGTGCTTGTCGGGGGCTGCTGCTGTTGTTGTTGTTGTTGTCTCCGCGCTTGTCGGCCAGGTTCCTGCTGTGCCACACGTTGGACGTAAGGCATGATGTAGTCGTTGATAAAGCGAGGCACAACACCTGAAGCCCGTAGACGCTCAACGATAGCGAGGGCGTTCTGCAGCGGCTGTCCGTTGCCGCCTATGTTGCCACCCGAATTAGCAGCGCCAAACTCTAGCAGCGCAGTCCGTAGTAATTCCTTTTGGGTCTCTGGAATGCTCTGGTCGCTTTCCATGCCATTAAGCAGGCGGTCAGCGAGAGCGTAGTTTGCATCCATCCCTGATTGCACGGCTGGACTGCGGCCCTGTGGCTGCTGCTGGGCGGTGCCTGCTGATGACTGGGATGCAGAGGGTCCGAAGCCTGCGCGTTTGCGGGCTCGTTGTGCAAGTGGATTATCAGGCTGATCTTCGCGTAAAGCGTCAAGACGGGCGTCTGTGTTTAACACCCCGTTTAAAGCCCCAATCCACTTGTTGATATCTTTAATTTGGTTTTCTTCGCCTGCAAGGTTCCGTCGCGTTGCATCAGTCCAACGAGACACCGCAGGCTTGTCGCTGTAGTGCTGATCAATGTGAGCAAGGAGTGCTTCTAAGCCAGCTTGGTTTAGTCCTGTTCCAAGATATAATGTGCCAAGCGGTGATTTGTTAAACTCAATGCCATCCATTTGGTTAAAAGCGTCAGTGTTTTCCTGCTTCTGTGCTGCAGCTTCTTGCGCGTCGATTTCTTCCTGACGCTCGGCTTGCTGTGCCTGTGCAATCAAAGACGGCCCTGTGGGTGTTCCGAGGCCGTCGTTGCCTTCGTTGAGCTTAACGAAACGCTCAACCAGTTTGCGACGGGTGCCGCCCTTGCCACCCAGCACTTTGTCGATGGCCTGACCGCCGAGGACAATAGCGGCCTGTGGGACGAGGCTTGCACCATTAGAGGAAAGCAAAGGCAGACCGCCGACAACCACGTTGCCAACTCGGGTAGGGTCATAGGACTGACCACCTGTCATAAGCGGATTAAAGAGGTCGGTCCACTTAGAGATGCCGCCCTTCATGCCATCTTTAAATAGGTCGGTGACAATGTTGGACTTCTGAAGCTCCTGCAGAAGGGTGTCGCCCTCGGGATTACCAGCAACGAGGCGCTTGACGGCGTCAAACTGGTCTGTGGTCACCTTGGCTGAAACCTTACGCTTGGCTGCTGTAATACCAGATTTAGCGGGAACGTAGTCTTTCAATAGCTGATCAAGAGACTGCGCTTGCTTCGGGTTCAGTTGCGGCTTGAGAAAAGAGACAAGTTCCACAATGCGGTCTACTTGCCCGCGCCGGTAATCCTCCAGAGCCTGCTTTGCGCCATAGCCAGAGGTAGGATCAATGTCGCCAAGGTTATATTCGTTGTCTTCTGCTGTCTTTCTGAGGCTCCTCGCAACATCGGCGGCAGCGGCACGTTGGGCAATCTGTAGATCAGTTGGATTGCGCGGGCTTCCGTCTCTGTTAAAGACGTTGGAGCCTATGACGCTACCCATGCCAAAGCCTGCAGCGGCACCTTGTACGGCAGACGAGCCGACCTCGTCACTAATGGGGTCGCCGGTACCAATGTTAGTGAACGCTTGCTCTTGCGCTGACTGCAGAAACTCTTCGCCAAGTTCTGTGGTGCCGCCGATAACAGCGCCCTTGGGTGAAAGGCCGCGCGTTGCAGAGCCTGTACCACCACCGGCGATTGCGGTGTCTACATCTGCGCCACCTAGCTTTTGGTTTACCTTAGCGCCCATGCGGCCAATGACGGCAGTCAATACACCGGCAGGCAAAGCAGCAAGGCGGTCAGGGGTATATCCCTCGATGCCTTCAGCTTCCAGTTGGGCAATGATGTCGCCAGTCACAGCGCCTGCGGCTATGCTGCCCTCGCCTATAGCACCGGCGGTTGCGCCAGCGGTGGACGGGGCAAGCTTTGCAACGCCGCGACCAATGATACCGCCGCCTACGAGGTAGGGCAGGGCTTGGCTGGTCAGCATCAGGGCTTGGCTTGGGTTCTTCATAATGAAATCAGCCGCTGCGCCACCTTGAGACTTCATGTTGTCAATGTGGTCGCTGATCGTGGCGTCTGGGCCAAGTTGTATCGCTGATTTAGCGACAGCATCGGCCATGTCGGCGTTCATGTTCTTTTGGTAATCGGACAACAGAGCGTCATCGACAAACTCACCGGCATTCATCAGGCTCTGAGCAATAGGGTCGGCTACTTTGTTAAGCACAGGCACCTGAGAGCCAATAGACACCATAGCCCCAGCCGCTTTAGGAACGGCTCCCGCAAAAGAGGCACCGACGTCTGCAATGGCGCGGGGAAAGCTGCGTTCATCTTGTTGAGGCTGGGCGGCTGCGGGCTGCTGTTGTCCGCCCTGCTGTGCCATCATTTGCTGTATGCCCTCGGCTGCAGCCTGTGCGTTTGCCGCACCCTCTACGGTGAACTTGCGCCCATCGGGCAGTTCAACTTGGAAATTAGCCATGTAAGGGAAGTCCTATTTTGCAGTTTTAGCAGGTGCTTCAGTGATTTTCATGTTGCCAATCTGGGTAACAAGACCACTAGTGGGGTAATCACTAGTGTATTGCATTGTATCGCCAGCAGAGATGCGAATGCCGAGCATTGTAGTCCTGCGGTTTTCGCGTTTCTGGGCAATTTCAGCCTCTCCATCCCCAAATTGAGGGAAGTATTGCTGATTGGCATTTTCAAACTCTGCATCGCTAATAACAGCGCCTGATTCACGACGCAGCACCGCATTGACGAAGTTACGACGTGCTTGGTCGTATTGACGGTATTCTGGACCAACTATAGCATTACCAAAAACCGGTATCTTTGAGCCTACAGTTTTCCAAAATTCAGCACCTTGCCCGTCTAATTGGCTCAGTACACGCTCGGCATCAACGCCTCGATTATAGAACCCGAAACTCTTGCCTTGGAAATCTTTTACTTTGCTTAAGTCGCCACCGCCACCAGCGCCCTTGTTCTTAGATGCCGCCAACGCAGCAACACGATTAGCATGTGCCTGCCTGCGTTCTTCCTCGATTTTAAACGTGTCCATCGAAGCTTGGCGATTGGCTTGGTTGACGTCGGCACTTGCGCCGTACATCGCACCGAGTTGCGCGAGAGAACCTTGACCGCCTTTCGACAGGCCTGCCATGCCCATTCGCATGAGGCGCTCACCGAGGCCAATCTGCATGTTGGGCAGAGCCGAGCCCCGCGCGTTGCCGGTGTATCCGCCGGTCATGCGTCGGGCTGCGTTGCCGGTGCTGGCTGTGTTGGATGTAGGCTGTCTGAGTACGGGACCTGTGTTGTCTTTAGTGACGACGGTGTTACCAGTGCCGTTTTCATTTTGCGTTGTCAGGGCAGGGGGCTGTGCTAAACCGGCGTTAAAACTCATGCCCATTGAACCGCTTTGCTGACTAGGTTCTTGCGCGTCACCGCCATTGTTAGCAGCCTCGATTGCCGCTGCTGTTTCCTTGGTAACAGGTACAGTGTTTTCCCCATCAGTAGCAAAGAACTCATCGCCATCAACTCTTAAGCTAATGCCGTATTTTCTCACATCTTCTGCGCTTGTACCTGTAATATAACCAAGAGCGTTATACGTTAGACCAGATAAAAGTTTGGTTAGTATGCCGCCGTCACTGTGACTTTTACTGTCTGATAGATCTAGACCTTTGTACTCTACAGCATCCCCCATAGCGTTGCGGGCGTAGTCTTGGTTCGTCATTATGCTGCTGTAGCGGTTATCCAGTGTTTCGCCGTGTGTGGTCAGGGCCGCCATTTGCTCATCTGTGTAGCCGCCAGTATCGTCAGTGTTGTCAGTTCGTCTGAGAAAACGGAGAATGTCGTCTGGCACTCCTGTCCTTGAATGATGATTCACAGGAACAATGTCCCCGTTTTTGTTGTAGCCCACACTTAACACCGGCTCTGTGTCGCGGGCGTGTCGTTGTGCAGGGGTTAAGTCGTAGCCGCTCAGCGCAGGGGGCATAGAATAATTACGCATACCCATGAAGGATTGATTGTTTAATATAGCCATCTGATTACCCATTGTACCCATAAGCGCCAAAGCCGTTTTGTGGGGCACCATAATTGTGGACTGCACCTGTGTTTGGGTTTGTCCACGGACTGATGCCTGCTCCCATGCTCTTTGCAAAACCAAAGCCTGACATGCCGCCTTGCATAGCTGACGTAAAAGGGTCGTTGTAATTTGGTTTTACTTCTCCTACCGAAGTGGGCGCTCGGCCAAGCATGTTGCTCATGTAGCCTTTGTACTGATTCATACCGAAATCTCGGTTTCCTTCGAAGCGAGCTTGAGCATCGTCCATTCCAGCTTGGTCGTAGCCTTGCAGGACATTGCCTGCGTTCATCCCAAAGTTGGCACCCTCGCCCATTGTGTTGAGGCCGTCACTATAGGCAGAGCGGATAGCGTTGTTGGCTGATCCTGCTCCGGTAAGGGCGTCCCCTTGTTGATTGAACTGTGCGTTCTGTTGAGCCAATGAGCGAGCCATAAAGGCATCATTGATACCGGCTGAGACATCAGCGCGTCGGTCATCGTAACCGCGATTTGCGATAGCCTCTTGGACACCAGCCCTGCTCGACGCTGTGTTGCCCGAGGCACTTGCGCCTTGGTTGATGGACGGCAGTACGTTCTCTTGTAGGTTGCGGCGATCATCGCGCATTGCGGCGTCAATCATTGGCTGAGAGTTGTTCAAAGCATACTGCTGCGCAACAGCCATGCGGTCTGTGTTGGCGGCGTTGTCTGCCATGCTGGTGTAACGCCCGTAAAGATCTTGGCTTTGATTACCGAAGCCTGCAAAGCGGTCCATCATACCAGCACCGCGATTGATCATGGCATTACTTGCGCCACCCATCGCCGTCGCTGTGTCAGTAGAAAAGGCGTTAGGTCCGGCGTAGGTAGGCCCTTGGTAGTAACCCTGATCTAGGACGTTTGTCAGGGCACCTTGACCGCCCGTTAGCGCCGAATCGACATAAGGTTTATATTGGTTGAAGCCCGCCATTTGTGCCGCTGTCGCTGCGTCCATCGCTTTGGATTGCTTGTTTGCGCCAAACAGGCCGGTTAGCCCACCGATAAGTGCGCCTCCTATTAGTGGGTCCATCTGTAGGGCCTCCAATTCTCTTTAAATGTCTGTGTGTGTGTGTGTTTGTGCTTGTGATATCCGCTGCTATAGAGCGTCGTAGCCCCACCGGACGATTATGCTTCCTTTATTTCCATTGTTGACAGTGTTGGGTGCGCTGGGAGGAGCAGGTGCCGTCGAACCACCACCAACAGTAGCGGATACCACGGAGCCTTGACCAGACGTTAAGCGGCCAAACAATGCAATGCCTGAGCCGCCACCGCCGCCTCCGCCAGAGCCTGAATTACTTGTGAATACATCAGCCCCGCCAGCGCCACCATAGTAACCGGAGCCACCGCCGCCACCACCGCCGATTGAAGTGCGCGGGTTCGGTGCGAATTGAGCAAGTGCTTGACCAGCATCGCCGCCTGTCAACGGACCAGCGACCGAAGATAAGGCGTGGCCGCCATCTGCGCCATTGTTATTGGATCCTGCGGCAATCGTTGTCCCCCCGTCACCGCCACCAATCGTGCCAGAACCTGAGCCACCCGTACCATCGGTGCCAGCCGTACCGCTTTGATTAAATCCGCCGCCATTTCCGCCAGCGCCACCCTGTTGATTATCATCTGTTCCGGCAGATCCGCCGCCGCCTCCGACGATTAGTACAGCGTTGTCATGGGATAAAGTTGTTGGGCGCTTTCTGTCTTCTACTGAGTTATTTAAGAATAGACCTGTAAATCCGCCTCCAAATCCACCAGCGCCTCCGTCACCAGGTGACGATCCATAGCCGCCAGTTGATATATCTTTCCCAAATGCATAATTGCGGGGATACCAAACGCCGCCGGTGGTGGTAGTACCAAAGGGATTTGGTTGCTGGGCCTGTCTGTAACCCCCCGCTACGGTTGAGTCTGGAACTACCCAATCGTTTAAAAAGTTCCGACCGCTATAACCTATGACAATCTGAGCATCTTCAATTTCAATTCCAGTCATTATGACACGAGCTATGCCGTGGCCGCCTGCTCCGGCAGCTTGAGGGGCAATCGTATCCATAGTGCCAGGCGCACCAGAGGCACCAGACATTTCAAACTCAAGCACGATTTCATCTGCAGAAGCGACGGTAAACGGCAGTTGGTCTTTTAAAAAATGAACACCGAATGTCAGCGCCGGTGTGGCACTTGCGGGCGGTACAAAGAGACCTCCGACAGCGGTTAAGTTGCCCGAAACGGGCTCCCAGTTGTTGCCATTGTACACGACAAGACCAGAGTGGCCCGCGATAGGCCTCCAAGGTGAAACGGAATAGCGAACCATTCCTCGGCGCTTTTGCTGGGGCTCTGCATCCGCGATCAAGATTGTTGCTTCAGTCACTGAAGATATTGTGCGCTCAATGTTTTGAAATTCGTTGCCAAGCACGTCGCGTAGTTCACCGGTAGGTAGGACTCGTCGGCTATATCGTTGCACAATAGCGTCGGTTCGATCACTTATGATGTCGCGGTGGATTCGCGTAAACGAACCGCATGTGATCTTACCCGTGGCCGCCGCACGGAATATTGCTTTGGCATCGAGGGTTGCCAGAGTTGAAATGTCTGCTGTTGCTGATTGGTAGTGAACTCCTACTCGGCGGGCACTTGCAGTTGCAGTCACTGCTACGTTTTCAACGGCTGCTGTAGGTCTAGCGCGTAAGCAGACGCCCAATCCGGCGGCAGTCACGTCCACAGAAGCTTGTGCTAGCTTAAAGTTAATCACTAGAGCATCAGAGACACCTGTGATCGCAAGGCTAGCTGTTGCACTAGACGCACCGCGAACACGAGCAGAAGAAACGGCGATGCTGACAGCAATAGTTCCGCTTGCGGGCGACATCGTTTTGATCTTGGATGCAGCAGCTAGGGAATTGGCGGCAATACTTCCTGCGCCCTCTGCGCCAAGGATCACAGAGGCTAGAGCGTCATCAGCAACGGATAAAGCTTCAGAGCCTGATACCTGGCGGCTGCGGAAAGCTGCGCCACTGCCATCTACAACGGGAGCGGTGCCTGATCCAACGCGCTGACGGACGCGAACGTAAGGAGCAGCGTTTTCAGTGACTGTAATTGGTGCCGTCTCAGTAAATCCCGTGACGAGATTATAGATCTGAGGCGTACTCGCTGTGACACCGATTGCGCCAGTAGCCTGGGCGTGAATTAAATGTAGCTGGATGCAGTTCGCGGTGGCTGTCGTATCGATAGTGCCTGTGCCAAGCACGAGCCTGTGTCGAGTAGCTGTAGCAGGCGCGGCGGTGGCGTTGATCTCGCCAGAACCTTGTGGATATTGGACGTGCAACGCAGCAGACGTGGTTGCATTGAAGACAATATCGGCTGAGGTCGTAGAAGTCTGTACTACCTTTGAGCCGTAGTATAAGGGGTCGGGCAGCACGGTTGCCGTGGCAGTAACGGATGCAGTAGCCGCAGAGCCTGTCGCACCTAGGACGCACAAAGCGTTCCCTGTGCCTGTCGCGGCAATACTGCCCGATCCCGCTACGTTGAAGATGCCGCTGGCGCGTACGCTCTCGCTGATAACGACGTCGTTGCCTGTGCTGCTTTCTACTTTGCGGGCGCGGACAGCTTCAGAAGCTGCAGCACTAACGGAGATATCAACGTTAGCAAGCAGTACAATTTCAATAGATCGTGCAGACGCAGAGGCAGTGACTGCAACGTTACCTGAGCCCGAGACAGAGCCTGAGATCCGACTTACAACGCCCGTGCCTGTGATTGCAGCGGTAATCGTAGTTGGCGTGTCGGCAAAGTTGCCCATGCCACTGTGATAAGCACAGTAGAAATACAGGGGAGGTCCACCATCGGGAACTGTGATCTCTGTGTAGGACCCTGATGAGCCTGGCGTGCCCGCTGTGGTAACGCCGGTGGTATATTCGGAGCCGCCATTGTGGGTGCCATCGTCAGTTGTACTGAAACGCAGCGGGTGATTGCTGTTGCTGCTGTGACTTTGACTAAAGCGGTAGGTATTACCCTCGTACAGAGTAAGCGGGGTGGCGATGGAGCCATTGATGTAGTACTTGCCGCTTACGACTGTGACTGTGAATACTGTTGTTGAAGCTGTGTCAGTACGAGCGTGGAAGATGCCGCTAGCTGTAACGTCGCCTGTGACTGCCAGAGAGCCTGTAGCGACTGCACCCTTGGTTGCCCCAGCGGTAGGGTTGCTAGCAGCGACCGCAATAGTGCCGCTTGCAGGGTGAGACTGCAATATGTTGGTCGTTGTGCCCGTAGACGTTGATCCGTCTGTACCGAGAACCTGACCGCCCATAGGCGCAGTTTCAAAGGATGTAGACCCATACGAAGGGGCGCTGGACGCGGGTGCTGGTACGGCTGCAAGCGGTTGCCCGATGAGCGCGTTGAAACCTAGCATGTCGGGTTAGCTCACTGTGCTAAATTGCGTGATAATTCGCACCGTGGAAGACTGCACATACATTTTGTGCCCGCTAGGCGAGAAGGTAATTCCGTTACAGTTTCCCATGTACGGAGTTGACGAACCAAAGCTACTGCCCGTACTGCTTACCGCGTAGCTGTTGTTTGAATAAGTGACACTACTTGCGTCCCAACCGGAACTTAATGAATATTCATGGATAGTTCCGGGGCTTCCAAATCCCAAGATAAACAGCTTTGTTCCTGATGGGCTCATTGCAAATGACCATGCTGCATCTGCAGTGCTGCTCGTCTGACTGCTGTAATTAAAGCTGTTTGACGTAGTGGAAATCGTTGAAGCGTCAAAGCCAGTCGTAAGATTAAACTGATAGATTAAAGTGGGATTACTGCTCAAAACAAAAAGACGCTCACCGTTTGAGCTAAACGCTGCGTCACGGGGATTTGTGTAGGCATTTAAAGAATAGCCATCCACGTAGGTAATCGTGGACGTTAAATCATAAGCTACTGATAACGTATATTCATACAGACCTGTACCGCCTTGCGCGATTGATGCGGTATTGAAGTTGCTTTGATGCAAGATAACCATCTTTGTCCCATTTGCATTAAACAAGACTTTTCTGATGATATTTGAAGTTTGGCTTGGGTTAAAGAAAGAGTGGTAGCTAGCCGTGCTGACGTCCCAAGCTGTTGAAAGACTATAAGAAACCACGCTGTCCGTAGGCGCAGAGCCGCAAACAAACATCTTTGTGCCGTCGTGGCTGAATGTGACGCGGTGGTTCGAGGAGTTTGTATTTGAGTTAGAGCTATCGTATGGATTGAAACTTTTGCTGTCGTAGCTGCCATTTGGCAGATCGAAACCAAAGGTCAACGTAAACGCCGACACAGCCTGCGTCACCGAATTGCCGTCAGACGCCGAGAAGGTGAGCGAGAACGAACCTTCCTGCGTGGTGCTGGGCGTAATTGTGAACACATTGTTGTTCTGCGTGACCGTCGCAGTGCTGCCCAAGCTGCCCGACGTAACTGTGTGCGAAAACGTGATGGGGAGGCCTTCGGGATCGGTACTAGTCAGGGTCAGTACAGTAGCTGTACCATCGGTAGCCAGACTGTAGCTTGCGTTTGCGCCAGTGATGGCGGTGGGTGCGGTGTTAGTCAAAGTTGCAATGAGCCACCAGCCGGTCGCCGTGTACATGTATAGCTTTTTCGTGGCGTTAACCATAGCAATGTCACCAACGACCATTCCCGTCGCGGATGTCAAATCGTTAATGGTGGCGTATACGACCGGCCCAAGATCGGCGGCGGCGGCGGTGACAAAGACGATAGAATCCGTGGTCGCCGTGATTGCGTTCCCGCTATTGCTGGACTCGCTTGGTGTTCGGGTGAGAGTGTTGGCCGAGGAATCGAAAACACCGCTGCCTAGCTCCCATGCAGTGGCAGGCCCTTCTATCGTGTAGCGGACGGTCGATCCAGAGGCAGTGCCTGCTTGCGCCAGCGTCTGGTAGCCCGCAGACGCCGCTCCCAAAGTTAGCGTCCCTGTGCCGCCGCCTGCGACTGCGGTGATCGTGTGCTTTACGCGGTTTGCGAGTGTGACCATCTTTGTCTCCTTATCTGCTTACGCAAACATGTGATCGTCGCTAGGATAACTAATCTTTGCCCAAGCGTGCAGGGTTGTTATCTCTTCTACAGACAAGGACCTATTATAAAATATAAGTAATTTTAGCTGACCTGTTGCAGCGGACGTACTCGAAGTCACCCTGTTGATTGGAAAGACAAAACCAGAGTTTAAGTTAGCCGTTTGCAAGACAACAGAGCCCATCTTTGTCGAATATAAATCGTAGGCGGCATTAGAGGCTGTTTTCTGCGTTATATCTTGTTTGTTGACATAAACGACTTCTTTATCTGTGATATATCCAGAGGTCATTCGCGCCCCCGAATAGCTGCTCATGATATCGCCAGTATTTCCGATTTCTGTGGCGAAACCAAACGGGCTGGTGCCAGAAGGATCTTGAGCAAACCAAAGCTTTCGAGCTGTAGTTGAATCGGCTTGATACACTGCAAAAATAGATACTGAAGAACTTGATGTTGAAAAGGCAGATCCGCTGTAGCTGAAATCATTGACACCGCTAAATGAGAATGATGGACGTGAGCCAATTCCAGAGCTGTTATAAGTAACGTTTGAATCTATAGTTAAATTAGGCCCGCTGTTGCCCGAAACATCTGACCACGTTGTACCAGAGCCACTGTAGCTGCTTGGATCTTCAACATCGTAGTATCCTAGTAGGCCGCTAGTGACTGGGGGTAGAAAGCTATGATCAATCAACGTGGTTGCAGTGGCAACTTTTACACCGTCGCTGGCCTTAACGCGAAAGTTGATGCTGCCTGCGTTGTTGGCGTTAGTTGTACCGATCACAGAGAAAACACCTGTGCTTTGATTCATTGAAGGGGCTGACGCAAATTGTGGGGGCAATGAAGACGCATTGTAGATTGTTGAGCCGCCTAGCGCATCCCAGCTATATTCTATTGGAAACCCTTGCTCATCGTAAGCTTTTGCATCAATCGTTATAGCCGTTGTACCATCTTTACGAAGACGCAAAGCTGTTGGAAGCGACGAGGCAAACAAAGGTGCGGCGTTGTCGAGATCCTTGGCAGTGACTCCTATGAATACCTTTGCGCTTGAGGTCAGGTCTAATGCAGCATTGTTTGCAGCGCTGCTTTCCTCGACTGTACGCACGAGAATTGTGCTGTTGTTGCTCACAGCAGCCGTTCCGATCTCCCAATCTGTGCCATTGTTGTCTTCGACTATGTACCTGATCTGATCGCCATCTGAGACCCCAGCGTCAAGGAAGCTTTGATAGCCTGCAACAGCGGACGCTAGGGTAATATTTCCGGTGCCCGTAGACGATATGGTCATCTTGGCCCGATTGGCTAGCTTTGCCATATTACTATTTCCTCTTCAGTCTGGTGGACATCGTTGTGATCAATCTGCAGTCACCGTATACGACGAAGCTGGGATGCGAACCACGTCGCGGTTGGTGGAAGCATCGATGTCGCTGTCAAAGCTGCCGCGCATTATCAGGTTCCCAGTCTCGGGTTCCTCGGCGTCGAAGATGCCCCAGCCCGTGCATATACTGTAATATGCTGCGGATGCAGGCCCGCGATATGCCAAAGTGGTATTGCCAAAGCTAGCCAAGTGCCACGACGGGTTGTTTGCAGCGCCTGTAACAGTCTCAAGCATATACCAGCTACTAAGTGTGCTGTAATCAATGCCGCCAGTCGAAGATCCAGGGGGCTGTGGGACCACGTTCGTGAATTGACCGCCGACGCGCTGAAAGATGCTTGGCACGATAGGAAACTCAACGCGGTCGTTCCACGTTCGTAGCTCAGTTGCGCCACTGTTTTCTTTTCGATTGTTTGTTGAGTCCCAAGCTGTGCTGCGGGCCGAACTATTGTCCCATCGACCCTCGTCTCGCGTCACTGAGTAATTTAGCGTGGCAGAGCTACCGCTGGCAGCGTTGTAAAAAAGGCGGCATCGCTGGTATCCTCCATAGGTCTCTGCAGAGCCATTTATGAGTCCAGCGTTGACACTGGAATTTACCGCAGCTTCCGACAAAGTTCTAATTGGCTGACCCGTACTCGTGTATGGGTAAGAACTAGCGTGGGTTACTGTGCCTGACGCATGGTCGTGCCATCTTGGCTCGTCGAAGCTGCCGCCGCCTAGCGTCGAAAACGAGTTGACTGCTTTGCCCAGTGTTGAGCCAGTGCGGTCTAACGCGAGATACAAAGCCGAGGGCATCGTCCACGCTGTGTTGCGAAGACAATGATCAGACCAAGCCTTAAAGGCATAAGGCTCTAGGACGCCAGAGGTGGCTATGCTTATACCGCCTGCAGGGATTGCAGCGCCATCGCCAACGATTAAGCTGATCGACGAAGGGAAGCTATCATAGTATAGTAGGTTTCCGCCTGTCTGAGCGTCAAAGATGCCCCAGCCATGCAGGGTTTCTGGGGAGCCTGTCAGACGTGGCGAATAAATGGTAGCGGAGCTTGAGATTGAGCTATTGCTTGGAGCGTTGAAACTGATTGCTTGTCGAGCAAGAGATGACTCAGTTTCTGTGCCTGTTTCTCCAAAGCCACCAGCGGTAGTAGAGAGGCCAAGATAGACTGCGGACGGGGCTGCGAAGGCGCTCACTCCAAGTAGATGGCTTAGGAACCGCGATTCGAGCCAGTCGCTCATAGCACCACTCAAGTAGTCTACTCACGCTGCGGTAATGTCGAGGTCGCCTGCCGCTACTCTAAGTACATCATTGACCTCAATGGTTTTTGCACTTGTAAAGGCACCATGCAGGAGCATATTACCACCTGTGGCTGCATCCCAGAGGGACCAATAGGCCACTGCGCCCCAGTTAGATGTAACGCACGGAGCGAAATCTACGGTTGCAGTGTTATCCGTTGTGCCACCTGACGCAGCATCAAAGGCGATAGTAATTCGGGCATAGCCATTACCCGAAAGCTCTGTGCCACCGGCGTTGTCGCCCATGCTGGCGATAGACAACCCAAGGTATACTGCAGACGGCGCAGTGTAGCTTGTAGTTGCAAGGATATGATCGAGCAACTTGTCCTCGAGGAAATCTGACATTGCAGACATTGTTTCTGTTCCTTTTTAGTGAGTTTAACGTTGTCATAATAAGATTAACTAGCGACGGCCCGTAACTACGACATCAATGTCAAAGCCCGACAAGCTAAAGTCCTTGGCATCAGGGACAGTCATTTGATAGCTTAAGTAGCGACCGCCCTGCCGAGTATCGAGCTTGTGATCGACGCTAGTATCAATAGTTTGCACAGAGCCAAAGTTAGGGACACCGGACGCCAACTCAGCCGATCCAAAGGTAAAGTCAAAGCTCTTGTTACTATTCGAGGTAGACACTTGCGGAATGATCTTGTTAATCACTTTGTAGCCCGTCAAAGGTATCTCGACTTCATCTAGGTCAATCCCCGTGCGCTTGATGAAGGGCAAGGCTGTTGCGACATCATCTCGGGGCTGAGATAAAGAGCCGGTGTCGCTTAGATCAACGCCGTACAACTTTGGCACAGTGATAGCCCTGCCTGTGGCGTTTACGGCGTCGGTGCTGTTGCCAATGCTAACCATGATGGCATGGCGATCAAAGCCTGCGTCTTGGGCAGCATAAGTGCCGCCCGCTGTGTTGTAGACGAGGGTCGTAGTGTCGTAGGTCCGCACAGAGTTTATGTTAGCTGTGGTGGCAGCGACGACGTGAGGCAAATCCATGAAAGACCACGTATTGCTTCGGTAGTTATACACAGCGGCCCTGTTAGCTCCCACCGGCGCAAAGGCTGGGTTGTCCGTGGTCATATCGTCGAAGCTCGGGTAGCAGAAGTAAATCTCGGATAGCGGGTGATTGTGGTAGACAAAGCAATGATGTGTCGCAGAGGTATCGAGGCCTTGAAATATATAGTCGCGGATGCGGTCATCTACGAGGCTTTGTTTCGTGGTTGCGTCGTGAGACCATATATCGTCCGTGTCAAAGACGTAGTGCTTGCCTTCGACCTCAACGACACAGTTCTGACTTAGAACACCGCAGCTACTAAAGATCTTGCGGAAGTTATGGATGAATGCCCCGCCAACAAACTCCATAAGCCAGACTTGGTCTTGGCTGTAGATGATAAAGTTGGTTCCGAGGCTCAGGCCATCAACGATTGGGGTTTCCATCTGGATGATGTCGTTGGTTCCTGCGCTCCGTGTAGGGTCAGTCTCATCCCAAGTCGTTGGTATAGAGTTAGCTAAGGCAAGGTCACTGAAGCGGACGCGATTGGGATAGCTTGTGCCATCCTCGCTGGTGTTCAAAGCGACGAGGAAATCGCCGTAGGTTCGCAAAGCGGTTGCCCTGTACGTGTTAGGCCAGAACGTCAGATCAGCGAACACCGTGCTGTTGGGACCGCGAAACACAGGCACGCGGTCCTCGCGGTTAAGGTAGGTAACGTCGGATAAAACAGTGGTCGTCAAAGCAGCGGCGGGGGCCGCAGACAGCAGCCCGACAGCACCCGAGCGATCTAGGAATGTATTGTTGACGAACTCTTGGATCTGAAACTGATCGGAGACAACGAGGACACTGTCGTAACCTGTGGACGAATAGATGCCGTGGATCAACGCAGGATTTACTCCGACATCAGACAGCAGAGTACGAAAGACTGGGGATCGGGAGATTGCACCGTCAGCAAAGCGCACGTTTAGTGCTCGGTCAAAGGCGTTGATCGGTAGGTTATAACCAGCGCCATCGGTGATTACGCCGGTGACGCCGAGGCCGCGAATGGGGAGATTTGGCATGTCAGCTAGGCTCAGTCGGCCATGTGACATTGTGGGGAAACCCTGGCTGCTCGGGCAGGTCGCGCAAAAGTTGCCTATGTGTACGCCACTCGTCTGACATGGTAACGTCTTGTGATGCTCTCCAATCGCTTGCGACAAGCTTGGCAGTACGCTCGGCTCTGATATTGGCGGCTAGGGAAGCATTTATCTCAGCAGGCGTTGGTGCGGCGTAGGTGGCAAAATCACTGCCGATCAATTTAAGCAAAGACGAGTTGTCGATTGTGTTGTCCGTGTCTGCAGGGTCAAGCGTGTAGGGTATCCAGCCGTATCGCGGGTGCTTGATTTCGACATCAAAGCGGGTGTTGTCAGCGTTGAGAGATTGCGCATTTCGGGCTTCGTTTATTATTATTATAAAGGTGCTCATGTCTAGCTAATCCTCACGAATAAGGTCGAGGGCAATCTATAGTTTATCGTATCTGCGTTACCCATAGCCCGCCAAGTTCCACCAGGCGACGAACCACCAATGTCGGCGGCGGTGTTGTCGTTGAGAGCATTAGATGACTGGAAACCTGCGTATTTTAGGGCACTGCCCGCGTAGCTTGAGCCTGCAGTGATCGTACCCGCGACTGACTTGCCTAAGAAAGCATAGGAGCCAACATCACCGAGCGAGAGATCTGCTGCCGTGCTAGGGTCAGCGAAGGCTACGGTTCCTGTGCTGGTAACTGTAGGAACTTGGCCTGCTGTGCCTGCGATAGCCTCATAGGCAGAGGACGCATTGCCAACTATGATCTGACCTTGAGAGACTGAAGGGACTTGCGCGGGGGCTGCTGCCCAAGTGGCTGTGGTTCCATCCGACAACAAAACATAGCCCGCCGCACCCAGGGGCAGCGCAGTAGCCACAGAGCTTGAGTCACCAAGGATCATGCTGCCCTCGGCAAGGGTGCCAACGACAGGCAAAGTACCAACGAGGTTGATGTCGGCGGTGGTTACGGTGACACCATCAAGGATGTCTAACTCAGCAGACGTGAGGCCCGTGGATATGCCTGCGAGTACGTTGAGTTCTGCAGAAGTCGCAGTGACGCCGGAGAGCGTGGCCGCTTGGGTGGCGGCGGCGTCTATCTGCGTGTGAGTGGCGGTGATTGCGCCGGTTACGTTGGGAAACGTGGCTTTCAAAGTGCCTTTGATGAGGCGAAAGTGATCGTCGGCTTGCGCCAAAGCATCTGTTGAAGCGGGGTTCGCTGCGTTGAGTTCGTGGATATGCGTGGCGGCTTCGAGGGCCATGGGCGGGGCTCCTGTTCGGGCTTTGGTGGGCTGTGGTGGCTAAGAGGCGCGTGTTTAACTGAGAGACTTTGATCGAAGAGGCCTAACAACAACAACAACAACGTTCCCTTTACCCGTGATTTTGAAGTTGACATTGATTCTAGGGGTACGGGGGTCACAAATGCGGCTCATGGGACCCGCGATGCTGCGTCTCTCTGGCTAAGACATTGATTTTACTAGGTATGTTCTGCGGGGGATAAGATATCCCTTGCGGATATGACACTATGATCGACAACCAAAGACATTAGTTCCACATAGTGGAAAAGTTATCTGACCAAGTGGTCAACTTTGTTGTACAGATAGGGACTAAAGCAAACTACCTGCTTAGTTAGACATAGCAGTCTACGTCTCTCTCGTCGTCTCGCGTTACTTGAGTATCGTGAGTAGCCTAAGCTACCTGAGTAGCATCAGTAGCATCAGCTACCTGAGTTATCACAGAGCAGACATTGATCGACAGACCCCAAAGCCATCATTGGCATAGCCAATCTTGAGGCTGCTAAGTATAGCTGAAGCGTGGGAGATCACTTCGCTATATCTGAGCAGCCGAGGCTTAGTTGTGTCTTTGTCTGTTCTTATGTTTTTATCCCCTCCCCGCGGGGGGTGTCGGGATAACGACAAAGAGGTCTGTCGACCAATGTTTGCTTGAGACTGGTAATGAGTAGACTTAGGATCTGTGTCGCCACACATATGTCCTCTTTCTCTTTAGCGGTACCCACAATTCATGGTTGTGCTTTTGTTGGGCTGTGTTAAGCTTAGGGTTGTGTGAATAGACGGGTAATTAGTACTGATTGGTTTTAATAAGTGTCGTGGTTGAAATGCCTGTCTAAGTTGCTATATGCTTAATAAGTAGGCAGCGGTCCTAGACAGGTCTAAAGTCTATCAGCGAGAGTATCGGATGATTTACCTAGCTTGATTGACTGGGGGCTTCGGGCCACTTGGTGGCTATCAGCGATACTCTCGCGACCATGATCATCAGCAGCAGCAGCAGCATCAGTCCTCTTCGGCAACCTCGCTGCGCTTTGCTTGGGTGAACGCTCGTTGCCATTCGTCGTCGGTGATGCCTGTGATCAGATACTCACGATCTTGGACACTCAAGTGACCCATGACATCTTGGATAAGTGCGCCAGCCTCCCAGCGCACCAGTTGTTCTTTGGTGACATCGATGTCGCGGGTGCGA
>Ga0209336_10000524_pt1 | contig 19580 bp, 16 predicted proteins | sample LinPmetageLP32_FD_184042 | JGI IMG/M metagenome (GOLD analysis project Ga0209336, IMG submission 184042) | Marine viral communities from the Pacific Ocean - LP-32 (SPAdes) (version 2) | ecosystem: Environmental > Aquatic > Marine > Oceanic | place: Pacific Ocean | collected 2009-08-23 | reverse complement strand
AATGGATCCAATACTACAAAGAGCAATGTTTCAGCAACAACAACAGCAACAACAAGCTATGACTGAATCAGAAAATGTCAAATCAGCACAAGGATTACAGGTAGTTGCACAAGAAATGCAAAATGTAAATACAGAAATTGATAATGCGGAAGACGTGGTTGGTATTATGAATGCAATACGTGGGGACAATGCAACAATAGAACAACGTAGATCGGAACTTGCAAAAGAAGTTGGTGATGCTGATGCAAAAGCTACACCTGAATCTGTATTGGTAATGTTGCAACCTACTTTTGAAATGATGGAATCACTTACTGGCCAATCAAATGAAATGCCAATGGGTGATGTTCCAGTGGAGACTTCTATAGCAGAGGGGACTGGCATCACTTCTGGCCTTATGCCCGTTCCTGACGGTGTAAAAAAAAAAGATAATTTTCGATCAGAAGAAGCTATTGCAAGAATAAATGCAGGAGAAATGCCTGTAAAAGCAAATAAAGGTATGTCTGCTGATGCCTTTAGCGTAAATGAAAACAAGTTAAATCAAATGTTTGGTCTTACTCCTGTTAACAACACACTTAATGCACAATTTACTGATATTCCTCCTGGAAATACTTCATTAACAAATATTTCAGCAAGACCTATGATTGCTAATAATACACAAATGACGGATGAAAATATTAAAAATATTATGGGACAATTTAATCCTTTAATAAAAGCAAGCACACCTGTTGCAAATACTTCAAAATTTATTGCTGATAGAGCATTATTGATGGAGCCTTACCTAACAAAAGCGTATACTCCTCAACAAAATTTAACTGGACTTAAAAGTTTATATGGAGAAAGTAGTGGTTTAGGTGTTCCTGCTTATCTAGCTGCTGCAAAAGCTGGAGCAAACATAGCACAAGGAACAGGTAGTTTAGGAGAAGCAGTTTTAGGTGCAATTCCTGGAGTAGCAACTGAATTAGGTCAACTTTCTTTATTAAAAAGAAAAGAAGAAAGAGATCTTCTTAGTAAAGCCTCAGAACTTTCTATAAAACAAAAACAAGATAGAAACTCACAATTAAGCAAATTTGCAGCTGATTCTATAGAAAGATCTGATCAAATGAAAGATAATTATTTAGATAACATAAAAGATAGTTTAAAAATAGCTGTAAACAAAGGAATAGATATTACAAAAGCTGATATCAAAACAATAATCGATACTGCTGTTTTATATTCTGAAACAGAAAAACAAGTGTTAAAAAATCAGTATAAATATGCTAAAGAAATGCCTAATGGTACATTTGACGTTAAGATGGTTTACAGATCAGCTAACCCTAACAACCCATTACAATATTGGGATGGAAACGAATATATTTCTTTACCAGCTGATTATAAAGAAGTTGATGATGCCTTTGTATCAAATGCTTTAGGAGCAAATAAATTTGATAAGAAAAATGCTGTTACAAAAGATGTTACTTGGTTTAGTCCTGACACAGGAGATTTTGCAGAGGGAACTTTATTTACTTTTCCTGGAGAACTTGGAAGTTGGATACAAGATCCTACCGATGGTGATAAATGGAAATCAAAAAAAGATGTAAATGTAGCAACACAAATGGTTGTTGGTAAAAGATCTGATTTAGTAACAGAAGATTATGATGCTGCTACTGGTGATACATATGTAGTAGATAAAGTGCTTACAAGAAAAGGTCAAGGTTTTAGTAGAAGATTAATGAAAATTGATAGAATGGCAAATGTTGATGAAAATGGTCAACCTATTATGAATGATGATGGTTCTTTTCAAACAGTTACAATTGAACCAGTTAATGTTATGGAAAATAAATTTATTAGAAGATCTCCACAATATGAAAAAACAAAAGTTATTGATAATATCACAGGTAATCAAAAAGAAATTTTCAAATTATCCAATGCAAATAAAGGTGGTTCTCCTTTAGCTTATCCAGTTTCTGGTATAGGTATACCTTATGAAAATTTAGGTAAAAATGCTAAAACTTACACAAAAAGAAAACTTATAGAACATACTAATTTTATTACCTCTCTTGATGAAATATTAAGACAAGGTAAAGTTTTTGAATCTGCTGGTATGGCAAACGCTCTTAAAAGGGGTGTATTAAATTTAATCCCACCATTAGATGTAACAAGATCTAAACAAAATTTTCAATCTTTTATAGGGGAAGAAACAGGGAAAAAAGCACTTGAATTAACACAAAGACTTTTTGTTGCCGCGAATACATTTAGTGAAAAATATCCTATTAAAGAACAAGAGTTGTTAGCAGATATGTTCCCATCAGGATCACCTTTTAAAGAAGGTAAAGTTACATTAGCAGTTCTTTTACAATTGAGAAAAGCAGCAGTCAATAAAATAAACAGATTAAATTCCGTATTAACTAATGAAGATACATTTAATATTGAAAGTATGCCAACAGGAATGACAGAAAATGATGCTATACCTATAGATCATGTAAATTCAGTAATAAAACCAGATGGTCAATCAGAATTTACTTATTTAAATCAAATAATATTTCAACAAAGAAGAGGTGATAATTTAAATGGTCTACATCTTGATGTCCCTAAAAGTTTTATAGAAAAACAGTTACGAGATAAAGCAAGTAGGTATAGATCTATTAATAACAGTACAATGGCAAATCGATTTGAACAACAGGCAAATAAAATAAAAAACCAAACAAAAAATAGATTTATTTTAGAAATAGGAAAAAATGATTATGGTATATTTGATGAGTAAAAAATATGTATGAGTTTTTAAAAGATATCCCACCAGAGCAACGAATTCAAAATCAATCTAATATTGATTTAGGTGCGGTTACTGTTAATCCTGCTGTTGAAGAAGGACAAAATATTTCTACAGGACTTAATGTAGGTGGTGCTGGATATACTGGTGATTTATTAACCGATACCCCAAGATCTTTTTTATCTGGTTTTAATGAAATGATTTTAGGTACTCCAGATCTTGTTATAAACCAAATAGCAGAGTTGGGTGAAACAGCTGGGGTAATCCCACCAAACGTAGACACTAGAAATTATTTAAATAGGTTATTTAATTCAGGTGATTACGAAGAAATGAAAAAAGTTTTTCCTTATGTTTATGTAGGTTTGGGTAAATATGCAGGACCACCTGATAGTACAACACAACGAATAGCAAAAGGTGCTGGACAAGGTTTAGGTCTTGCTGGTTTTACTGGTGCGTTGACTAAAATAGGTGCAAAGTTATATGAAAAAACTGCACCAAAACTTGATGATGTAGCAGATAGAGTTAGAAGAGTAGTTACGGATAGATTTACTAAAGCTCCAGTAGCCGCTGCTGTTGCTGAAGCTGAGTATGGTATAGCTGGTGGTGGTGGCGCACAAATAGAAAAGGAAATATTTGGAACAGATACAGGATCAGGAGCACTTCTTCTTCCTTTAAGTTGGGCTGGTATAAAAGCAATAGGAACATCGTTGTACAATTTAGCGCCTACAAGATTTGTAAGAGATTATACAATGCAAAAAGTAGACAACGCTAAAATTAAAAGAGGTGAAGACCCAACTTCAGACAATACAATCATTGGCGAAGGACCAGCTAAAAGAACCAGTAAAGCCATAGAAACAGAAAGTAAAAGAATGGCTGCAGATAATAAGGAAGAATTAAAAAGAGCCATAGAAATACAACAAACAATAAAAGATGATAGTGGTGAAGAACTTCCTATGAGTATAGCGGAAGCAACAGGAGATGTTATTGGTAGAAAAAGACAAATAAGTACAGAAAGTAAAATGGATCCTGAGTCAGCTAGTAAAAATATTAAAAGAAAAAAATCTTGGTTTAAAGCTTTTGATAATTTTTTAAACAACAAAACAGATTTAGGAAAATACGATGAAAGTATACCTACTATAATATACGACAAAATCAAAAACAAAGTTGATTTAACCGTTAAAAATATTGATGATGAAGTAGGAGAAGTTGAATTCAATATAAACTCTGTATTAGATAATGCAGATTTTCCTACCCAAACAAGCCAAAGAATTTCAAAAACGGAAACAGGAAAACAAATTCAAACTAATTTACAAACAGTATACAATAACGCAATGAATGCTGTTGAAGAAGAAGCTAAGAAACTTAAAATTAACAAAACAAATGTGCAAGCAACCAACTCTTCAAGATCAGATGCAATAAATGAAGTAGAAAACATATTGTTAAAAGGAAGAGATTTAGATGCTTTTGCTGGTAGAGATATAAATAAAATGATTAAAGAACAACTAAAAGATTTGCAAGATCCTTTAAAAAAATTGACTTTTCAAAGTTGGAGATCAGTTAATGAAAATTTAAATGCTGAATTAAATAAACAGTTATCTTATGGTAATGGTCAACAAATTAGAGATTTAGAAGGTTTTATAACTATTTGGGATAAAATAAAATTTAAAGGTAAGGGTGGTGAAGCAGTTGAAAATTTACAAAAATTTAAAGATTTTTATAGAGAAACTATTGTTGAACCATTTAGAAATGCTTCCGTACAAAAAGTATTAAGAAAAGCTGCTGGATCAGCAGAAAATGCAATCAAGTACGATACTTCTGGTGAATTAGTTGCTAAACAGTTTTTAAATAATGTTAAAAATGCTGAAACCTACATGAATATCCACAGAAATAATTTTGAAAATGTTAAATCAATTCAAGATTCATTTAAAGATCAATTAATTGATAGGTCTACAAACAAAGGAATAATAGACGTACAAAAATTATCAAACCTTTTGAACAAAGAAAAAGATATAATTAATACATTAAATTTAAATGATCAATTAACTGATGTTAACAAAACAATACAATCTTTAATGACTAGACAAAATGAACTTCTTTCTAGAAAAAAACTAATAGATTCAAATACTGTTGTAAAAACAATAGCTAAATTAGATAAAGATAATAGACCAACTGAATTAATTGATGAAGCAATAAGAAGCAAAGACAATAATTTAATGAAGGAACTAAAATCTAACATTGATGAAATAGCAAAACAAGAAAATGACCAAGGAGTAATAGACGCATTTAACGCTATAATTATGAATAGAATAATTTCAAAAGCACCAAGTATTTCTAATGAAGTTATGGGAAACCCTATTTTATTTAGGCAGTTTTTAGATGGGTCAGAAACAAAATTAAGAGCAGCTTTAGGTGATGAACATTTTGATAACGTAAGATTAGTTTCCGATGGTATGGTAAAAATATTAACAACTGATATTAATCCAGGAAACACAGGTACAGGTAATACTGTAGTTGACGCCTTTGAAAAAGCTACAGGTTCATCATTACGTCAAGTTTCAACAAGAGCAATGGATATGAAAGCAGGAAGACTTGGAAAAGGAACTCTTGCAGCGTATTTTATGTCAAGAGGAGTTAGAGCACAATCAGGTTTAAGAGCTGATAGATTGATTGAGGAAGCTTTATATAACCCTAACCTTGCTAAATTTTTATCACAAGAAGTTGACTCAGTAAGCGGACCAAGTCAAAAACAATTAAAAGAAATTAATATGCAACTTTTAAAACTTGGTATTTATGGTGGACTTTCAGGCTTTTCTGAGGATAAACCACAAGAAGCACCTAATATAAGGATAGATATAGGTCCAGGAGCAAGTGTTGCACCGACCGAAGAACCACCAATACAAGTTGCAGAAATACAAAGACCAACGAACATTCCCAATCCAGGAATGCCTCCAAACAATAAAATGAAACCGAGTGTTTCAGATTTGTTTCCCAATGATGCTACTTCAGCTTCAATAGAAAAGAGGCAAGGGATAACGTCTCTTGTATGATGTATGGTTGAACCAGTCACCGCTGTTCTCACAGGAATAGCTTTAGTAAAAAAATCAGTAGATTTTATCAAAACAAACATTGCGACAGCACAAGATATAGGTAGTTTAGTTGGTCATGTGGATGATGCTTTAAATGGTCAACAAGAAGTTTTAAAAATACGTGAAAAAAAAGGAGCAGATCCTTTTGCAGTCGAAAACGTAGCAAAGGAAATAATAGATGCAAAACTTGCACAAGAACAATTATACGAAATGAAAATATTAATCGACCATAGATTTGGTCATGGAACTTGGTCATATATATTAGAAGAACGCAAAAAACGCTTAGACAAAAGAAAACAAGCTATCAAAGAAGCAAGAGGTGCAAAAATGAAAAAACAAAAAGAAATGTATGATATGGTAAGAATGGTTATGATAGGAATAGCAGTAATATTATTTGTTGTAGTAGTTATCGGTATAACCATAAAATTTGTATTAGCTCACCCAGTAGAAGGTGATGATAAATCTTGTAAGTTATATGAACCAAAATATTATATGATTTGTATGAATGAAGGTAGGGGCTACGCAGATACAGAATTATATTTAGATTATCAACTTTTAAAAGATAATTGGATTACAGATAATACTAAATAATCCAATTTTTATAATCTTCACCCATAACTTTTGTACTGATGTTTATTTTACTACGTAACGCAGAAAGTATTTTTTCATCAGTAGTGTTTTCAGTAACAATGTCTATGTATGTTACTTTATTTGTTTGTCCTATACGGTGCGCTCTATCTTCACTTTGTAAACGTATTTCTAAATCGTATCCGTTACTATAATACACAACTGTTTTAGCTTCAGTAAGTGTAAGACCAAAACCTCCTGTGCGTGGTTGTCCTACAAAATATTTTAATTTATTATTAGGGTCTTGAAACTCTTCAACAATACGTTGTCTATCTTCCGTAGGTGTATCGCCATAAAATAAAGCACAACAACCTTCACCATATTTTTTATTTAGTTCTTCTCCAATAAGTCTTATATCATAAGTAAAGTTTGCCCATATAATTACTTTACCATCTACTTCTTCAAGAACGGAAAGTAGTTCATTCATTTTGTTGCTTTTAACTTTGACTATTCTACCATCATCTAACTTTGCAAACCCAGAGCATACTTGTTGCAATCTTATAATTTGAGTTAGTACAGTAGATGCAACTATTTTACCTTCACCTTCAATAATTGCGAGGGCTGCTTTTTTAAGTTGATTATACAATTCGTATTGTTCTACAGTAAGATGTACAGATCTTTTAGTATATACTTTATCTGGTAAATCTAAACAATCTTCTTTACGAACTCTATAACTAAATATATCTAACAAACCGTTTAACTCTTCTAGGTTTTGATAACCAACAATTTGATTAAAACTATGGCTACCTAAAGAACGACGAATTATTTTTGCGTATCTATTTTGAAATGTGTAAAAAGAATCATGACCTAAACTTTTAGCTTCTAAAAATTCACATTGCGTATACAAATCTAATGGTGATTTAGTAATTGGCATACCTGTTAATATTCTACGGTAGTTACAAACTTTTGATAAACGAATTAAATTTTTAGTTCTGCTTGCAGTTTTAGATTTTATGGTTGTACTTTCATCAACTGATAACATACATCTATAAGTGGTAACAACTTTTTCAAGTATAGCAAAGCCACGAGTAGTAGAAAGTGCTTCAACATTAATAAGAAATATTTTTAGTACATCATCAGTTTGTGTTAGTAATTGCTTTAATTGTTTTTCCATAGTTTTAGTTTTACTTGGAGACCATGTTGTTACTTCTTTTTTAATTTCATCTGGTGCGTGTTGGGGTAATTCTTTGCGTTCCCAATTTTTATATACACCTTTTGGTGCAACAACGACTAAACAATCTATAAGATCTTGTTGAAATAATATGAAAGCATTATCAATTAATACTTTAGATTTACCTGTACCCATGTCCATAAAAAAAGCAAAGGAACTTTTGTCCCAACCTTTTTTCAAAGCCTCTCTTTGGTGCTTATAAGGTTCAAGTTTAAATTTGTATTTCATAGCGTTAGTATAGTTAGTAAATTATCTTGTGACTAATGTAAACTTTTCTATATAGTAAGAAAATGAAAAAGTTTAAAAAACAAATTTTAAGATTCCTTAATATACATTGTCCGATATCTCACAAACTTATGCGGATCGCGCGGCTTGAAACGCTGATAAATTAAGGGTTATCGTTGTTTTGGTTTTACACTATTATAATAAAATAATATATTAAATATATTACAGATAACATTTGAGTTATTATAAATATACACTAATATAATATATTGTTATAACATAGAAAGGAAGGTATAACATGACCGTTTACGTAGTGCAAGAAATGAAGGGTAGGGATCTTAGTGATGCTGCTAGGTATGGTGATTTACAACTAATATTACCAGCTGACCATGTAGACAATGACCCAATGTTACTTGAAACAAAAGAAATAATAGGTTCTAAACTTCGTCGTTTTAAATTCGAAGATTATTTACTATTTTCTGGTGATCCAACTTATATAGCTATTGCAAGTATATCTGTTAATCAAATGGCTAGCACAAGTTCTTTCTTTTGGCATCCCAATGATTACCATGAAAATAATAAAAAAAGACCATTAAAGTGGAAGTTTAAAGCGTTAAAATGGGATAGACAACAAGAAAAATATATTGAACAATTAATAGGAGAGTATAGTGTCGGAAAATACATTTGAAAAAGCAGCGAGTATGGTACACCAAGTAGACCAAGATGGTATGCAACGTATAACACAATTAGCAGAAGAACAAATAGATTTAGAAAAACAAATTAAAGAAAAACTTGAAGAAGTAAATGATCTTAAGTATAGGTTAAAAAACATACAGGAAGATGAATTACCTTCTGTTATGCAAGAATATAATATGAAAGGTTATGAACTTGAAAACGGTTTTAAAATAAAAAGAGAAACTAACATTGAAGCACATATTAGTAAGAAAAACGAAGATGAAGCATATGCTTGGTTAAAACAAAATAACTTTGATGATATTATAAAGAACCAAATTGTTGCTAACTTTGGTAGGGGTGATGAATCAAAAGCTGAACAGTTAGTAACAGAATTAGCAGACAACGGATACGCTTGTGATGTAAAAAAATCTGTACACCACAATACGTTAAAAAGTTTTTGTAGGGAACAAATTGAAAAAGGCATTAAGTTTCCTGCAGAATTATTTGGTATTTTCATTGGTGAAAAAACCAAAATCACTAAGCCAATTAAATAGGAGGATATTATGGCAAACGAAGTAACGAAGATGAAGACAACGGCTCTTTCAAAAGAGTCTGCAGATAAGTTTCAACAAATGGCAAACGTAGGGTTTGAAGAAGTAAGTACCGATGACCTTGCTATTCCGTTTGTAAGAGTACTTCAATCTGGTAGTAAACAATGTAAAAAATCTGAAGGTGCATATGTTGAGGGTGCGCAAGAAGGTATGATTTACAATAACGTACTGAACAAAGTATATAATGGTGACGAAGGTGTTGAAGTTATTCCTTGTTACTATTATCGTAGGTATGTGGAATGGGTTCCAAGAGAAGAAGGTGGTGGTTATGTACAAGCCTTTCTTCCAGGAGACAATATAATAAGTACAGCAAAAAAAGATGAAAACGGTAAAGATGTTTTACCAAATGGTAATTACCTTGAAAACACCGCGCACTTCTTTTGTATTTATATAGATCCTGATTTAGGACCACAAAAAGCATTGTTACCTATGTCAGCTTCACAACTTAAAAAATCTAGAAAATGGTTGTCTAATACGCAAACATTTAGAGGTACAACAAAAGATGGTAAGCAGTATTTTTTACCAATGTTTTCACAAGTTTACACTTTGTCAACAGTACCAGAATCCAATGCAAAAGGTTCTTGGATGGGTTGGGAAATTACTTGGAAAAAAACTTTAGATTTAAGTAAGCAATCAGACAACTCTGTTTTTGATGAAGCAACTGGTTTTGCTATGTCTGTAAAAGAAGGTGAAGTTGAAGTAAAAACTGAACAAAAAGAACAGGGTAATAAACCTATGCCAAAAGACGGTATAGCTTCTGACGATGTGCCTTTTTAACAATGCAGTTAGCAAAAGACTTTTTCTCTTTATTTAAGGGAAGCGATATTGCTCATGGTACATTTGTCGTACAAGGCAATAGAGCCGCTGACGGTAAAAAACAAGGTATGGCAAAAGTTATAAGAGAGCCAACTACCCTAGAAATGTGGATTGAACATTTAAAGGGTGGTTCTGGCTTGGGTATAATTCCTATACGTAGTGATAATACTTGTCAGTGGGGTGCTATTGATATAGATCAGTATGATATTGTTCACTCCGAACTTGTTAAAACATTAAGACAAACAAAGATTCCAGCAGTTGTTGGTAGAACCAAAAGTGGTGGATCTCATGTATGGATATTTTTAAGCGAACCTGTTGAGGCCATAGTTATGCAACGTAAAATGACAGAACTATCAGCAGCAATGGGTTTTGCTGGAAGTGAAATATTTCCAAAGCAAACCAAAATTTTAATTGACAGAGGTGACACAGGTAACTTTTTAAATATGCCTTATCATGCTGGGTCACGTACTACAAGGTATGCGTTTGATGATGAAGGTAAAGCACTTACAGCTGAAAACTTTATAGAGTATGCAAAGCAATTTGTTATAACCCCTAAAGAGTTTGAAAAATTAAATATCAATGCAATGTTTAAAACAGAAGAACAAGTTCTTGAAGAAGGACCACCTTGTTTACAGCATCTATGTACAAGGGGTTTTGGTGAAGGTACAAGAAACAATGCTCTCTTTAATTTAGGTGTGTATGCTCGGTTGTTTGATGATGAAAACTGGGAAACTCTTATACAAAAATATAACATGGAATACTTAAAACCACCACTCAGTCATAGCGAAGTAGGTGTAGTAATAAGACAGTTAAAAAAGAAAGAGTATTTTTATAAGTGCGAAGATCAACCCATAAAACCTTTTTGTGATAAACAAGTTTGTAGAACAAGAAAACATGGAGTAGGACCAACTGGCGTGGGTAATGATATGAGTAGTTTAACAAAAATAAACGGTGACCCACCTATATGGATTTTAAATGTAGATGATGAACGTGTTGAACTTTCTACTCATGCTTTAACAGGACAAGCACAATTTCAACGAGAATGCGTAAGTCAAATAAATAAATTCCCTGTTACAATGAATCAAAGAGCATGGCAAACTAAAATACAACTTTTGTTAGATAATTTAACTATTGTAGAAGTGCCACCAGATGCAACCATAAAAGGAGAATTTGAAGATTTACTTTATGCTTTTGCTTGTGAACGTGCAAAAGGAGAAACTAAAGAAGATATATTACAAGGAGTAGCAGTTTGGGATGATGATAGGGTTTTCTTTCAAGTAAAAGATTTGAAAAAACATCTATCCGTAAATGACTTTAACCACTATACTTCCAATAAAGTTACATTGCGATTACAAGATTTAAAAGCAAGTAAAAAGTTTTGGAGAATAAAGGGGAAGGGTATTCATGTTTGGTCTTTGGCACAAAATTATTTTAAAACTGACGATGAAGAATTATCCTTACCAAAATTACCAGCTGATAAAGAGATAATTTAATGCGTATAATATTAGGACCTCCAGGAACAGGAAAAACTACAACTCTACTAAATTTAGTAGAAAAGTATTTTAATTCTGGAGTTGCTCCTGATAAAATAGGTTACTTTGCTTTTACACGTAGAGCAGCGAGTGAAGCTATAGATCGTGCTTGTGTAAAGTTTAATTTAATGAAAAGAGATTTACCATACTTCCGTACACTACATAGTCTTGCTTTTATGCAAGGTGGTTTTTCTCATAGCCAAGTTATGTCTGGTGATAAATATCAACAAGTTGCAGAATGGTTGCGTATTGGAAAGTTTTATAACGAAAGTGCAGATTTAGGACCATATAAAGATTTTGGTTACGGTGATAAATTTTTAGAAATAATAAACATTGCTCGTATACTTCAACAACCTTTACAAAAAATATATAATGAAAGTATCGTACCACTTAAAACAGATTGGTCACGTGTAGATTATGTAAATAGAGGATTAAAACATTGGAAAAATACTTATGGATTATTTGATTATACTGACATGTTAGAATCTTTTGTGGAAAGAAATTTAGCACCTAAATTAGAAGTAGTGTTTATAGATGAAGCACAAGATTTAAGTCCTATACAATGGAAAATGGTAAACTTATTACAAGCCAATAGCAAGACCTGCTATCTCGCTGGCGATGATGACCAAGCTATTTTCCGTTATGCGGGAGCAGACGTAGATCATTTCGTAAATTTGGAAGGTGAAGAAGTAACTCTCCTCGATCAATCCTATAGAATTCCCGCCACTCATCATGCACTCTCTAATAAAATTATTCAAAAGATTGTAGGAAGGCGGAAAAAAACCTTCTTCCCCAAAAAAGAAAATGGTGAAGTCTTTTGGCATCGGCATTCAGAAAGTGTTGATATGGGTGATGGTGAATGGCTCCTTTTAAGTAGAACAACCAGAGGCGCACAACAAATAGAAGAAGAGGTAAGGCGTCGTGGTCATTTATATATTTATAATGGTTCAAAAAGTATTGATAGTAAAGTGTTAGATGCTGTTCGTTGGTGGGAATCTTTACTTAGTGGAGAACGTTTAACTAAACCTCAAATAGAAACAATTTACAAACATATGATTGTTAATCAACAAATAGCATATGGATCTAAATCTTTAACTAAAATGGAATCAGGAACATATTATTCTCTTGAAAATTTAAAAGAAGATCATGGATTAATGACAACAGAAAGTTGGGAAACAGCATTAGCAAAAATAAGTAATAAAGATAGAAGTTATATCAAAGCGTGTTTAAGAAAAGGTGAATCTTTAACTTCTAATCCTAGAATTAGAATATCTACAATACACTCTGCCAAAGGTTCACAAGCAGAAAATGTAATGTTGCTAACGGATACAATGCGTAGACCATATTCTATGTGGAGAAAAATACATACTTATGAAGAAGATGAAGCAAGAGTATTTTACGTAGGTTTGACCAGAGCGCAGAAAAACTTGCATTTGATACACCCAATGTATAGTAGAGGTTATCCTATTAGTGCATGAAAACTTAAGATAATATAATAGTACTCAAAATAAAAAGTTGTTGTTATTGTAATAGGGTATAGCAAAACAACAAGAAAGGAAGGTTACTATGCAAAAAGAAAAAACCATAAAGTATTTTACTAAATCTATGTTACTTATGGCGGCTGATGACGCAATAAACAGAAACCGTAATAGGCAACTAGAAGTAGAAAAAATAGAAGTGCTACCAGATAGTTATAAGTATCCTATTGGGTTAGCAATGCCGCACAATGATGTAGAATGGAGAGTACAAATATTTATGCCACCTTTGGAGGAAGACGGTAATCCTGTAGAAGCATGGTTAGATATTAGTTTTGAAATGTATGATTCACTACATGAAGTTAAAATGCCAATACATTAATTTTTAGAAAGGAGATAATTATGGCACATTTAGTAGAAACGATGGCTTATGCAGGACAAGTTCCATGGCATGGTCTAGGTAAACCAGTTCATTCCAACATGACACCAGATGAAATGTTGGTTGCCGCTGGAATTGATTGGACAGTAAGCAAACGTCCAGCATTTACTGTTGATAAACCAAACTGTTGGAATATAAACAACCCAACTGGTGAGGCTAATTTTTTAAGATGCGAAGATAGTTACTTTTTAGTAAGGGACAACGATAACAAAGTTCTTTCTAACTGTGGAGAAAACTACGTACCTTTTCAAAACAAAGAGGTAATGTCGTTCTTTAAAAAGTTTACTGATGCAGGAAAAATGCAAATGGAAACTGCTGGGAGTTTAAAGCAAGGTAAAGATATATGGTGTCTTGCAAAACTAAACCACAGTTTTGGAGTAGGAGGTACTGAAGATGATATTACTTCTTATTTGTTGTTAAACAACAGTCATCAGGTTGGTAAAGCAATGACCATTATGTTCACACCTATAAGAGTAGTATGTAACAATACACTTACTATGTCTTTAAGTAGTGGTGGACAAAAGTTCAGAGTATTACACTTGCAAATGTTTGATGAAGAAGTTAAGTCAGCAGCTGAACAAGCACTTGGTTTGAGTATGCAAAGTGCAGAAGAGTTCAAAGAACAAGCAGACTTTTTGTCTTCTAAAAAAGCAAAACATAACGAAGTGCAAAACTTTGTAGCTGAGTTATGCCAACCAAAACTTTTAATTGAAAGAGGTAAAGCACCAGATATGAAAGCCTTACCACAACTTCATGAAGAGTTTAATAAAACAGCGAGCATGGTATACGATGCAATTGACCGTTCTCCAGGAGCAAATTTAGCTTCTGCAAAGGGAACTTGGTGGGGTGCATTGAATGGTGTTACTTATGTAACAGACCACCACAAACGTTCGTTACTTGAGGGTAATTCTTTACACTCAGCATGGTTTGGTAGTGGGGCGCTTTCTAAACGTAAAGCGTTTGAAAAAGCTATTGAATATGCAAAAGTAGCATAGCTGACAAAATAATAGTAGTCATGGTAGTGTTTAGATATTAGAATTTAAACACTACCATTAAATAAATAGGGATATTATTATGTACTATGTTATAACAAACCAAAAGATTTACAAGTTTAAAGCAATGAAAGAAATGAAAACTTGTGAAGTTATAACTCCAGGAAGTGTAGTATACAACGGTGATGCACCAACACAACTTATGGATAATTTTTCACCAAAAGGGTTAAAAAAAGTTTGTGAAAGTTTTAACATTTCAGATAAAAATACTTTATTATCAAAAGATGTAAGTTACATATTAAGACTTCATGAATATGTTGTGGCTCATGCTATGTTTTACAATGTACCACCTCACCCAATACTTTCAGGAGAAATACAAATTAATTTAACTGATAAAGTAGTGCCTCTTATGAAAGAACCAAATGTAAGAAAAGGTAGTACTCGACACAAAAACCTTTCTGCTGTTTTGCGTGATTGTGATGAAGCAGAAAATTACACAGTAGCAGATGCTCTTCACACACTAAGACATGACCCTAGTTTAGTTCCTCCTGGAGGCATGCGTGATGTACGTATTGCTATTGCTAATAAAATAATAAAGGTAATAAAATGATAGAAAACTTTTTTAATTGGATAAACGACAGACATGAAATATATTTACATAGGGTCAGAAAACTAAATCCTCCTTGGAGTCAAGACCCTATTTTCAACCAATATAAATTTACAAACCCATTTAGGGAAAACGATCGTGTAACTATTTGGATGCGTGATAATTGGACAAACCCAAACCACAATAGATCACATGGAGAAATTATTTATAACTGTTGCTTATTTAGAATGGTAGGCACTAGCGAGTTTGCTAATCAACATGGTTGGGTTGAAAAATTTGATGCTAGTTATACAAAAAATTTAATACAGGATAGGTTAAAGAATAAGTTGCGTACTTTTACAGGAGCATACATAATTACAAATCAAGGAATAAAAAAACCAAAATCGGAGGTAGTAGTTGACTCGTTCCTCGCGCCTATCTGGAAAGAAAAGGAAGCATTGGCAAAGGTGGCCGAAGAAACCCAGTCGCTCCAAAAGTTACACTTGGCGATGGGTAACTACTTGGGATGGGGAGGAGGAGGGTTTATGTCTTACGAAGTCATTACCGACCTCAACTACACGCCTGTATTGGACAAGGCAAAAGACCGTTTTAGTTGGGCAAACGCAGGACCAGGAGCGAAAAGAGGACTCAACAGAATATTTGGGCGCGAGCTTACGAAAAGCATTAAGCAGGAACAGGCAAACGAAGAAATGATACAGTTGTTAGGTAAAAAGCATGATTACTTAAAACCCCATGTTCCTGTTAAAGATGTAGACATGCGTACAATAGAACATAGTTTATGCGAGTTTGATAAATATCAAAGAATACTTAATAAAGAAGGTACACCCAGAAGTAGATACAATCCTTACTTAGATGGTTTGAAACATATACCAATAGGAGCAGTATCATGAAAATATTAATTACATTATATGACATTCAAGATTATGGAGGAATAATAAACCATACTGAATATTTAACTAAAGGTTTAAAAGAACTAGGAGTACAAGTAGATTTAGTTAAATTATCTCCTAGTAGTAATGTAGTTAGACCATCACCTAAACCAAAAGACATAGATCAATACCGTATTTTGGAAGGAGGCACAGGATATCATCACCACCAGTTTAAAGGTTGGTGGGGATTGCCAAGAGTAAACTATTTGAATGAATACCAAAGACAAACTTTTATAGATAAGTGTAGCACGTATGATGCAGTGATATGGCAAATACCTATACCTACTTTGAATAAACAAAACGCGAATGTAAGTGAGTGGGTAAAGTTATATGATAATGGTACTAAAAACATTGCCATAATACATGATGGTAACTTACCAGACTTGTATCCACACCTAGCTTTTTTACAAGATAAAATTTATGCTCTGGCTTGTGTACATGAAGCTGCATTTCACTCAGCAAAAAATATACCCATACCAAGAACAATGATATTTAATCCCTTTGACCTTTCTATTATGGGAGAACCTAACACAAAAAACAGGTCAGGGTTTATGGCAGTACAAGTGTTTAAAGGTTGGAAAAGAGTAGACGAACTTATAAAAGCTATTCCACAAATGCAAAACAAAGAACCTAAAGTAATAGGGGGGGCAGGAATAGAATATAGGTATATGACAAGCAAAGAAAAATGTAAACCTAAATATTTTGAAAACGGTACGCGTATATGGGATAATGCTTTAAATGCTGGAATGGATTATATTGGTGTTGTACCACATGAAAAAGTTATACAAAGATTGCAAAATACTAAATTACAAATTGACCCAAGTTGGTCAGTTAAGTATGCAAGGCATGGAGCGCATTTTAATAGAACTACTATTGAAGCTATGATCATGGGTGCAGTACCTATGGCTACAGAATTAGGTATGTCTAATAGTGTATACTTTAAACCAAACATCAATTACATACCTGTTGTTGCAAAAGAAAATTCTAAGACATATGCAACAAGAATAGATCATGCACTTGACAGCCCTGTTATTTTAGATAAGATACAAACTAATAATTGGGAAGTGTTGGTAGAAAAATTTGAAATGAAAAAAGTTGCAGATCAGTATATAAATTTAATCACTGGTGGTCATGTTATGCAAAGTTGCCCTAAAGGGGAGTTAACTGATGACATTATTACTAAATGTAACAAAAATTTGGTCTTTTTTGGTATAAAAAGCCATATTAACACCGCTCGAGGCACTCAAAATGCTTTTAGGGGGCAAAGTACCTTATTTTAACTAATAAACCATAGAAAGGAGTCAGTTTATGTTAAATATTACAGCTAGGGGAGTAAGTGAAGCATTGCATCTTGGATTGCAAGCAATTGATAGTTGTGGGGTAACTGTTGAAACTAGAAACGGTGATGCTTTAGAGTTTCCATTTCCAGTTTGTACAGAATACACCCACCCAAGAGAACGTGTTTTGTTTTATGAAGAAAGAGATGCCAACCCATTTTTCCATATGATGGAATCTTTATGGATGTTAGATGGTAGAAATGATGTGCAATGGATATCGGAATACAATGGTCGCATAAATACTTATAGTGATGATGGTATTTCTTTTCATGGAGCATATGGTTTTCGTTGGAAGAAACATTGGTTTGATCAATTAGAAACTATTATTCACAGGTTAAAAACATACAACAATGATAGACGATGTGTATTAAGTATGTGGGATCCTGTTACTGATTTAGTTGTAACCAATGATGGTAAAGATTATCCATGCAATACACAGATATATTTTAGTGCTAGAAAAGTATTTAATTCAGAATTAAAAAGTTTAGATATGACTGTAGTAAATCGTAGTAATGATTTAGTTTGGGGTTGTTATGGTGCTAATGCAGTACACATGTCTTACTTACAAGAATATGTTGCTCAAATGTGTGGGTTTGGTGTAGGTAAATATTATCAGTTTAGTAATAATCTACACGTATACAGGGAAGTATTTGAAAAAGTACAACCTATTATAACAAACGCTGATTATGAACCATACCTAACTATTGGTGTTGATGGTTTAGATTACAGTTCACCGTTTTTAATTAATGATCCTAAAACTTTTAATAGAGAGTTACATACTTGGATGATGATGGATGAAACAGAATGGGTTACAGAAGACCAAAGAAATAAAGCAAATAGTTATAAAAACAAATATTTAATCAAAACAGCATCACCCATTCGTTTTGCTTGGAGGTGTTGGAAACAAAAACTTTTAGATGAGGCTTTATCTGTTGCCGATTGTATAGAAGATCGTGCTTGGCGTAAGGCTTGTATTGAATGGTTAGAAAGGAGAAAAAAATGACAAAAAAGACTTGCAAAGAGGACATCAGTCCAACAATATATAAAGTAAGAAAGATAGCTAAAAAAGATGCAAAAAAGTTGCACGAAGCAGAACAAAGCTATGGAGACAGTTGGAAAAAACGAGGAGGTGTTGGTGCTTTCATGATGCTTGCTCGCAAATGGGATAGGTTAGAAAAACAAGTTAATGAAAATGATTTTGATATATTTAAGGCATCTACTAAAGATAAACGTGATGAAGGTATCATAGATGATATACGTGATTTGCGAAGATACTTATTATTAGTAGAAGCGGAGATAACTGAAGATGATGACAAACCAAATTATGATGATGAAAAATTTTTACTTAACAAAACAGACGAATGGAAAACTAGATAAACAAGTAACAGCAATATGCTTAAAATGCGAGGAGAAAAAAATAGTAACTTTTAGAAACATAAAAAACAAATGGCCTCTATGCAACACTTGTAAAGATCCTATGATGGTTAAAACTTAATGCAGATACCTTTTTTTCAACCACAAACTGAATGGGTTATGCCTGATGAATATCCTGATCTTAGTGCATACGACCAAATTGCCATTGACCTTGAAACAAGGGACAACAACTTAACCACGCTTGGTTCAGGTTGGCCTCGTAAAGATGGACACGTTATTGGTATAGCAGTAGCAGTTGATAATGATCAATGGTATTTTCCCATTCGCCATGAAATTGGACCAAACTTAGATGTAGAAATGACTTTTGGTTGGTTGCGCGATGTGGTTTCTAAACCTAGAAATTATATATTTCATAACGCTCCTTATGATGTAGGTTGGTTGATAGCTGAAGGAATACGCGTTAAAGGTAGAATTATTGATACAATGGTCGCTGCCCCATTGTTAGATGAAAATCGTTTTAGTTATTCTTTAAACGCACTTGCTAGGGATTATTTACAAAGCAGAAAATCTGAAAAAGAATTACGTGAAGCTGCAAACTCTTTTGGAGTAAATGCTAAAAGTGAAATGTATAAACTTCCTGCACATTTTGTAGGTGAGTATGCAGAACAAGATGCAAGTTTAACTTTACAATTATGGAAAACTTTTCAAAAACTAATAGTAAAAGAAGACATAGAAAGTATTTTTAAATTAGAAATAGATGTATTGCAAATGATTATACCAATGCGTGAAAAAGGGGTACGTGTAGATATAGATAAAGCTGAAATTTTAAAACAAAAATTATTAAAAAAAGAAACCCAATTATTAACTGATATAAAAACAGCTACTAATGTTGATGTTGAAATATGGGCGGCTGATAGTGTTTCTAAAGTTTTTGATGC
>Ga0209336_10000523_pt1 | contig 19604 bp, 29 predicted proteins | sample LinPmetageLP32_FD_184042 | JGI IMG/M metagenome (GOLD analysis project Ga0209336, IMG submission 184042) | Marine viral communities from the Pacific Ocean - LP-32 (SPAdes) (version 2) | ecosystem: Environmental > Aquatic > Marine > Oceanic | place: Pacific Ocean | collected 2009-08-23 | reverse complement strand
GGTTTTATCTATTTTTTCTTCTTTTTTTAGTTGGTTTACTAGTAGATTTATTGTATGAAATCCATCCTTTTAGTGTTTCTAGTCTTTGTTTTGGTGATACTTTACTCATTTTATTTATTTTAATTTAATTGAAAATTTATAGGTAATCTACATCTTGCTCGAATAGATCTGCCCCCAATTTCTCCTGGTACCCATTTAGGCATATTTCTAATAACTCGTTTAGCTTCTTTATCTAAATCAATACTAATACCACGGTCTACTTTTACATTAGTAATTGAACCATTTTTTTCAACAACAAACTGCAAGAATACCCTTCCTTGTTCATTCATCTCAATAGAGGTTGATGGGTAAATGATATTATCATTAATCCATTTCATCATCGCTGCTGCACCCCCAGGAAATTCAGCTTCAACATCAGGAAAGTCAACTATTGGAGGAGTAACTTTAACAACTGAAACCTTAATTGGGGGAGGAAGAGGTGGAGTTACCTGTGATATAGGAGGAATTTCTTCATTTTCAACTTCTTCAATTTCTTCTGGTATTTCAGGTGGGATAATAACCATAGGTGGGGGTGGAGGTGTGTTTTCTATAGGTTTTATTTCTTCATATTCTATTTCAAAATCTTCATTATGGGAAATATGTTGGATTGGTTGCTTTTCTACATTTAAATCTCCATAAGTAAAGGCTGCTAGAACAAATCCAGCTGTAAGGTTTAAACCTAATATAGTAAAACTTTTTTTTATTTTTTCATTGTCAACTTTAATATCTTTTCTTTTATTCATCTCTTGGCTTATTTGTTTCTATTACAATAATTAATAATAATGATACTAGTATAATCTCTCCTATCACTATCTAACAGTCTTAATTGATGTTCCATCATCATAAATAATAATAACAACTCCTTTAGCTCTTAATATATCTACTTCTTGCCCCATCAAATTAAAACATTTAACAATCCTTTTTTCTTTAATTTCTCTTTGAATAGCAATAGGCCCAAATATGTCATATAACCCATCTATATCATGTTGAATTAAACGATAATATGAAATGTTATTTAAATCTTGATCTATCCATGAGTAAGTTATGTCTTGAGTGCTATTACCTGCTGCTGCTATATTTGCTATTTCTTCCCACGTTTCACCATCTAAAGATTTTTCTAATGAAAAATGTGAGGAATTAAATTCTGATTGTGTTTTCCACTCTATATAGTTATATTGAGGAAACGCTTCACCTTCAAAATATTCTAATTCAACAGGTAAAGGGTCATCATAGATTTCCCATAACTCAAAATCATCTAACCACCAATCTTCACCTAAATTATTTACTTGAACATATACCCTAAGTGCTATGTCTGTTACACCCATTCCAATGTATAACCCAATATCAGACCAACCATCACCTAAAGTTGTCCTATCACCACCATCAGCAGGAGTAAAAGTACTTAAACCACTTCCAGCCATTGCTAGAACAAATCCAGTTGTATTGTAATCCCATACTGCATTATTATTTCCTGTAATTTTTATTTCATCATTATATGTTACACCCCCATCTGTACTTAATTGGATTATTATATAATCATTAGTGTCTAATCCTGTACTCATCATACCAAAGAAATTACTTTGATCAGATGCCGCTAATCTCATTTGGAAATAATGATCTTTATTTGGGTCAACATTAACATTAGGTAAATTATACCAATCACTTTCAAAAACATTACTACCTGCTCCAAACATCATTGTGCTGTTAGGAGAAGAAACTGAAAGGTTAGGGTAATTTCCTGAAGTAGAGGTACCATTTAGCCAACCACTACCCCAATTAGAGGATTCAATATAATCATAGGATAATAATACATCTAAAGAACTAAACTGTGAATGTAGTGTATTATATATTAATAAGGGTAATAATAGTGCTAGGATCTTCATTTATAAACATAACTTATTTTCTAAAACTTCAATTTTCCCTCGAATATATAAAAATATGTTCACTTTTCCAAGCTTTTTTTAGGTCTACCTCGTTTAGGTTTCTTTTTTAAGTATTTTAAAGCCTTAACCATTTCAGCACATTTTTCAAATAGCTCATGTTTTTCATATATAGGAAGGTTAGCTTCTAAAGTAGTTGTAAATTCAGATTTATCAATTGTTATATCATAAACTGTTTGTTCTTGAACTACTAGGACTGATAGTGCATGGAAGAATCTTTTTTTCCCGTTAAGATTTTTTAATATAGTTTCAACTAAGGCTGTAGAGATTCTAAGATCCTTTTTTTCTACCATTTCTTCAAATTCAGAAGTGTCAAATACACTGATTTCGGTTGCTGTATTTTCCATATTAAAATAAATTTAAAAATTTAGGATCTATTTGTTTTCCTTTTAACTTTTGTAATTTCTCATCTTTATTAAGCATTTTACTAGCTAATTTTTCAAGATGATTTTCTTTTTGTTTTGAATAATCAGTTACTAGTTTTTTATGTTTTTTATTTGATTTCACTTAATAATAAATATTATTTTTTTCTTGAAACTAATGAATAGGGATCATCATCTACTTTTTCATCCCAATCTTCTAACTCACTCAATTTTCTTTTATGGTAATCATCTAATTGAAAATCAGAAGCATCTGTTGTATTATACACAACTGAGTGGCCTTCTATTTTTTCAATGTCTTTCTCATTAAATACCTTTCCAACGTTTAAAAAATAACAATTATAACAAGACATCTGTGCATTCCCTTCTGTAAAATTGTTTTTATTATTATCTTTAAAAAACATAATTAAAGGTAATTTCCCATCAATACTACGCTTTTCATCATAACCACAGTGATAACATTGTTCAATTAAATATCCTGCTTCAATCATTTTAAATTTAATTTTTTCTAAATTAAAAGATGAAGCATCAACTCTACCATTTACAATGTCATCAATCGCAGGTGATTTTCTCCCAAATGGGGTATCACTCATAAATTTTGGTATACCTTTTCCACTTTGGTTTTTATGTAATTCAAATAAAGATAAACCTGTTTCCTCATCTTTGTATGATTTCATATATGGTTTTAAATGTTGATAAGAACAATTTAAATACCTAGCAGCAGCCAACACAGATTTTGTTTTAGACATTGCTGCCAAACACATTTCTTTTGATATTGGTTTTGGATGTGCCATTTATTTAAACCTTTTTATCCATTTAACAGTTTCAAAAATAGCAATGGAAAAAAACATAAAAATACTAATCCCAACTAAACTTATAATACTGAGGGATTGATAAATCCATTTATATAATACTACATCTCTTAACCAGCGTTTCATAATTTAACTATTAATTCCGTTTTTCTTCTAATAATTTAAGCCCAATTGCTAATATCATAATACAAAAAAATGTAACATACAATTCATCCATTTTAATCAGAAAATTTATCTAAACCTTTTTTTGAATTTTTTTCTCTTTCTTTATACTTTTGAAAATCTTTATCTTCCATTACTACTAAATCAGTCCAAGTATTATCTTTAGTACCAAACATTACAGGCACTCCTCTTTTAGCTTTTACAGTAGAACATTTAACACATACTTTATACCCAAACTTAATAAGCCTTAATTCAGGCATTGGCTCTTTACAAGAAGATACTCCACAGGGTATCATTTTTAAATTATTTTTATTTTCCATTATATCTTTTTAAAAATTTAATAAGTTGTTTTGGTGTTTTTATTAAGTGTTCTTTTTCCTCCTCATCAATGAGTGGAATAACTTTTCCTTCTGGGGTAATACTTTCAAACACCCACCATATAATTAATTCACTTTTTACTTCTCCATATACTTTTTTTATTAAATCTTTTATTATGTATATGTATTTTTCTTCATATTCAAATAAATTAATTCCATTTTTAAACGCTGTGCTAGTAGAATTTTCTAATGCACATAATTTTTGAATTAAATCTAATAAAAACTGGTCTTCTTTATTTCTGATAGATTTTTGTTTTTCTTTTACATTAATTCCTTTTCCTATTTTTTGAATAATCTTTTTCATTTCTCTTTTCATAGTAAGGATTTATTTGGGGGGTTAATATAATAAGGATATTTTTCATTTCCAAAATACTTGTATAAATATTAAAGAGAGAGATAATAAAAGAGAAGTTAAAGTTTTTAATGTTATACCCTCTTTAAAAAATATCCCTACAAATAAAGCATAAACTAATATTCCAACCCCAAACCCAATGAAACGAGCGGGCCACATTGTACCATCAAAATGTTGTACTGTGTATTTTGTTCCATAGATATATAAGTAGGAAATTGGGATGCCAAATAGTGCAAGTATAAAAGTATTTTTTTCAAACCAACTCCAAATAAATTGACCATTTAACTGGAACCATGTTACTAAATGTGCTCCTAGAAAAAATAATATTCCAAATAGTAATCTCATTATTTTAATTTATTTTTTTTAATGTTTTTTCAATATTTTTAAGATTTTTTAATTTTTCCTTTAATCCTTTTAAAGTAAAACCATCTAAATGATTTCTAGCATTTTTAGGATCTTTACCGGCTCTTATACTATATTCAAGTTTTTGAATTTCTTCTTGACAATGTTCTAATAATGTTCTTCCTGTTTCTTTCATTTTGCTATAATTAAATCATTTTCATACATTGTTAAATCATTTATTTGAATTTTTAGATTACCTAATTCAAATTCACCTATTTCCCCACTTTCTTGTATAATTTCTGAGAGTTGAGTGATTATTTGATAATCTTGTTGGTTAAATATATTACCATTTACTTTAATAGTAATATTATCTTTTATAACATGTTTGTTTGGATCAAATCCTTTAACTCTTTCATCTATATTGAATGAACTTTTTTCTTGTTCTTTCATAGAATATACAACAAACTCTTCCATATCAACGTAAATATAACTACACCAAGGTTCTAATGCTTCTAGTAATTGGGCATTACAGTTTTCAACTACAATACCTATTTCGTATTTAGGCGGTACAATTGGTTTCATATATTGGTCATGTTTACAGAAGTGTCCCCATTTACGAATAAACTCTCTAGTTGATTTTTGGTTTTGAGCTAACCATTCATCTGTTTCTCTGTTCTTCATGAACACTTCACCATCGGGGTTGCGTTTAGCTCCATCTGCAAATCTTGAGCCTCTACAAGTCATATGATAAACAAATCCTTCCCATGTCTGAATAAACTTGATTCCATTCAAATGAAAGCGATTAAATATATCTGTATCTTCTTTTGATTGAGGAGCAAATATAGCATCATGTCCTCCTATCTCTTGAAAGTCTTTTTTCCAAAATGCCCAAGGTGCAAATATCCCTTCTGTTGTGAAATGTTTACCTGCTCCCCAATCGGCAATATTATTTAAGTCATTTAATAACTCAGCTTCTTTAAACTCTTCAGGCTCTATTCCAAAGTCTCGCAATACTTTTTCAGGCCCTGGTGGGTGCAGCGGGGGTTCAATTCTAGTAAGTGATACTATTGTTTTTTCATTTTTAATATAAGTAGGTAAATCATTACCTTCATGATGATATGTGTGCATATTATCTTCTATAGCATCCAATGCTCCTGGGCATAAATACATATCTGCATGATAAATCATACACATATCATGTGTTGCTACTTCATTAACTAAACGATCATATAAGATTGTATGGCCTAAACGAGTTGGTCCTTCATTTTTAATTGCTTTAAAATGTGGATCTTTTCCCATCATTTCAACACACCATTCCCAAGTATCATCTTTATCACTAAAGTCATCTGCTACACAGATTTCTACTTCGTGGTCACCTTGGTTTTTACGAATTGAATCGTATGACCATTTAAGATATTTTAAATTGTTTCTACTTGGTTGTATTAAGCTTATTTTCATTTAAATGTTTTTTTTATTGTACTTAAAAACCCTTTATATCCTGATTTTAAGTCAGTACAGTTTTTATCAATAAAGGGGGTTAAAATGGGGTTAATCATATAATGATAATTTTTTATGTTTTTATTACCTAATGAATCTTCCCAAAAACACTCTCTATCAATTTCAGTTAATGTACCTCCATAATAAGCTACTGTTGGTTTTTGAAAAAAACAGGGGAAGAGGGTTGAACCACCACCCATAGTAATAAATCCATCTACATTAGCAAACAATTTTAGTTGGGTTTGATTGTAACTAAGATTAGGATTATTATTCACTATATCATCTAATAAATAAACATTATCATAGTATTTAGTTAATTCAAAATCATTTATTATTCCTAATTGTTCAACATTAGCAGTTAATGTTTCTTGATTGTTTAGTGTATATGCTTCATTTTGGTCTAATGGGAATTCTGTGTTTTTAGGTCTTTTATATATAATATCATATCCCCTTTCTGTTAAATAATTAAATATATTATATAAACAGTTTATATCAAAATACCCAGTAGGTGGTTGACCATGTTCCCAATTATAACGATTACATATCATTATAGTAGGTTTATCCAATGTTAATTCATTATCTTTAAAATGTTCATTATAATCAGGTAGTTCCCATTTACTATAATCTAAAATACCACAACCCCTTTTAACATATGAAAATTCTTTCCACTTTGACCATTCATTTTTATATAATTCAGCATTCTGCTTAAGCCCATAAATCCAATCATTTGGAATACTTCCCATTCCAGCAGATGCATTATCTATTGTTCTATATTCATATTTTTCTTCTACATTATCACAAAAATAATAAAAAGGTTCCATTCCTTTACTAGTAATAACTTTTTCTAATTTACCATGTTTATGTAACCAAAAAGCATAAGGAACTACTAGTGTTAATTCTATCCCAAATTCAGGGTTGGTATTTATTATCATAGTTTAAACTTTTTCAAAATAAGTATCTGTATTTATAGGATTAAATATTTCATTTACCCAAAATACACATACTAAATCTTCATTACCTATATTTGTAATGTTATGAGTATGTAAAATTGGCATATCTATAACCTTATTATCATCTCCATTTATAATATATTGATTTTTTTTTATATCTCCTACTTTTCTTATTATAATTTTTGCTTTGCCTGATAGTACACAAAAACGTTCAATTTTTTTAAAATGGAAATGGTTTCCTCTAGTAATATTAGTTTTTGTAGTTGAAAAAAAAAGTTGGGTTTCACTTCCTTTACCTTTTACAAGTTCAACTAAATGACCTCTATCATCCAAATGTTTTTTAAATTTAAATAAAGAAGGGGAAAAGCTTCTATAAGTGTTAAATAAATCTTTATTAAATTTATTATTTAAATCTGGGATAATTCCTTGGGAGTAATCTTTATGGAAACTATTTAATTTAGAATAAATCTCACTTACAGATATTGTTATAGGATTAAATTCTATGTTAGAATCTATAGACTTTATAACATCATAAACATAACATAAAGACACTAGATTATTGTTATATTTTACCTTTATGTTATTTATTAAATTATAACAAAAAGTACTTATAAATGAATTATAATTAGGTTTACCAAACGGACCAAACATATTAGGTATTTTATATGATTCAAAATTAGTATTGTTAGTATTACAATAATCAGCTAATATATTTTTTGATTTTATTTTAGAATTACCATATCTATTATTACTATCCTCTTGAATTGATGATGTAAATTTAATATCAATTTGTATATTATGGTTGTTAAGAGCATTAACTAAATTTTGAGCTAATGATATATTATCTTGATAAACACTTTTTCCTTTATTTACCCCAGCACAATGGATTAATAAATCACAATCTTTGAGTAATCTTATATTATTAAGATAATTTCTACCTAGTTTTATTACTTCATACTTTTTTATCCATTTATAATATTGAGTTAAATGATATCCTAAAAAACCTTTTTCACCTGTTATTGCTATTTTCATATAACTCCTGAATTGTGTAAAAATAAATCTGTTTCTCTTGATTCCATTAAGCTTGTGTCAGAACTAAATGTCCAACAATTATCATTTAAAATCTCATCCGTAATCATATAATATTCATCATTGTCAATATTTGTTCTAAATGACTCTGTTTCACTTATCATTGCTTCATGTAACTTTTCTCCTGGTCGTATTCCTATATACTTTAGTTTTATATCTTTATGCCCATAAGACCTCCCCAATGACTTTGCAATATCTGTTATCTTCAATGCTTTAATATTTGGAATAACAATTTTCCCATGTGAGTCATAAGTACTATAACTCCATTCTATTAGATCAACTGCATCATCTAATGTTAATAAAAACCGGGTCATGTCTTTATGAGTGATAGGTAACTCTATTGCTCCTTTATCTAATAATTCTTTAAAGAAGGGTATTACTGAGCCTGTTGATTCTAGAACATTTCCATATCTACATAAACACACTTTGATGTTTTTTTGTTTATTTGCAAAATCTATATACAGTCTTTCTGATATAGCTTTACATTGCCCATACACATTAATTGGGGCACATGCCTTATCAGTTGATATAAACATTAATGTCTCTATTTGATGGTTGCATATTGTAATACAATCAATTAAGTTTTTATGTCCTATAATATTTGTTTTAACGCTTTCATAAGGATTTGCTTCACATATAGGAACATGTTTTAAAGCTGCGGTGTTAATTACTACATCAGGTTTATACTCATTTAATGCTTGTAATAATGAATTTTTATCTTTTACATCTCCAATATCATATGTTAACATTGGAAATTCTCGTTGCATATTAACATGTTTATGCTCATCACGTGATAAAATAATAATGTTATTATCTTGATAATATCTTTTAGTTAATGTTTTTCCTAAAGCTCCTGTTCCTCCTATAATTAATATTATCTTATTTTTCATTTTTATAACTTTTTATATAGTATACTAAATCTTTTTGTGGAATCCAACCTAACATTTCAGTTGCATCCTTATTTTCACATAAAGTATTACGGGCTTCTCCTGGTTTGGGTGGTTTATGTTTTGGTTTAATACTAAACATCTCAGCTACTTCATTTACTGAATAGTTTTTGTCTCTGCCTAACTCAAAAGTATGACCATAGGCTTCATCTGAGTGCATTAATAATAAGCCATCTACAATATCATCTATGTGTGTAAAGTCTCTACGCTGTTCCCCATCACCATATATTTCACAAGGTAACCCCTTTTCAATGTTATTAATCCATCTACCAATTAGTGTTGTATATCCTCCTTCAGTTAGTTGGTGTGGTCCATATACGTTGTAAAATCTAGCTATTACAAACTTGAGATTATAATTGTGTGCAAATAGGTGTAAGATTTCCTCACCAGTCGATTTGCTGAATGTGTAGGGGTTACTATATAATCCTGCATGGTGTGATGATGATCCAGCATATATGATAGGTATGTCTGCTTCTGCACAAAGTTTTGCTAGTGCCATAGTAGCGGTAGCATTGGTTGTGAAATAGTCAATTGGTCTTTCAAATGAGGGTTGTATTCTAGCAATAGCAGCCAGGTGATAGACTAAATCAAACTTTTCCCAAAAAGATGGATGCTTAATTTCCATATCTCGTAAATCTGATTCAACATATATAACATTAGGACTATTTACATGGTTATTTTTATTACCAGTTGAATAATTATCTATTGACACTATAGAATGTCCATCTTTTAGTAGTCTTTTAATTAAGTTAGTTCCTACAAAACCAGCTCCCCCTGTTACTAATATTTTCATATTCTTGTTTTTACGTTTGTACCATAAATTGGTTTTACGAAAGTTTGTTCATCATCCTCAGGAAGTTTCCCCCATTTATTTATAAATCTTTGAGTACTTCTTTGTTCTATCTTTGCTAATCTATCAGGTCTACATTTTATATTATCATCAGGAAATCTAGAGGCTCTAGATGAAAAATGCCATTGAACAGATTTACTAGTCATTTTAAATTCATATCCTTCTAATTGCATACGAATAAATAAATCTTTATCTTCCCAATATGCTGGGGAGAAAAGTGGATCATTCCCTCCTATCCATTCATAATCTTTTTTCCTACAAAAAAATCCTGCCCCTCCAGCTTTTCTAACTGTTAAATTGTTATCTTTAGAAAATTCTTTACTCCATTCATCAAAATATTCACAATCAAAATTATGGTGAAACTCACCAAACTCCTCAACTGGAACAAATATTGTTCCTGGGCGATACCAAGGATCATTTGGGAATATTTTAGGTTGTATTCTAAATGAAGAAGCTATAAGTCTAGTATTAGAATCTATACCATCATACAGTTTTAATAATTCAATATCTTGATTTGGAGCTACCCACATATCGGCATGAATAATATTAATAAATTCAGTTTTTGAATTTTTTACACATATATCCATTCCTCCTCCAATTCCTCTTGGTACATCATTTGATTCAACTATTGGAGTTAAATTTAATTTATCTTTATTTTTTTCAAGCCACTCATTTGTTCCATCTGTACAGTTTTCTGCATGTATAATAATAGGCATGTTCTTATAATAAGAGTTTTGTCTTATTGATTTAACAGCTAACTTTAAATAGTTTAAATTATTATAAGATGATATACAAGATGTGATTTTATCCATATTATTTTTTTAATAATTTCAAGTCATTATCAACCATTTTTTTTACTAAATCTACAAATGAAGTTTGTGGAGACCAACCTAATTCTCTTTTAGCTTTACTAAAATCACCTCTTAAAACATCTACCTCAGCAGGTCTCATAAATCTTGGATCTTGTTTTATATATGATTCCCAATTAGAAATACCTATATGATTAAAAGCAATACTTAAAAATTCTCTAATAGAATAAGTATCACCTGTAGCTATAACATAATCCTCAGGAGTATCTTGTTGAAGCATTAACCACATTGCTTCTACGTAATCTGGGGCATATCCCCAATCTCTTTTTGAATCTAAATTCCCTAATGTTATATGATCTGAAATTCCTAATTTGATTTTAACTATCCCATCAGATATTTTTCTAGTAACAAATTCTATTCCTCTTCTTTCTGATTCATGATTAAATAATATTCCTGAACAGGCAAACATATTATATGATTCACGGTAGTTTTTAGTAATCCAGTGTCCATATAACTTAGATACTCCATAGGGACTTCTTGGATAAAAGGGTGTTGTTTCTTTAGCTGGGTTTTCTATCATTCTTCCAAACATTTCTGAACTACTTGCTTGGTAAAATCTAATTTTGGGGTTAAATTCTCTAATAGCTTCAAGTATTCTTAACACTCCTAACCCTGTAACTTCACTTGTATGTTCAGGAGTATTCCAACTTTCTCCTACAAATGATTGTGCGGCTAAATTATATACTTCATCTGGGTTTGCTTCTTTTAAACATCTTAAAAGTGAGTTTTGGTCTGTTAGATCACCTTGTAAAAAAACAATCTTACCTTCTAAATGAGAGGTATTAGTTCTATTTTTAGATGAACTTCTTCTTTCAACTCCATAAATTTTATAATCTTTTTTTAATAAAAAGTCAGCTAAATGACTTCCATCCATTCCATTAATACCTGTTATTAGTGCAGTTTTCATTTTTATCTATTTATTTATTATTTACTTTTTCCCAAACATCATTCCATGTATAAAACTTATGATCTGGATTAAAAAGGTTAGCATCATTTATTTTACAATATTCATTTGCTATTTTATACCAATTTGTTGAATTACGTTTATCATCTATATAACCAATATCTGTTTCATTTAAAACATAACTACGTTTTTTTGGATGTTTTCTATTATGTACAATTAATACATTTCTAAAATGATATTGTGGCATATCTGGAAGTATTCGTTGTGCTATATTTTGTAATGCTGTATCATCAATAAAAAATGCTCCTCGTGGTACATTTACTCCTGATTTTACTGCATCTGAACTTATTATAAATCCACAACCATTAAATTTATGTGGTTTTATATTTATTATATCTAATTCTTCAACCTTATCATTAAATTTATCCATTTCTTTCTTGGTCATTGTATACCTTATACTCCACCAATTTTCTTCATCATCATGAATAAAAGGTTTATCTGTAAATTCAATATGTTCTAGAGATTTCCAACTATTATCCCACATTTTATTAATACCAAATGTAGCTATGTATTTAGGGGTTGAATCTTTTACTTGTTCATGTAACATATCTAATACAGTAAAGGTTTGTTTTGGCATCAAAGCATCGGATTCACCCTGTATTAATACATCAACTTGAGAATGGTATTCTTCTAAAAATCCTCTCCTATAATCTGCTATTGTGTGAAGCTTATCTATATAACGAACATTTCCAAAATTACATATTGACTTAATTTGTTTAATACATTTGTTAAGTTGTTCTTCTGATATGCATTTTTCTAAATCTTGGTTTCCTAGTATTGTAAAATCAACTATAACTTGTCCTTTATATTGATTTAATGCATCCTTTAATGAATTAACATATTCTTCAATAATATTACATTCATACCATTGTACTAGACATCCTATTGCAAATTTAGTTTTCATAAGTTAAAATTTATAAATTACTAAAACATCATCCTTTCTTTTTTTTACATGTCTTAAATCTAAAATTTCACAGTTATGGTGTAAACTATCTTCAAAATATCTTCTAGAATAATCTATATCTTTAATATCTTCTATAATATAGATCCCATTTTTATTCATTTTATTTTTTAATAAATGAAAAGTTTGGATTTGTTCATGTAAATAATGACTACCATCATCTATTATAACATCAAAAGTTTCATTTTCTATAATATTTAAAAAACTTAATTTAGTTGCATCATGTATAATAACATTATAGTTAGGATCTAAATGCAACCCACCTGTACGGTTTTCAAGAATTTCCACACCTACTACATTAGAATCAATAAAATACTCATCCCACATTTTAAGTGAATTACCTTCCCACATCCCAATCTCTAATACATTTGATGATTTTCTATAAGGTTCTAATAATTTTTCATAATGTTCTATATAACTATGAGTAGTTCCTTTATCTCCTCCACCTGTGTCACCAATGACAGAGTATTTTTTATAAATTTCTTTAAGACTTTGCATAATTTTCTTTTATTTTATCCCAAGCTTGTTGCATTAATGGTGTTCTATGTTCTTTATCAAAACCATTAAAATGGAATATATGACCACAATCTATAAATTCCAAATTATTTAAAATTTCTTTTCTATTAAGATGGGTTAAATTAAATTTTTTATTAAGATATTTAACTTTATAGTCTTTAGCTATATAATTTACAGGAGTTTGATCTGTTCCTTTACGTAGAGTATCTTGTAAATTAACTAAACTTTGGTGGTTATTCTCCCAAAATTTGATGATTTCACTACAAAACTTTTTTGATGATTTATGTAAAACTATCATACCACAATTAAAATACTCAGTCCAATCAACACTAGTATTAAACATATGTTTATATCCCTTAATACTTTGGTTTACCCACCCTATATTATCATTATCAACACATACACCTATTTCATCTGTAATTTCATTAAATATATTAGGACTATCCCAATGGACCATAGTATCAACATCTATTAGAGCTACCTTTTCATAATCTAATCCACTATTCTCTAATATATCCCAAACATACCATCGTTGCCATGTAGGTTTAGTATATGTAGTATCTGCTATAGGTTCACTTAATATAATTAAATCTATATTATTTTTATTACACCAAGGTTTCCAAGTGTTAATACAATATTCTTCACAAGAATTATCTACTAATCCCTTCATTGAAGTTATTATTACAGCATTTTTATTCATATTATTTTTTTATACATTGCAACCAGGCAACTGATGAAAATTGTTTATAGTATTTAGATTTAATTATATTATATTCATTCATAACTAATTGTACATCTGAATCTTGTATTTCGAACCAATTCCAAATCTTATCTTTAACTTCCTCTTTGAAATTATTTTTATTGCTTGCGTAATCATGGGCCATTATATAACTACCTGGAGTTAAATATTTACCAAATATATTAAATTCTTTTACTTTATCACCCCCATCACATAGTAATAAGCATTTATTATTAAGTAATATATCTACAATTTCAGTTAAAGGAGTTACTCCTTGTATTCTACCTTCAACAGATCCTTCCTTCACGGCATGTTTATCTGGGTCAGATTCAAATACACTTTTATCACGATAATCAAATGGTAATATTCCTAACGGCATTAATGCTTTTAAATCTGATATTCTATTTGCAAATGATCCATTCCTAAATCCCGACCAATCGTAAGTACTAAACTTGAATTTATGTTTTAGACTCTGCTCATGTAAAAATAGAGCAAACCCACCATATGATGTACCTATCTCTATCACGTAATCAAATGATTCATTATCTAAAAATTTTGCAAACTCATTAAATGCATTTGGGTTTTGTTGTGACAATGCTCCTTTATAGTCTGTGCGACTTTCTCCTTTCCATTCTATTCTTTCCATAATTTTTATTTTAGGGTGTAATTTGAAGATAAATGTCTAAATTCATGAAATTTTTCTGTTAAATTTTTATTCTGGAAGTAATCAAACATTCCTTTTTCAGCATTTCTACAGTATGTAGTTAAATCTAAATCACTTTTTCCCTCTTTATATGTTTGAGCTGAATGGTGTATTAAGGGACATTTATCAACAACCCCTACTTTCCAACCTTCTTGATCACATATAATACCAGATAGCATATCTTGCCCCCAACCATAAATTAATTCATCAGGGTATTGTTGTATTTTGTTAATAAAATCTTTATGTAATAAAGGTGCCTGAAAGTCAACCCATTTTACATCTCTTGTAGTGCTACTATTCCAACAATGCATATATTTCCATTTACATTGACTTTTTACTTGTAAAATACTAGGAGATATAATCTTATAATCCCCATCAAACATTTCCTTTCTTAATGTTCTTACAAAATTAGAACCTTGTAAAATTAAATCATTATTTAACGATAATAAACTATCATATTTATCAGATTCTAGAAAAAACTGTAAAGCAATATTTAATGCACCCCCAAAATAGGTATTTTGTCCTGTTTCATGAGTAGTGTTTTTACTTTTACCTTCTTGTTTTGACCCATTATCTATTAATATCAAATCATAATCATTACGTTCATATGGCTTAAGACTTTCCCATAATGAGTCAGTCATTTCGGGCATATTATGATTATATATTACTGCTAATGTTTTCATATTTTATTCTGTTTTCCAATATTCATAAATTCCTTTATCTAATTCATACTCTCCCCAAAAGAATCTTTTCCTCATAGGTTGAGATTGTGCCCAATGCCACATCTTTGTTAATCCTTCTTCTAAGTCAATTTTATGATCAAAATCTAGTAAATCTACAGATTTATCCCAAGTTGCCCAAGCATGTTTTGCTTCATGTCTTCCTTCTAAATATTTTGGTTTTAAATCAGTACCTGTTACTTTTATTAAAATTTCACATGCTTGATTTATAGTATATTCTTTAATTCCTCCTAAATTTATAATTTGATCTATACATTCATCCCTTTGTGAAGCATTCCAAAAAGGTATTATAGAATCATCAACATAACTAAATGCTCTTATTTGTTCTCCATCTCCAAATATAGTAGGTTGCATATTATTCATAATTTGATACATCCAAATACCTAATACATTTCTATATTTATCCCAAATATTTTGATTTTGACCATAAAAGTTATGAGGTCTAATTATAGTATATTTTAAACCATGTTGTTCATAAGCTATTTTTAAATCTTGCTCTACACCAAATTTAGCTACTCCATAAGGATCTATAGGGGATTGTTGTAAATCTTCATGGAATGGGGGATTATATTTATTACCATAAACTGACATTGAACTTGCAAATATAAATCTATCTATATCATGTTTAATGGCACAAGTAATTAAATTAGTTGAAGAAATTAAATTATTTTCATAATTATATTTTCTAATAAAAGGACTTAATCCTTCAGCAGCGTAAGCTGCAAAATGATATACTATTTTTGGTTTGTGGGTTTTGAATAATTTATCTATTCTATTCAACTCTTTAAGATCAAATTTAAAAAACTCAACTCCTGATGGGATATTTTCTACATATCCTCCACTTAAATCATCAATTCCAACTACTTTATAATCTGTATTTTCTATTATCCAACTAGCTAATCTACTTCCTAATAGACCTGCTACCCCAGTTATCAATACTTTTTTTTCCATTGTTTTTATTTTAATATAACAAAATTATCTTATATATCCTAACAAGAGGTGTAATTATTGTTTTCTAATCCAAAATTTAAGAATGGATTTAAGGAATGAATATTACATTTATATTTTTTTATTAAATAATTTCTAACTTTTAAGGTTTCAACTTCTATTTCATTCATACGGTTACTAATACCTGCCCAGTTTTCAGATGATTGCCAATCTTTTTCCATATATCCTTCATAATATAAATTACCATTTAATCGACCACAATCATGACCACATAATATAATATTTTTAGCTCCCATATATGCTGCTATATGCATCATACTAGTTACTGTTGATTTACTAGAAATTATTTCATTATCTAATAAATTTTTTAATCCATAATCAAAATTGTTTTTTTTAGAATTGTGGTTAAAGTAATAAGCATCACTATGATTTGCAATATTTTTTTCTTTACTATCATCACCTTTATAATATTCTGAGTAGATTAGAGGGATATTATTTAATTCAAGTTGTTCAATGCTTCTAGTATATCGTGGTGTTTCCATACAATCTTTCATAATTACATAATCACACTTATAATGTTTATAAACTTGATTCACACCCAGAACTATTTTGTTTTCAAAAAATTCCTGACTTATATAATCCATGGAAGATCCTGCAAGTATGATCCATATATCTTGATTGGTATGTTTTCCTTTTAATTTTGTTAAGGGGCTGTTCATATTGTTATTCCATTAATAGTTTTATCAGCATATTCATATAATCGTTTTAAACCTTCATTTATTCCAACTTTTGGTTTCCATCCTAAAGATTTTAATTTTGAATTATCTCCTGTATTGCCAAATTGATCACCATCTTCACTTCCAATATTTTTTATCTTAAAATTGTTTCTTCCACTATATTCTATAAATTTATTAATTATATCTTCAATATAGATTTTTGTGTTAGTGCAAATATTATATATTTCTTTTGATGTTCTATCATCCATACCTAAGATTAAAGCATCTATATTATCATCTATATAAGTTATATCTCTATATCTATTAAGTGGTCCTGTAACATCAATTTTATTACCTCTAACTATTTGTTGTACAAATACTGCAGCTATTCCTTGTCTACCATTTGTTAAATTTTGTCCAGGTCCATATGTAGGAAATATTCTAAATATTGTATAATCTATTCCAAATTGGGAAAATTGTTTAATGCAGTTTTCTCCATATAATTTAGATAATGCATAATTAGATAATGGATTTAATTCGTCAGTTTCTTTTAACCAATCACCTTCACCATAGACTGCCATCGTAGAAGTATATATAATTTTTTTTATTTTTCGTTCTTTAGCAAATCTACAAACATTTAATGTTCCTTTTGCATTCCAATCTAGATCTAATTCAGGTTCTACAAGAGATCTATAACCATAAGATTGTGCTGCTATATGATATATTATATCAATTGGATCTGTAATTTTAATTAAATCATTATAATTTGAAATATCATAACTATAATCTGCATTTAAATTAAGGTCGCAATTGATTACATTATGCCCTAATTCTTTTAATTTTTTAACTAATTTTTTTCCTATAAATCCAGAGCCTCCTGTTACTAATATATTTTTCATTAATTTCTATTTTTATATAAATGTTGTGCAAATTCAAAATCTAAAGGAGTATCAATATCAACTGACTCTTCGTCTGAAACTATATAAAACATTGGATTATTACCTACTACATTTTTTCTTTTTAACATTGTATCTCTTGCAAGAATACTAATACCAAATGTTAACTTCATAACGTCTGGTAAATCTTGACTATTCTGTACTTTATTAATATCGTAATTTAATGGTTTACTATCTAACCACAAGTATTCTTTTACTAGTGAAACTGTATTAGCACTATCATTTGATGATAATATAAACCTATTTATTAAATCATAATATGTTTTAGATTTAATAAAGGGTGCTGTACAGGGTACATGCATTATTAAATCACTTTGTGTTGTTTCTGCTATGTTATACCAATGTTCGGTATTAGTACATTTATTACTTGCAAAATAGTTTTCTCTTCTAAAATATGAAATATTGTTTGCTTTAGCAATATCAACAGCTTCCTGTGAATCAGTATTAACTACAATCTCATCTATTAGGGGGACTTGTTTTAATGATTCTATTTTTAATTCTAATAGATTCTTTCCTTCAAAAAATTCTTTAAAATTTTTATCAGGTACACGTTGTGACCCCTTACGTATGGGAATTACAGCTGTTATCTTTTTTCTACTCATTAATTTGTTTTATTGTTTGGTTCCATGATTCAAATTTTAACCCTTTATCATCTATATAAATTAATGCATTTGGTTTGTTAACAACTACATCACTTATAAATTGTTTCATATCCCACTGTTCAAGCCATTCCCATATCAACTCCGTACCTGTTTTTCCTTTTATTAATGGTCTTTTAGGGTTAGATTTGCAACTATAAATTACTAACTTAAATGATTTAGATAACTCAACTAAAGCTTCCTTTGTTCCTTTTATAGGAGCTCCATATATAGTCCCATCATAAAACCCTTTTGTATCATTATGGATAACACCATCAAAATCTAATGCTAATGTCTTACCTTCAGATGTATTAACATGTTTAATAAATTCTTCTTTATTCATTATAATCTGTTTTTAATTTGTATTGAACGGTTAGTGTAATTTTCACTAATTTTAGAATGAAAATTAGCTTTATATTCTAACCAATCAGATTCAAACATTAGTGAAGATTTAATTACTTCTGATATATTATTACAATTTTTATCAGTTAACTGAATTATTACATTTCTTGTTTCTATATAATTTAATAATTTAGCGCCATACATCTCTTTTATAAATACACTACTAGTAGGCGATATATTTCCACCCATTAATGTATCTAAATTATATTTTTTACATTGAATTAAAATATCTTTAACTATATCATTTATAAATTTAGTATCAACTTGTTTTTTATCATACCCATATGATTTTACTAAATCAGATCGACCTATTACAATACCAGATAATAATTTACTAGAGGGAGATTTTAAAATATGAGATAAGTTTTTATATGCAGTTTTACTTTCAACATTAATATAATATTTCATATCTTGAATGTTAATTGTTGATTCTATAAATTTCTGCATAGCAAATTCTGATTCTACCATTGGTGCTACAATACCATTAGATCCAATCATATTACAAAAATCAATATCTGTTTTAGCTTCACAACCACCTATCTTTACACTTAATTTTAAATTACATGATTCTGTTATTCTACGCATTGTTAGAATATCGTTATGTAATGCCCCCTCATCTTCTGTAGATTGTTTAATACCTATGACGTTATGTTCCTCATGGAGGTGTTTTAATTTTTCTATTAAATATTTCATGTTTTATAAGTAAAGCTTTTAT
>Ga0209336_10000522_pt1 | contig 19608 bp, 20 predicted proteins | sample LinPmetageLP32_FD_184042 | JGI IMG/M metagenome (GOLD analysis project Ga0209336, IMG submission 184042) | Marine viral communities from the Pacific Ocean - LP-32 (SPAdes) (version 2) | ecosystem: Environmental > Aquatic > Marine > Oceanic | place: Pacific Ocean | collected 2009-08-23 | reverse complement strand
ACTGTATTAATAATGAATTATTGGACATATACAACAACTTATAAAGATTTAGAAATTAACTATATTTATACACATGGAACATCGACTAATAAAGGCTCTAAAAAAACAGGCAGAAGCAGACAGAGAAGAAGCACTACTTACTTTAGAAGTCCTACTACATTCACCGGCTGGAATTGGTGAACATACATCAGGGCATTTTTTAGAGGAAGGACAAAAAGCCCTTCAAAAACTAACTGATGCCGAGGATCAAATTGAAACATTGAAATTACACTTTGGACATTAATAAAATATTTGGATCTTTTAATTCTTCATCAAGGGATGATGATGGGTTTGAAAAACCTACTTTTTTATATCCTTACAAAGATGATGAGGATAATCATCCTAAGTATTATGTTAGAATGTTTACTAAGTTAGTTTTAAATTATACTAATTATAATAAACAATTAATTGATTTTTTCGGTAAATCCGATCCTGAATTAAATGTGGGAGAGATTACTCAAACAGGAGAGACTATGTTATATAACAGAGCCTATCAGTATATTACCCAAATTGACATTCAGGACAAATATCATACAAAAATTCTGTTTGAAGAAGCAAATCCTAAACTTAAAAAAGCTTTAAATAAAAGCTTAATATTTTTTGAAAGTGAGGAAGAATACGAAAAATGCGCTATTCTTAAAAAATACCTTGATTTCTTAAATTTTTCATCGTAACTTCGTTATAAAATAAAAAAAAATGCATTACAGACAACACATTGTTAAAAAGCTTGAAAATCTTGAAGCAAAATTAAAGCATATTGAATTCCATAATAAAAGAGGAAATGCTAAAGAAGTGGAAATAGCTAAAAAGAGTTGTGAAGATCTTCTTGAGGAGGTTAAATCAACTATCGAACGTGAACCTCGTACTACAAACGAACAAAACCGAGTATAATGCTTACAGCCGAACAAATTCAAGCCAATTGGGAAGAATTCACTGAAAACATTCACAAATATATTACTGCAGGGAGGAAGGAAAAACTTCTTGGATTTTATAGAAAATATGAAGAGCGCATTATGATAATGCCTGCTGCTCATAAGAAAGAATACCATAACGCATTTCCAGGAGGGTATGTTGAACACGTTAATAGAGTAGTTAGATGTGCTATCAAGCAATGTAAATTATGGGAAGAAGAAGGAGCAGATATGACTACTTTTACTGTAGAAGAATTAGTATTTTCTGCTATTAATCATGATCTTGGGAAAATGGGTAGTGACGAACACGAATCTTATATTCCTCAAACGGATAAGTGGAGAAAAGATAAATTAGGAGAAGATTATATGTTTAATAAACAAGTCCCATTCGCTTCAGTTCCCGATAGAGGTTTGTTTATGCTCCAATCACATGGTATTAGGTATACTTTTAATGAGATGTTAGCGATCCAAACCCACGACGGTTTATATGATGAAGCTAATAAAAAGTATCTCTTCTCATATATGCCCGAACAAAAACCACGTACATCACTACCATTTATTCTCCATCAGGCGGATTTGATGGCAGCCCGTATTGAGTTTGAAAGAGAATGGTTACCTAAATTTAAAAATTCCGTGCCATCCCAAGAGAAAAGTTTTATATTGAACACAGAATCTAAAAAATCAACAAAAGACAAAGCTCTTTCACAACTTGAAAGTAAAGGTCTTAAAGATTTATTCGATAAACTATGATAGAAACTACCATTATCAGCATACTAGGGATTGGGGTTGTAATCTTAGGATTTACAACCTTTAATCTCCTACGTAAAAATGAAAAGCAAGAAGATATACTTACAGGGTATATTACTTACTTGGATCAATTAAGTCGAATGATAGAAATCTCTGATGAGAAGCTCAAGAAAATTGATGAGCGAGGAATATTTAAAAATGACGATGAAGTTGGTTTCATGTACGAACAAATTAAAGAACTTCAGAGAATACTATCCAATTTTAGGATGGACAAATTATGAGCACACTACCCCCGAGAAAAAGAAAAAAGAAAACTAAAAATCAATATTTTACTCAAGCAACAGAAGATGCTATAGTAAGATATAATGCTTCAACTGACCCCGAAGAGCGTAGTGAGATCTATCGTAAAGATATTCACTATGCTTTTTTTAAACTTACCGAAAATATAATCCATACTTTTAAGTTTTACTATACAGAAGTAAATGAAATTGAGCACCTCCAACATGAAGTAATCACGTTTTTATTAGATAAAATTCATTTATTTGACCAAACTAAAGGATTTAAAGCATTCTCATATTTTGGAACGATTGCTAAACGGTATTTAATTATACAAAATACTAAAAATTACAAAAAACGAGTCGATAAAGCTCCCGTAGATGAGTTACACCATAATCTAAAATATTCATATGATATGGACTATAACCCTATGGAAAAAGATGACCTATCAGATTTTGTAGACGAGTATGTTGAGTATTGTACAGAAAATATTTATTCTCTTTTCCCTAAAGAAAAAGATGCAAAAGTAGCAGATGCTATACTTGAACTTTTTAGAAAAAGAGAAATTATGGATATCTTTAATAAAAAAGCACTTTATTTATGTATTAGAGAAATGGTTGATGTAAAAACCCCCCACATAACTAGAGTTGCAAATCAATTAGGAGATATTTTTAAAAAACATTTTATTTTTTATAAAGAATACGGGTATACAAATTTTAATTGAATCCATATTTATCAACATGGGACAATTAGACAAAAATATATTTGGTAAAAAAAAATTTTCGGATATTTTAGAAGAAATTTACATTAACCAAAAGAAAAAAGAAGAACAAATTTCAACTCTTATATCAGAATTAAAACCCCTTATTCAAGATATTGGAGATGCTACTCTTGTTGTTCCTCTTCTTAAGGAATATTTAGAAATATCTGTTAAAAATGATGAACAGCTCATAAAAATGGCTACTATCATTCAACGTGCAGTCCAAAGTGATGGAGGAGATGATGATAATTTTGGGATGACTGAGGCGGAAAAGCAACAATTATTAGATGAAGTAAAAAAATACGGGGAAGATAAAAAGAAGTAATGCCTGTTCAATTTGGTCCATCAGGAATAAGTTCAAATAGAAGTACTTCACCATCTTCTTCTCCCTCTATATATACTGTTAGAGTAAAAGATATAGTTTTAACTCCAAATCACCCTAGATTTGAAGAGGTTGGAGAGTGGAGAGGAATAGGTACTATATTCTTTGACTCCACCCAGACCCCAGGAGCTGCTACTTCTACAATTGCTACTGCTAAAGCAAAACCTTATTTTTCTAACACTAAATTTTATCCTTTAATAAACGAAATAGTTACTATTATTTCAGCCCCCGATGCTTTAAGAAATCAAATTAATAATGAAAAAGCATTTGAAAGTTTATACTATTTCCCCTCTATAAATACTTGGAATAGTCAGCATCATAATTCCCTTCCAGACTCAACAGTACCTAATCCTTTATCATCTATTAAGTCATATAGTGAAGTAGAAAATAACACACCTAATAGAGAGCAACCCCAACAACCCCCTATTATTTTAGGTGCTACCTTTAAAGAAAAAAATAATTTAAAACCTTTATATGCATATGAAGGAGATTATATATTAGAAGGGAGGTGGGGGAATGCCATAAGATTAGGTAGTACTGTAACCCAACCTGATTATCCTAATAATTGGTCAAGTAATGGAGGGGAAGGGGATCCTATTACTATTTTAACTAATGGGTTTTCTACATCTCAAAACCCTAATTGGATACCTACTGTAGAAAATATCAATAATGATAATTCTTCTATATACTTAACAAGCACCCAAAATATTCCTTTATTTGTTTCTAGCTATAAAACTGATTCTTTTGGGAGAAATGATGTTTCTCCTAAACCACCTAATGATTATAAAGGAAAACAAATTTTAGTTAACTCTGGAAGACTTATTTTAAATGCTAAAGAAGATTCTATATTATTATCTTCCCCTAATATTATCCATTTTAGCTCAGGAGATTCTCTTCACGTAGATGCAACAAATAAAGTAGTAATATCTACTTCAGAAGTATTTCTAATTGATAGAAATGCGGATCAAAGAGCTGTTTTAGGGGATGAGTTAGTTTTTGAATTAAATAAACTTATTCCTGTTTTAGAAGGATTAGCTAAAGCATGTATGACAGCAACTGCGGGTCCTTTTCCTGTAGCTACTTTAATTAGTATAGGTCCTGCTTTAGAAGCATCCTTAAAAGATTTTAAAAAAGCACTAGCAGGAGAAAATCCTAAGATTTTATCTACTAAAGTAAAACTTAAATAATGTCATTCCCATTAAAAAGATATAACAGCAATAGTATATATGTCCTTAACAATGGGTATTTTCTAGATCCTAAACCAGTTCCGGGGAGTGATAATAGAATATTTTTCCAAGTTAAATCTCCAGAGGGGGCTATATTAGAAGGAAATTTTCCAATTTTTCCTGAAGGTAATTCTTCTCTTATAAAAAGTGGAGTAGAGGCTGTTATTGGAGCTTTAAGTGTACAACTTAATTTTGATGGGTTATCTTTACAAGATATTATTCAAAAACAAGAAATCCCACCAATTCCAAAAAACCATTTATTTAAAATAATTGGAAAAATTGTTGATAAAGATAATACTCCTTTACAAAATGTAAAAGTAGAACCTTTATTATTAACCCCTCCTCCTTCACCCCCTAATGCTGGGTCTGGAGATTTGGAAGAATATAGTGATTTAGATAATACTATAATAACTTTTGGTGCTGCTATAATACTTAATCCTGATGAGATACCTTTTACTGATGAAAATGGGAGCTTTGAATATGTGTATGAGTCGGGAGAAGAAATAGATTTTGAAAAAAGTTATTTAACATGTACTAAAGATACTTATTTTCCTAAACAAGTAGGCCCTAAACTTCTTAAAAGTGGAGAAGTAATTGTAAAAGAAGATAATAATCCCCAAAATAATGAAGTTCCTTCTTTTATTCTTAATAATGGATATGAGATAAAATTTGAAGAATTAGGTCCTAAAATAACAGCAGTAATATATGAAAATGGGGTTGAAATTAATAAAGGAAACCCATCATTTTCTTCAGAATACTCTATTTTAGCAGAAGAACAAGCTATAAATTATAATACCTCAATTAAACAAAGGATTCCTGCAGAAGAAGAAGGTACTTCTTTAGAAACTACTATAACATATGATATATATGATTTAGGTAAAATTATACTTAAATCAACTGAATTAAATTTAGAAAAAGAAGAAGCTGAGGTAAGGACTCAAATACAAGAAGTAGAAAATATAGAGATTGAAATAGCAGGCAAATCAAATCTCCCATTTGAAGTTAGGTTAACTAATATTTTTAATAAACAAAAAGAAAATTTAAAAAGAACTCTATTTGCCGCTATTATTGCTTTATTAGCAAAATTTGGACCCAACATAGTTCATAGCATCTTTTCAGGAATAAAAAATCCTTTAGCAGATAAAATTTGCCCAACCCCCGAAGAAATACGGGAGATTATTAGAAAAAGAAATCAATTAGTAAGGCAGTTAAATAATATGTACAAAATAGTAAGAACTATTACTAATATATTAAAAATTACCGGAGCTTTAATTATAGGTTTTAAAATAGGATTAAAAACAGCCCAAATCTTTACAGCATTCCCCCCAGGAAAATTTGGATGGAATGGTGTGTTAGAGGGTGCATTTAAGGGGATTGATAAAAAGTTAGAAATTGCGGGTATTTCTGTTACTATATTAACAATAATTGCAGCTGTTATAGGGACTACACTATCTATTATAATAGAATTACTACGTAATTTAGACTTTTTAATCCAGGATTGTTCAGAAGAAATAAATCCCGAAACAGGCGAACCTAATGTATCCTTTGTTGAAATAAATGATGAAATAAATAATTTTATAGATTCTTCAACAGGTCAAGAAAGTGATTTAATAGATCCTCTTACAGGCAATCCCCTACCATATAAAGGATTTACATTTGAAATAAAAGACGATACTAGTCAAAACTTTAAATATCCTAAACGTTTTGCTATAGCTAGAAATATACAGGGAGTGCAATTGTTACGGAGTGAATCATCATTTGCTTCTAGCCCCCAAATATTAATTGAAGAATTAAAATTTCAAATTGACAAAAATAATTTAAGAGCAGATTAATTAAATATTTATTAACAATGAAACAAGGAGCATTTAAAAAAATAATCAAAGAAGCAGTAAAAGAAGCTATTCAAGAAGAAATAAAAGATATTCTTTTAGAAGCAGTTCGCGGAACTAAACAAACTGTGGTAGAAAATATTCAACCAAATCAAAAAATAGTTGAGGGACCTGCTATGAATTCAACGGAAAAACGAGCAGCCTACCATAATATATTAGGGGATATGCAATCATCATTTAGAACTAAAGATGTTCAACAACCCTTACAAATGACAGGAAATGTAGATACAACTTCACCTAACGGACAATTACCCGAGGGGAATGTTTCTATGGATCAAATAATGAATTTAATGAATAAATAATAATGGCTTTTATAATCTCTAGTAAATTTCCTGTAGATACATTACCCGATGTTGCAGTTGGGGTATCTATACCCTTTACGGGGAAAGCTGTTTTTAATCAAACCTATATAACTAGAGATCAAATTAAATCTAATTTAGTTAACTTTTTTTTAACTAATAAAGGAGAAAGATATTTAAATCCTGGTTTTGGGGGAGATTTAAGATCTACTTTATTTGAAAGCATTTCTAATAATACTTTAGATAATTTAGAAGTTCAAATAAAAGATCAACTTTTTAATTTATTTCCTAATGTTAATATTCAAGAATTAACAATCAATTCATTACAAGATCAAAATCTCATAAATATTAACTTATCATATAAAGTACTTAATCAGAACCCCGATAGTATTCAAATAAATTTTACATCTGATGCCATATAATAGTAATTCATCCCCAACAGGAAAAAATAATAGAGCAGAAAGAAATATTAAATATCTTGATAGAGATTTTAATAGTTTTAAAAATAGCTTAACAGAGTTTACTAAAACATATTTTCCTGATACTTTTACTGATTTTAGTCCTAGTTCACCAGGGGTAATGTTTATGGAAATGGCTTCTTATGTGGGTGACGTTCTCTCCTTCTATCAGGATAACCAAATACAAGAAAATTTTATTCAATATGCTAAGCAAACCCCTAATTTATATCAGTTAGCTTACATGATGGGTTATAAACCTAAAGTAACAGGTGCTGCTGTTGCCGATTTAGAGTTATATCAAACAGTTCCCTCTATAGGTAGTAGTGGAAATGAAGCACCAGATTTTCAATTCGCATTAAATATTCCTAATAATACTCTTGTAGGTTCTATAACCAATGGTCAAACAGGGTATCTAATTGAAAATTTTGTTGATTTTTCGGTTTCTTCATCTACAGACCCAACAGAGGTTTCAGTTTTTAGTGTAAGTGGAGATTCACCTACACGTTTTCTTTTAAAAAAGAATAGATCTGCAATTTCAGCACAAACCGCTAGTATTCAATTTACATTTGGAAGTTTTGAAAAATTCCCAACTGTCATTATTGAAGATAACAATATTATAGAAATAACTAATTGTGTTGATACTGATGGGAATACTTGGTATGAAGTTCCTTATTTAGGACAAGAAACAATTTTTGTACCTCAAAAAAACTCAAGCCCTACGGGAGATGCTCCTTATTTATTAAAACTTAAAAAAACCCAAAATAGATTTTCAACTAGATTTTTAAGTACTAATAAATACCAAATCCAATTTGGGTCAGGAAATAGTAATTTTTTTGATGGTGATATAACCCCAAATCCTTCAAATATAGGATCTGCTTCTATAAATACTAAAGCTAATACGGCTTATTCCCCTGCTAACTTTACTTTTACTAACACTTATGGAAATGCCCCTGTTAATACTACTTTAACATTTACTTACATAAAAGGAGGAGGTATAGCTTCTAATGCTGCCGCTGATACTATATCTTCTATTAATTCAAGTTTGGTTACATTTCCTAATGGAAGTGGAGGAGCTACAGAAAGAAACTCTCTTCAAGTTAATAATCCCCGAGCCGCAACTGGGGGAAATAATGGAGATACCCCCGATCAAATAAGAGAAAATTCTCTTAAAATGTTTGGGAGCCAGTTAAGAAGTGTAACCCAGGATGATTATACGGTTAGAGCATTGAGCATGCCAGGAACATATGGGGATATAGCTAAAATATATGTAGAACCTGAAAAAATAGAAAATTTAAACCCACATGCTAGACCTGCTGTTTTAGATATGTACGTATTAGGTTATAATTCTAATAAGCAGTTAATTACTACTTCTAATACTTTAAAAGGTAACTTAAATACTTATCTTTCCCAATATAGAATGATTAACGATACTGTAAGTATTAAGGATGCTTTCATTGTTAATATAGGAATAGATTTTCAAATAGTTGTAAGTCCTAATTATGCAGGTAATTTAGTATTAACTTCATGTATTAACGAATTAAAAGATTATTTTAACATAGATAATTGGCAAATAAACCAACCTATTTTTATAACTAAAATAGCTACAATGTTAGATAAAATAGAAGGTGTTCAAACCGTTAAATCTATAGATATTTATAATAAATCGGGAGTGGGTAATGGTTATTCTAAATATTTTTATGATGTAAGAGGAGCTACTCAAAATAATACAGTTTTTCCTTCTCAGGATCCTAGTATTTTTGAAGTTAAATTCCAAAATTCAGACATAAGAGGATCAATAACTAACTTTTAAATAAAATGGCCATATACAAAATATTCCCAGAAAAAGATTCTACTTTATATTCAGCTTACCCTAGCCAAAATACAGGATTAGATGAAGTTTTAGAAGTTTCTACTACTTTTCTCCCGGATCCCCCACAAGTTAGTAGATTCTTAATTCAATTTGATTCTGATGAAATTTCTAGTATTATTACTAATGAAATTAGTGGATCTGTAACAGACATTACTGGATCTTTACTCTTAGATAGTAGAGAATTCCAATCTAACTTAAGATGTTTTTTGGCAGAAGTTAGTGGTTTAAGTGAAACTACTACTTTAGAATCTTTCCCATTAGCGGAATCTTGGAATATGGGTACTGGAAAATTTCAAGACAACCCTATAACTGATAATGGGTGTTCTTGGAAATTTACTTTATCAAGTGGTTCAACACCATGGACTACATCTGGGTTTGGTAATAAAATAACGGGCTCATATGCTTTAAACAACCCTGGTGGGGGTGCTTGGTATACAGGGTCATTAGGCAATGAAAATTTAGAGGTAACCCAATCCCAAGTTTTAAGCTATAAAACGAATAAAGACATTAATATAAACGTTACTAACGCTATAAGACTGTTCAATAGCGGTACTATAGATAATAACGGATTTATTATTAAACAATTAGATTCTCAAGAATTTCAATCAAATAAAAGTAAAGTAACAAATTTAAAATATTTTTCTTTTGATACAAATACAATTTATCCTCCTTGTTTAGAATTTAAATGGAGAGATTTTACTTTTAATACAGGATCTTCTACTAATACTATTATCAATACCTCTCAATTAGTAGCTACTTTAGATAATAATAAGGAAGAATTTGTAAGTGGAAGTATACATAAATTTTATATAAATTGCAGACCCCAATTTCCTATTAGAACATTTCAAACTTCTTCTAATTATACTACTAATTTTTACTTACCTACTTCATCTTTTTATGCTGTAAAAGATTTACATACTAATGAATTTGTAATAGATTTTGACACTAGCTACACTCAAATAAGTGCAGATGAAAATGGAAGTTTCTTCAAATTATATATGAATGGGTTAGAACCTGAGAGATACTATCAAATTCTATTTAAAACCACTATAGAAGGTAGTACTCTAATATTAGATGATAATTATTATTTTAAAGTAATAAACGGATGAGTCAAAAAGTATTTTTAGGAAAAAGTGGGTTTGAAAAAAGAGCATATGGTAATACCATTGATACTTCCTTTTCACAATTAATCCTTCCCCCACCTCCTGTTGTGGAAGAAACTACAGTAGAGGAATTTTTTACCTTATACAACACTTTATTTTATGAAATACCTGCAGAAGGTTCTATAAATTCTCATACTTTTCTTATAGAAAGAAGTAGTGACTATATAGGCTTTACAGAAGAAAAAGATGAAGATATTCAAGTATTATTAGATGAAATAACCCAATTAAGAGAAGAATTATTATCAACTCAACAAGAAGTACAGAATCTCCAAATTTCAGGAAGTTTAGACTTTCAACTACAATCTCAATTCCAAAATGATTTATCATCTTTAGAAATACAAGACAATACTGGTATTACGGCTGCTGGAACAGGAGCAGTATCCGGAGGAAGTGGAGGTTCTGGGGGGTCAGGAGGTTCTGGAGGATCAGGAGGGGGGTATTAAAAATATAAATAATGGCTAAAGTACAAAATATAGATCCAAAAACATTTGAAATTCAACAATATAGTGATGGAGATCAAACTACTATACCTTCACTTGATATTGATTCTTTATTTTCATTAGCTAATGGTAGAGTAGAAAGTTTAATTTATGATTTAGGGGGCAACTTAATTGATTATAACCCTAATGCCAAATATTCAGTAGTTGAAAATGAATTAGGGGCGGGTCCTGAGTTTGCTTCTACTATGTTTGTATATCCCGAAAAGGAGGTTACAGGTTTAGGATATGATGAAGGAAATTTTAATGTTGTTTATAACTTTTTAAACAATGAATTAAATTCTTCTTTTGATCAAAGATTTTTAATAAAAGAAATATCCGCTAATAGAAAAGAACTTCGTTTAGTAACTAATACCCTAACTGAAGAAGAGTTAAAAACCTTAGTTAACAAATTTTTTCCTGAAGTAATAATAACTCCCGAATACCCTGATTTTTATATAAACTTAGGTTTTGGACGATTATATATAGCTAATAATTGTTTATTTGATAACACTAATGGGCAATATTCTGTTTTAATTAAATTATATGATGCTTTACCTATTTCTGTTGAAGAAAAAGATACACTTTGGGTAGTAACAGAACAAAAAAATACCATTGCTTATAATGTAGAATTTGAGCAAGAACCTTTTATAGTAAAAGATACTATTGATTTAAAAGGTCCTAATTTTTCTATACCTAGAAATAATAACATACATACTTCTATAGAATTAAAAAGTTTTGAAGATTTATCTACGGTTGCTAATTTAGACACAGCCTCGTATAACCAACTTCAAAGCATCCTTCAGGAAAAAGGAGTTAATATTAATATTGATTATACAAAATTTGATAACTTTATCCATTTTTCCTCAGCTGAAGAAAGAGTAAGAAATTTTTATTATAAAGTAGGATTAATAGAAAGTGCATCTAACCAAATAGTAGATACAGCTACGGGTTCTAGTGCACCTATCTCATCTAGTACAACTATATTAAATAATAAAATTACTAATATAATTGAAAATTTTGATGGATTTGAATATTATCTTTATTACTCTTCAGGTTCATTTGGTAATAATAATTACCCACAACCTTTCCCTAAATCAAATAATATTACTCCCTATGCTTTAGTAAGTACTGGAAGTGCTAATGGATTAACATGGTTAGCATCTGCTTCTCTATCGGGTTCTTTATATGATGAATTTAATACTGATTTTTTATCTCATACTATTCCTGATTATCTTCTTGAAGATTCTGATAATGAGCCTTATAAGAAATTTGTTGAAATGGTAGGGCAACATTTTGATACACTATTTACATATGCTCAAGATATTACTAATAAATATAATGCAGATAACAGATTAGATTTTGGTGTATCTAAAGATTTAGTAGCAGAAGCTATTCAATCTATGGGAATAAATTTACACTCAGGTAACTTTAATTCCACAGACTTAATTACTTCATATATAGGGGGAACATCTGGAAGTAATTATGATTTACCTTTACCTGATGGACAATCTTTAAGTTTAATTGATAATTATATTAGTGCCTCTAATGATCCCAATCCTATAGAAGATATAAATGATCAAATTTATAAAAGAATATATCATAATTTACCTTTATTATTAAAGAAAAAAGGATCAGTAGCGGGATTAAGAACTCTTATTACTACTTTTGGTATTCCTGAAAGTGTATTAAAAATTAGAGAGTATAATACATCGGGTAAAGTTATAATCCAATCCCTCCCCACAGCTTCTGTTAATGAAAGTTCTAGTATTCTTACATTTGATTCTACTAGTATATCTTTACCAACAACAAATTCCCTTTCTCCCCCTCAAGAATTGTTATCTCCTATAGTAAGAGTACAACAAGATCTTTTAAAAGATGAAAAATATAATAGAAGTTTACATTATGTAGAAGCTGGGTTTTCTCCTTCAAATACTATAGATGATGATTTATTAACAAATAATTTTACGGTATATCAAAGATTAACAGAGGACCCAGGTTACTATATAGGAGATTTTGATAATTTTTACTTTGGAGAAGGAAATACATACTCAGGATTAGTTAGTACCTATGGTAGCTATTATGGTGGGAGTCCTTGGAATACAGCTGCCTTTATAAGGTATGTAAAATTTTTAGATAGTTCTTTATTTAATATGATTAAAGATTTTACTCCTGTAAGATCTGCAACTGCTACGGGAGTAATAATTAAACCTACTCTACAACAAAGAAGTATCCAAAGACCAGTGTCTATGTCTTTAGAAGACATAACTCTTGAAGCGGGGGTGTTTACTATAGGATTTGATAGTAATAACTCTGCTAGTGTAATGCCTATAGGAAAAAGACAACAATTCTTTACTTCATCAGGTTATTTAGGAGGTACTGGAGGTGCTTTTGAAGATTTTAACAGAATTAAATTTAGCTCAAGTGCTGCGGGTCAAGATTTCTTAAATAAGGACTTACCTACTCCTATAGATAGTGGATTTAATCAAACATGGAATGAAGAAGTAATAGGACAAGATATAATAAATACTAAAGTTCATAATAATCAAGATGAATTTTATAATGGTATTTTCCTACAGACGGGTAATGTAGCAACTCGTTCGTCTGTGGTATCTAATCCGGATGGGATTTTCCAAACAGATAATAACCCCCAAAACCCTTATAAAAAAGCTACTTCATTTGCTCAATATGAGGGCATGACCGCAAAAGGAATAATAACTAGTTATATACAGCTTCTTTCAATTATTGTTGCTAATCCTAAAGCTATAGCAATCTCCCCAGCATATGTAGCCTTCAACCAAGATTATGATTCATTATTTTTTAATTCTAATTTTGACTCAGGTGATAGTAAAATAAAAACAGTTTTAGAGGGAAATGGTAATACTTTAACTCTTCAACACAGCTCAGGAAGACAATACACGTTCCAAATTTTATCTATATCTACTTGGAGTGGGGTTGATGATGTTGTTGAAGTAGCAGTATCTACACAATATTTACAAGGAGACCGAAATACACTTACAAATACAGATATAGTTAACGGTCAAACCTTTACATTTTTACCTAACTGGGATCCTTTTACTTCAATTAATATTGAGCTTAACCCTGGTCCTTTTTTATATAGTGATTATAATCCCCTTATCAATAATACTTCAGACCCAGGTTTGTTGTTAGAAAATTATGAAGGAATTAGAAAATCAAGTATCTACCAGGATGCAGATTACTCAGGGGCTGCTTCAAGTTCAATTATACCCATTAATAATGAATTATTAGCATTAGGATCTGCTTCGAAAGCAGCAGTACAAGATTCTAATTATACTTCTAAGTTTTGGGTTAGGTCTAGATATGAGGGGAATAGAATATCTTCATTAGATTTTAATAGAAGAGTAATTAGAATAGTCCCAGAGGAAGAAACTATATTTACAACATCATCGTTAGGATTTGATTTTGAAGCAAGCTCCTCTTTCTCAGGATCAGCTGCTGCTTATTCAAATGATTTTACTCCAGGATAATATATTTATATATAAATAAAATAATATAGTATGGCTACAGCACCTCAAAATCTTCCTACTCCAGACCCAAGTTTGCCTAGTAACGCAAATCAAGGGGAAGGAACTCAAACTCCACTAGGTAGTCAATTTAACCAAGAAGAAAATATTTCAATAGTAGAATTTGATGATCCTACTATAGTTGTAAATGGAGTATTAGGGGGTTTACCCGTAGCAGAAAAAAATCAAGAGTATATAGCAATAGTAAAAGAAGCAGGTTCTACTGCTCCCGAGATTATAGATAAAACTCAGTTTTTTATTTCATATTTATGTGATTCTGATTTTAATATTTCAAAACCTTCAGAGGATAGTGTTTCTTTACTTAATTTAACCCAAAATTTTGAACAAGAAAAAAATGCTAGAGTAAGAGTAGATCAAGGAACGGCATTAAATCCCCAATTAGCAGGTTTACATAATATACATGCTGTTGGAACTCCCGAACCCTTATTATTATCTCAAATAGGGCCGGGTCCTTTAATGTATGTAACTACTATGAGTTTTGTTCCTAATGGTCAATTAGGAAATATTCCTGGGGTATTAGTAGCAGATTATAACATGTATTATGATTTTCATGGGGGTTATAGAACTTCTAGGCTTACTTTTGATTCTCATTCTCTAACAGCCCCTTTAGTTAAATTAGGTAGTGAATTTGTAGCATATCAGGTTGAAGAAGATTTAGCAACAGGGTCGGCTACTAATTTTAGTCAATCTTTAAATTATTTCCCAAATGATGGTCACTATTTTGATACTTTAGTTATTAATTCAAGTTCTTTAGCAGGAAAGAGTAGAATTAAAATTAAAGGTCATATAGGGATAAGCATGTCAACAGGTAGTATTAATGATGCTTTCCTTTCACAAGACCCACCTCCAACTAATAATCCTAAAGGTTATGGATATGGAGTTACCTTAACCGCTCAACTTATAAGAAGAAGATCAGGTACAGAAGAAGTAATATATACAACCCCACCTAAAAACCTCAGTTCATTTAACCCTGCCGCTGCTGCATTAGCTAACCAAACTGGCTTGGATAATGCATTTTTTTCATCAGGTTTAAATGCTACTTATCTTCAAATTTCTACTGATTTTATAAGTGTTGAAGAGGATGATGAATATTTTTATAAAATAGTTTTACCTCAAGAAACTTCAGCTTCATATTATCTTCAAAATGCAGGTAGTTTTAATTTATGGAATCAGTGTTTAGGACTATCTGAATTGGGATATGCTAGATATAGAACCTATAACTATTTTAGTAGTTATTTTAAAGTAATAAATGAAACCCCATCAGGGGATGGTCAATTTCTACCTGGGATAACAGGTGTTACTGCTAGTTACGTGGATCCTGCATCATCTCAACCTGATATATATAGATTTGGGTCATCAAGTTATTTTGTAAATTATAATAATATAAATGATCCTTTAACCGGGGAAGAATGCTTTTTAACATCTTCCACAGCACTTACTTCTTTTTATGGAGGAGAATATGTACAAGTAAATCCGGGAACTGAAGCATATAATATAATAAATGCTAATGGAAATCCTTCAAGTAGCTTATTCCCAGGTAGTATCGATCCGACTGGAAAATACACTTCTTTAGCTTTTGGATTCAACCCAATTAGACTTCCGTTTGTTCCTGTAGCAGGAGATTATATTAGGTTTGAATACTCCCCAACAAAAACTCATAAAATTTTACAAGCTAATAATACTCAAGGAACTTTAATATTAAAATTAACAGGAAATATTGATGAAACTTATATATTAGATAATTTTGTAATTTATAGAATAATTAATAATGGGCAATATATAATTTTAGATGTGAAGAAAAATACCGAAGCTGGGGTAGATCAAGCTTTTACAGGAGTAGTATCTGCAGAATTTCCTAGTGAAAATTTAAATGCTAGGGGGGACCGATTAATTTTTGACTTAAAGCAAGCAAATATATTAGAAAGCTAAAAAACATAATATTTATAGACACAAATAAAACAAAATGGGATATTTAAACAACGCAGTAATTACTGTAGATGCGATTTTAACAGATAGAGGTAGAGAATTATTAGCTAGAGGAGATGGTTCTTTTAAAATAACGCAATTTGCTCTTTCTGATGATGAAGTAGATTATGCTCTTTATGATCCAACTAATACTTCTGGGTCAGCATTTTTTGGGCAGAAAATTGAAAACATGCCCTTATTAGAGGCTATGCCTAAAGCCACACAAAATTTAAGATATAAATTAACTACTCTTCCTAGAGGTACTGCCCTTATGCCTGTATTAGATATTGGTTATAGTGCTATTACCTTAAAGCAAGGAGCTACATTATCTATAACCCCTCAAACATTGAATTATTTAGGTAATAATCAAGTATTTGAATCTAGTGGTTATACCATAACTATAGCAGATGTACGAACTATGGCATCTTTTGAAGGGATCGGAGTTAATACAACTTCTGCTCAAAATCTCAATGCTACTACTACTTTAGGAACTGCAGTACAAAAAACAGTAGTAGGTACTACTATTAATTTAAGAGCCACTACCGTTAATACTTTATTTGGATCTAGCGCTACTTCATTATCTACTTCTTTATTAGTTACAGGTAGAGACAGTGGAGCTAGAGTTACAGTTCCTATTACTATTACTAAAAACCAAACATAATATAAAATATGTCATTTAAAAGATTTGACCCAGAAGATTTCTTAATTAGTGGGGATTCCATAGTAGGCCCTTGTTGGAGTAATGATAGTGCTATTGCCCCTACATTAACTGTTCTTAACTCAGGAGTAAGTGCTAATTATTATAAAACAGGAGGAACTGGAACTGTTCCCCAATTATCCGTTGCAGTTGGTATTAAAGGTGATACTGTAGAAGAAAGGGATGTAACTTATAGACAATTTGCAAATATAATTTTAGGAGATTCGGATGCTACTTTTACAATAGCAGGTACTTCTATCATCTCAGCCTCATTTCTTACTATAGAAAGAGCAAGATTTAAATCTTCTATTTTTCCCTCTACTTTTAGATTAAGTGGTTCTTCTACTAATAATATCTTATTAGCACAAGCTAAAGATTTAGTTTCAGATGCTAATTTACAAAATACTGTACAGTTTAATAATGCTGGAAGAGTATTTAATTTAATTCAAACAGGTTCTTCTGATGCTTCGGCAGCTACTGGTATTCTTTGTCCTGATATAGGGGTTGCAGTTATTTCAGGATCCCCTAGTGCTAGTGAAGGTGGAGTATTTGGAGATAGTATAGTTAGTGTTTTAGGATCTCATTTAACTGTTAATAGTGAAGAATCCCTTACCTCAACTTATGCTTTTGTAAGAGCTAGAAATTCAGAATTTAATTATTCTCAAAATCCTACTTTTATAGATAGTACCACGGGAGGAGTTAGGTATACAGATTTTATTAATGCCCCTCAAACTTTTATTACTACAGTAGGATTATATAATGATAATAATGATTTACTAGCTACTGCTAAATTAAGTAAACCTCTTAAAAAAGATTTTACAAAAGAAGCTTTAGTTAGAATCAAGTTAGATTTTTAAATGAATGGGTGTATTCAAAAAGCTTTCGGGCAACAATGTAAGAGTAACTCCTCTTCAAGTTAAAAAAAGACAGGAGGTTACACTAGAAGCCATTGTTGGAAAAAATTTTAATACCCAAAGATTTCCTTCTAACCCTAGTAATTTTTCAGGATCTAAAACAGAAAGTACAGCTTTAGTTTATAATTCTATTAGGCAATTATATTATAGTAATTATATAACTCCTGGGTATTTACAATTTTCTGGGAGTATCTTTACAGATGCTACATCATCAGTTGTTTCTATACCTTCAAAACCCTATGGATCTTTTTATAATTCCCCCCAAACTTCTTTACCCGAAGATAGAACTTTTCCTTTAGGATTTGAAAAGGAAATTAAAGTATATTCTATCCCAGTTAAAACTTTTGGTGAATCTATAGTTCCAGGAACTTTTTCAAGTTCTGTTTTATTAGATAAAAATGCTGATGGTGTAATTGTAAGTGAAAGTAATGATAGTCACTATGGTAATATTTTTTATGATAATGGAATTGTTGTTATAACAGGAAAAGGAGGAGATGGTAGTACATTTGGGGACCTTACAACCCTAACAGCATCATTCTCATCTTCATTTACTATATATGCTACAGAGTATATTTGCACAGCGGGTCCTAATGAATTTAATTATTCTTTAAACCCTACTTTAAGAAGTACTGATGTTGAATATAATTCGGCCATAATAAACAGTCCAGAATTTATGCCGTATGTTACTACGGTAGGATTATATAACGAAAATCAAGAATTAATAGCAGTAGGTAAATTAGGACAACCTGTCCAATTAAACCCTCATACAGATACAAACTTTATAATAAAATTAGATAGATGAATTGGTTATATAATGGAGAAGAAATTACAGACATATCACAATTTCACCCCGATACATTTGGGTTTGTTTACCAAGTAACTACCCCAGATGGTAAAAAATACATAGGTAAAAAGGTATTATACCACAATCAAAAGAAAAAATTAACTAAAGTAGAACTTGCCGCGCAAACGGGAAGGGGAAGAAGAAAATCTTTTAAAATTGTCCAAAAAGAAAGTGATTGGAAAAAATATATAGGATCAAATTCCAAATTAAAACGTAAATTAACTGAAGGAGAAGTTACGCTGAAAGATTTGGATAAACAAATTTTAGAAATTGCTCTTCATAAAAAACATCTTACATACCTGGAAACTAAATATTTATTTTGCTATGAAGTATTAGAAAACCCAGAAGAATATTATAACGATAACATATTAGGAAAGTTTTTTACAAACGACTTTGATTTTTAAATTATTCATCGTATATTCGTTGTAATGATTAATCATCTTTTAGTAACTCTAATAGATTCTGTATTAGGTAAAGGCAAATCAACATCCAGGGGTAATTATGCTTATCACTGTCCTTTTTGTAAGCACCATAAACCTAAAATGGAAGTAAATTTTACAGAAAACAAAAAAGGTCATAATCCTTGGCATTGTTGGGTATGTAATACTAGAGGAAAAACTATCCCAGGTCTTCTTAAAAAAATGGAGGCATATGATAAAATTGATGAAGCTAAAAAATTAATTCCCCAAGGATCATTTGTTGAAGAAATCGTAGTAAAAAATGATCTATTTCTACCTAAAGAATATATTCCATTTATAGATAAACCTACCAGTTTAATGGCGAGACATGCTCTTGCTTATTTAAAAAATAGAGGAGTTACTGTAGAGGATATGATTAAATATCATATGGGATATTGTGAAAGTGGAGAATATAAAAATATGGTTATTATTCCTTCTTATGATAGTAATGGTAATCTTAACTATTTCACATCCCGTAGTTTCGAAAAAGATCCCTATAGAAAATATAAAAACCCATCAGTATCTCGTGATGTTGTGCCGTTTGAAATGTTTATAAACTGGAATAGCCCGTTGGTATTGTGCGAAGGACCATTTGACGCCATAGCCATCAAAAGGAATGCTATCCCGTTGTTAGGAAAAAATATACAAACTAATCTAATGAAGAAAAT
>Ga0209336_10000521_pt1 | contig 19642 bp, 21 predicted proteins | sample LinPmetageLP32_FD_184042 | JGI IMG/M metagenome (GOLD analysis project Ga0209336, IMG submission 184042) | Marine viral communities from the Pacific Ocean - LP-32 (SPAdes) (version 2) | ecosystem: Environmental > Aquatic > Marine > Oceanic | place: Pacific Ocean | collected 2009-08-23 | reverse complement strand
TAAATTTAATTTATGAGAATGTAAAATAAAATCTTCTACAATATCAACACCGTAAATATTATAATTATCGTTCAAATGTCTCATAATTCGTCCATCTCCGCATCCATATTCTAAAATTAAATCTTCTTTTTTTAAATTACATTTATTAATAACCTGTAGTGAATCATATTTACCACTATTAAAATATTGTATTTCATCAAATCCAGATGGATGAATTAAAGCTTGTTTTTCAGTTCTTGAAAATTCATTTTTAATTCCTTTATCCCAAGTATCAAACATTTTATATATATATATATTAAGAAAAAAAATATAGTAAAAAACTTTTATTTTTTTTCTAATTTAAATATATATAAATGAATATACTAATTATTACTAAATTGTATTTCCATAAAAATAAATCAGGTGGCGAGGCGTATTTGCATCATTTTTTAAAAAAATTAAAAAATAAAACAAAAGCAAATATAAATGTTTTAATTCCCGAATGTTTGGAAATGAAAAAAATAAATTATGAAGATATAATTTTAAATGAAACTACAGAAAATTTTAATGATGATTTATTGGCTTATTGTAAAAAGGCAGATTTTGTAATAAGTCATTTAGATTTTGCATTTGATACAATTAATTATTGTTTAAAACATAATATACCAAATTTAATGATTTTTCATAATTCAATATCACAATATAACTCATTTATTGAAGATGAAAGGGTAATAAAAGTATTTAATTCTAATTATGTGAAAAATGATTATTTGAATCGTGGGCTTATACCAAATAATTATTTTTTAATATATCCATTTACAGATTTTCCGAAATTATCAAAATTTAAAAAAAATATTGAAAATAGAAAATATATTACATTGGTGAATCCAAGTGAAAATAAGGGTGCAGATATAGTTTTACAATTGGCTAAAAAATATAATAATGAAAAGTTTTTAATTGTGAAAGGCGGTTATTATATGCACCATCAAAAAGCATTTTTAGAAGAATTTCAAAATTTACCAAATTGCCATGTAATTGAAAATACACAACATATTATTAAAGATATTTATTTAAAATCAAAAATTGTGTTAATGCCAAGTACTTATGAATCATACGGTATGGTTGCGTCTGAAGCGTCATGTTTAGGTATTCCAATTATTATAAATTCAGAGGCGAACGGATTAAAAGAAAATTTAGGCAATTTGGCATTATCAGGCTATAAAAAAAATATTGATTCATATGGAAAAATTATTGATTCTTTAAGTATTCCTCAAAATTACCATATTTGGAGTAATTATTATTATGAAGTTGCAGAAGATAGATTTAAACAAATTGAAGTTCAATATGAGCTACTATTTCAAAATTTATTTATTTGTAGTAAATCTGAATCAGAAACTAATTCTAAATAAATTTCATTATTTTTCCCATTACCAATAAATGATACGCCAACACCTTCAATTAATATTTTTGAAGTACTATTCCAAATTGAACTTGAACTAATAGTAATTGATTTAATTTCATCTATATCATTAAATGGTCCTGTATCAGTTTTCACATTAAATGCTACTTGTCTAATATGATTATGATTAATTGGTGCAGTTTTTGAATAAATTTCTATTCGTTGTCCAATTTCAATGTCTTGTGATGCCGAAATTGAATACGTCCTTAAGGCATTATAAAATGGATTAATATCTGTACCATCCCCTTTAGGTTTTGTATAAATATTAATATATGGTAATGATTCAATATCCTGATAACTATCAATTGTTAAAACCGCAGAAATATTAAATAAACTAATAGTAGTTTTTGGTCGATTTCCTTGTGACCAATAATATAAATTAAATTTTTGTGCATTACCTGCGATTTTTTCAAATAACCAACCTTTACGTCCGTTTGGGTCAGATTGTGGGATTAATTGCGAATTGTGAATAATATCTTGTCCTTCAGTGGTGGAATCCTTTACTTGTCCAGTATAATTCATTTTTATGTATATTATTTATATAGATAAAAATAATTACTTTTTTTATTAATTATAATTATATGGTAATAAATTATTTAGATAAATATTTACCAATTGAACTTTCGGACAAAATATATAAAATTCATCATCAAAATATAACTAAAAAAATTAATGAAATTATATTATATAAAACAGTTTTTATTTTAACAAATAATAAATTGTCATTTTTAATTTGTGAAGGTCAAAATTATATTAATTATTACGAATGTTTAAATTTTCAAGAATCTAATAATAATACTAAGGAAGCAGTGCCAAGCATGCTTATTTCTGAATAATCGGGTAGAACAATCCGCAATTTAATATTTCTTAATAAAATATCTTTTGCATTATTTAAATCTATAAAAAATGGTGTATTTACTTCATATATTACCTCACCATTGGCATTAGATTTTGGAATAATTGCCAATAAATTTTTACGTTGATTTCTTAAACCGTCGTACGATTCACATTTTAAATTTAATAATTCAACTATAAAGGAGTCCGCAATATCTGTCGGTTTAAAGTTTAACCCAGCTACAAATGAATGTTCAACTGCCGAAATTACGCCTATTTGCGGTTGTCTTACGTTTTGATAGCCTAGAAAATCAGCCAAAGATTGAGCTTTAAAAGTTAAAACATTATCACCATTATTTTTAGGATTAGTTGGTGGGCTTCCTAATTCTTGTATATTATTTACATTATCCGTAACTGCTCCATATGGTGAAGGAGTGACTCTTAAAGAATTGAAAGAAACATTTGTATTTCTAAATATAAAAAAAGGGTATAATTTTTCACCCGCCGTATAATTTTGTGGGGCAGTTAATGGAATTTTAGTTTGTGTTCCATTTTGATATACATTAAACTCTATTTTATCAAAATTAATTATTACTTCTTGAAAGTCATTATTTGTATCACCAAGACCTATAAAATTCGGATCAACTCCTGATTCTGAATATACACCGTCAATCATTGTATTATATTTTCTATCATTACCCAGATTACAGGTTACTGCTATTCCGTAACTAATCATATCATTGGTTATATCTGAAGGTTTAAGATTTGAAATATTAGTTTTTGAAAGTCCTATTATATACCCTTGGAAATTTCTACTAGTACTTAAATTATTTTCATATTTATGCGTTCTTACTCGAATAAATCCACAACCTGTACTAACGTATGAATCAAATAAACATGATGCATTATTTCCACCTGCTGGTGCTGGCGCTAACGTGTTTTCCCATACAACTTTTCCTGCTTGGTTAAAACGTCTAATATTATTTTCATAATTCCACCGCAAATCAGGGGCGAAATATTCCGCACTAGTTCCTATTTGATATCCAATTTCAACTTTTTTTTTGCTGGTAATATCACATATAAATTCTAGACCTAACGAGCGTAAAACAGGGAATGTTGCTTCATTATATCCTACTAAATTATTAAATTTATTTTTAATATCTGTAAATAAATTAGTATAATTTAAGGATGTATATTGCCCATGATTTAAAAATATTTTTATACTATATCCCGCCGAATATTCAAAATCTATTTCATCATTTGTTGAATCAATAATAATAATATTATTTTGTGTTTCAAAGGATGTGCTTTGCAATGCTATTTTAGAATTTGGCTTTAATAAAATATCTTCATTAAATGTATTATCGAAATATGCATTTGAATTGCTAGTTACTAATCGTATTAACTTCATAATATAATATAATAATATATTTTATTTTTTTTTTTAACTTTTTATATTTTTTTATGTAAACTTAATATATATAATGCATGATACATATTTAAGAGATATTTGTAATCATATAAAAAATGGATGTACTGAAGATGGAGAAAATGATGTTGAAATAGAAGAGAAAAAAGAAAAAAAGAAAAGTCAAAAAGAAATATTTTATATGGAATTAAAAAATAAAAAAAAGAAAAATAAAAAATTAATTACAAATAATAAAAAATATAAATAGTTTTTTATTTAAAAAATATAATATAAATACAAATAAATATTTATATTATGGCTTTTTGTATAAAATGTAAAATGTATTCTGACCAAAGCAATTATAGGCAACTATGCATGTATTGCTTTTTAACTAAGGATGACAAAAATTATACTACTGAATAATTATTTATTTTTATATTTCTGGATTTTAGCTATTTTCAAAAAGTGGCATACTTTTATAAAAAAAGACAAACAATCCAAAATAATTATTTTCAAAAAATAAAATTTGAATACTTTTTGAAAATTTATAAAAGTATGCCACATTTTAAAATATTTATTTAGTAGTATATATTTTTGTAAATCGCACAAAATAAAAAAATAATATATATTATTATATTATATAATGCCTTTCGGTTCTCACAGTGTTTTATGTGAAATCATAGACGACATAATAAATAATAATTTACCTCTACATGGTCCAACTGTAAAATCTGTACTTGACCTAGGAATAGGTTCAGGATTAAATGGTTGTATGGTTAAAAATTTTAAAAGAAATTGGGTAGTTGATGGCATTGAATATTTTCAAAAATATAGAAATCCAATGTGGACAGTATATAGAAAAGTTAATATTAAAGATATTTTAAAAATTAATTTTAAGTATCATGATAAATATGATTATGTAATTATGACAGATGTCATTGAGCATTTTAAATTGGAAGATGCATTAAAACTAATGGATGATTTAAAAAAACTTCTTAAACCAAATGGTACATTATTTATCTCTACACCAGCAATCTGGATGCCTCAAGGTCCATTTGAGGGGAATGAAAAAGAGACGCATTTATGCCTAATAACAAAACAACATTATTTAGATCGTGATTACACTCTAATAAAAGACGGAACATTAGATTTTTTTAAACATTTAATGTTGCTAGGTAAATGGACAAATAATTAATTATTTAATTGGCATAAAAATAAAAAATAAAAATATTAAGAAAATACATTTAAAAAAATATCTAACTATATATATATAATTGGATATGAAGAGTTTTATGAAAAATGACAGATTGGATATTGAAAATGGCAAATATTTATTAGGAATACCAGACACGAATCTAACTGAAATTTTAATGAAAGGTAGTGAAGAAGCCGACTATAAGTGGGACGGAGGGATTTCAGGCTATAAAAAAAAATTAAAAAGATTTTTAAAAAGTGCAATTCCTCAGATGGAACAAAACGGATTAATTAAAAATAAATATAAATATAGCAAAGAATTAGTTACATGTGGGCGTAGATGTGTAGAAGGCTTTGGCATTCAGGGTATGACTGTTAAATTAAAAGGCTTTTTATGTTCTAAATTATATTATGACATTGATATAATAAACTGCGCACCCACAATTTTATTTAAATTAACACAAAAAAATTTTCCAAATTTTGAATGTAAATATTTAAAAAAATATATTGATGAAAGGGAAAATTTTTTAAAAATAAAAGGAGTTGATAAACAGACTATTATAGCCTGTATGTATGAATCAAAAAATTTAAATTTTAATGACCAAACAATGATAAAATTGGATACAGAAATTAAAAAAATTCAAAAATTATTTTTTAATGATTTTGATAAAAAATTTAATTTACCAGATATTATAGTCTCAAAAAAAGAAACTTTAAAACAAAATAAATATGGAAAATATTTAAATTCTATCATTACTTTTTTTGAAAATAATTTTTTAGAAACAGTTGAAAATAAATTATCAGTAAGTAGATTTATTGATACTCTTATTTATGATGGATTTCATTTATTGAAATCTAATGAATATAATATTGAAGAGATTATAACAGAATTAAATAATATTGAATATAATAAAATGACTTTAAAATGGAAAGTAAAAGATTTTGATACATCATTAAAAATTGATGAAGGAATAAATTTAGACTTAGATTTAACAGCTGATTATAATACTTGTAAAATTAATTTTGAAGAAAATCATTTTATTATTGAAAACCCTATGCTATATGGTAGAGAATATGAAATTAAAGGTGAAACTAAATACCAATTTTATTCAAAAGAAAAATTCCGAGAATTAGTAAGACCAATTAAATATTTTGATGATAAAGATAAAGAATTTTTTCCCGAATGGATGGCAGATGCAAAACGCCGAGCATATAAAGAAGTAAGATTTATACCGACTCTAAAAAAAGAAAATGATCTTTATAATTCTTTTGAAGGTTTTAATTATAAACCCGAAGATGAATTTAATATTGAAGATATGGAAATTAATTATAAAGAAATTATTGAAATATTTAATGAACATTTAAAATTATTAGTAAATTATGATCAAGATTCATTTGAATGGTTAAGAAATTATATTTGTCATTTAATACAAAAGCCAGAGCAAAAGCCACGAGTTGGAATTATTTTGAAATCTAAACAAGGATTTGGTAAGGACACATTAATTGACTTATTAGATAAAATGATAACTTCAAAATATACACTTAGGACGGCTGAAATGGATGATATATTTGGAACTTATAACGTTGGAATAAGAGACAAATTAATTTTAGTTTTAAATGAGGTTGAGGGCAAAGATGGATTTGAAAAAAAAGAAAAAATTAAAAATATAATTACTGAAGACAAATCAATAATTAGGGAAAAATATATATCTCAATATGAACAAACTAATTATTTAAGATTATTTATTTTATCAAATAATTTAAACCCCGTAGAGATTAGCCCAGATGATCGCCGATTTGTAGTTTTCAAAGCACATCATAAAAAACCTAAAAAATCATATTTTGATACATTACATAAATTTATTAGTAATGATTCAAAAGTTGAAATATTATTTAATTATTTATATAAATTTGATATTTCAAAATTTAAACCCGACGAGTGCAGACCAAAAACGGATGCTTACAATTCTATGATGGAACATAATACAAACCCTATTTATTCTTTTTTAAATGAATGTTTTATTAATAAAAATTACAAAGAATATTTTGAAGATGAAGAGGTTAAAATTCATAAAAAAAGTAAAAAATTTTATATACCCTCAGATATATTTTTTCAATGTTATAAATATTTTTTATCAGCCGAAGATAAAGGATTTATAAAACCAAGTTATAAAATTATACGTGCAATATTGAATGACATTGGAATAAATAAAAAAAAGATTCAAATGGATGGAGTGAGAAAAGAATATTATGAGATTGATAGTGAAGAGTTAAAAGATCAATTGGATGAAATGAACTTGATTGAAGCAGTCGAAGAATTTGATGAAAATGATTTCGAGTAAATACATTTAAAAAAATATCTTACTATATAGTATAGTAAGATATGCCACGAAAAAATCCTAATATTACGAATTATCATTATCGAGCAGATATACATGACATTGATAATGATAATAAAATAATTACAACTAAATATTATTACACATTGAACGACATCTGCGAGGAATTTAAAACTAGTACCTTTACGATTTACCGTATAATGAAAAAAGCAGACTATGTACCTAAGACTTGTAATTTAAAAGGTGTAAAATTTTATAAAGATTATCAACCTGCTATAATAACAAGTATTCGGCCAAATGATTCAATTTTTGGCGAGTTAGACGAAATGTAATCGGGCGGGCACTTTTATGCTCATCTTTTATGATGTTGTGATTGTCTTCAGTCTGGTTTTGTGCTTGTAATTAGTTTTATGCTTAAATTAACTAGTTTTTATACTTAAAGATAGAATAAAATTATAATTTTATTCTATAAACCAGTATAAAACAGACTGAAAAGAGCATAAAACTAATTACAAGCATAAAAATAGACTTGTTACAATCTCAAAAGAATAAAAATTAAGTAAAAAACTATTTTTACTTAATTATTATTTAATTATTGAAAAGTCAATATAAAAGTTCCTTTATTTATAGTAAATGGTATTTTATTTTTTTTAATTTTTTCTTCTTTCTTTTTTGGTTTAATTGGTTTTTCAATTATATCTTCTATATTGCATTTTCCCGCATAATACTTATTTAATGAATAATACCATTTAGAATAATCTAGTAAATAGTCTCTATGTTTTCTATAATAAATTTTCCTGTATTCTTGAATATTTTCAGTTAATAACATTATATTAATATATTAGATATTTTTATTTTGGTTTTTCCTTTTCTTTTTCCTTTTCATTTTTACTTGTTAATTGTATTTGAAATGGAGATGGTCGGGGTGGTTTTATTATTTGTAAATGCACGGTGTTGTCATCTCCAAGATTCGGAGCTGGTTCTTTTGTACTAGTTAAAATTCGACATTCAAAACTTTGTAGCAATACTGATTTTCCAAAATGCTCATACACAATCTGTCCAGATTCCCCGCTAGTATAAGAATTTAATTCATAATAACGATTAACAATTTGTGACATGTGATTATAATTATTATCTTCAGTTAAAAAATTATTTTTAAATTGACTATTTATCTCAATTAAATAATATCCAAATTTATTTATTGAATCTACGCTTTTATTTTTATTCGAAAAAATAGACAGGGTTTTAGAAGGATCAGCCGTAGCATATAGTGGCGTTCCATATACTGGTAACTCGACAAACTGCGGGGTAGTTTTATTAACTGCAGAATCTAATACACCTTGTTGTCCTGTGATTGTTAATTTTTCTTGTAAATTTAATTCGGATGGTAATACTATATCAGTAGCTCCCACTACTGTAGTATAATCACCATATGACCAATTAACGAGTAAATCGCCTAGATTGAATCCTAATTGAACATCCCAAAAATCAGTATATAATCCAGTTACTAAATCTTTACTTTTTAAATCAGTAAAAAATATACCGCCTAATTTATTTACATTGTATAAATCAGAAACTGCTCCACTTTTTTGAAATAAACCAATGCTTAATGTTGTAGTATGATATAATGGCGTATGTGTGTATTTTATTAGAAATGATGATGAAGGCTGATCAAATTCAATTTCAAATTGAGAACTACCAAAAAATATGTCATGATCTCCCTCGGCTATGTCTGGATATGTAAGCATGGGTAAAATTTTCATTGGATCAATATCCCCGCTTTCCGCTTTACACAATCCAAAAGTTTTCCCAATATTATTACGCTGTATTTGGTTACTAGTAGCCATTATTTGATTCGCTTCAGTTGGGTAAAAGGAAGCAAATACACTATTACGTGTCATTTCCTGATTTATTTTTACGCAAATTTCATCTGGATCATAATTGCCAGCCTTAATTCTAATATTTTTATGTGTTATATATGGTTCATATACAACACGACCTGTTGATTGAAAATTTTCTATAGATGCAATTTTTAAATTTAAACTTTCTAAAGGTGGCGTAAATACTAAACTAAATCTATTATCATATATTATATTTTGCCAAGCACTAACAACAGCCCCAGTTTGATTAACACCTAAAATTTCTTCAATTCTTGCCACCCTTTGACCCCCTCCGCCACCGTCGCCAGCCGTTTTTTCATACCCTAAGGTAATTATTCCACCATTAAAATTTACAGATTTAGAAATTGTTTGCAATACTATTGATTGAATTATGCTGTCATTTGCCGTTAATGGTGGAGACTCACGGCATAATGCGTAATTCTCAAAATCTGCTTCAGGAACACCACCAGTATTATTATAATTTCTATACATGGTCTGTAAGCCTTCTATATTTTGTTGATAAAAACCAAATGAAAATTCTAATTGTAAGTCATTCTCAATTAATACTTTAGAACTACTCGCTTGTTGTGTGTCAATATATGAATCTTTTATAACTACCTGATCGCCTTCATCTAACTGTATATTATGCTTTAATATTGTAGTCCATGAGCCATTAGATGGTGGATTTATGGCTTCTTTATTTCGACATTCAATAATAATATTAGACATTGTATTATATATAATATTATTTTAGATTTTAATATTAAAGAAAAAAAATAAATAAATTTATAAATATTGAATTATATAATTATTATTTTTATCTACAGAAACTGCCTTAACAACTTCCCCAAATAAATTTAATCTTAAACCCTGATTTATTCTATCATTACCATGTACGCCTGTTCTATTATATTCAACTACCAATTCTTGGACCTGATCCTGAATGTCAATGGCGGTCCAATCCAGTTGTCCGTGCATACCTTGAGTTAATCCGTCGTCAGCTAGTGACATTAAATGTTGATCTAAATTTGGAACATAAACAAAATTGCAAAATGAAGGTAGAGAGGATTCGCCATAAGTATCAACCAAAGCACCTAAACGTTGATTTTTACCTGTGAAACCATCTCGAGGCAATTTATTTTGCCCATTTACTCTAAATTGAAATTCACTTTTTAATTGTGCAAAAGAGCCAACTATACCTACACCATCTTGGACATTTGCGGAAGGTGAATATGTGCTTTTGTCTGTTGGACTTTGAATACAAACTAATCTTTCAAGTGTTTTATTATTAAAACCATTTACTAAAAATCTATTTCTTTGAACTTCTGATGCCCCAGCACTTGGAGTTATTGCATTTACAACTACTTGATCGTGTTCAACTGGCTTATATACAACACCTTGATAATTTTTCATTATTACATCTTTTATTTTATCATCCGTTACCTCATCTACAATTAATGCAACATTTGTGAATGTTTCAAATTCTTGTGATGGATCAATGCTAATGTCTTTTAATTGTTGATTATTTTTCCAGTTAATAACTAATCGTAAATTTTTAAATACACTAGTAGGAACATATAAAGAACTAGTAAGGAATGCCAAATATCCTTTTAATGAAAACCAAGAACTCGCGCTAGGGTCATTTGGTGTTCTGCTATTTGTAAATTCATCAAATGCAAAAACATTAATTTTGTTTTCATCAACATTGGGTAAGTCCGCAATATTGCCCCAGTCTTGCCAAGCCTGACTGGCATTAATTGTATTTACAGCAAATCCATATGATCCACGATTTGTCCAATTATTAACCGATACGTTTTCATCATTTGAATTATTAAAATTTTTAAATGCATTCCATAAATCAGCACTTAAAACTTGATCTAATAATTGATTACCATCATATAATTGAAGGCTTTGGATGCAAAAAGCACCTAATAGCGGGTTGTAAGGCTCGGCTGATGTATTTGTTTCTATACCCATTCCAGACAATCTAAAATTACTTAAATATACAGAATTTGAATCTAATCTATATTCACTTCTAAAATTTGATTTGTCGTAGACTGGATCAATAATTTTACTTTGTACGTTTGAATTATAAACACTCATTATTATATTTTTTAATTAGAAAATAATTATAAATAAAAAATTTAAATAATTAATAAATGTATTTTAATAAACTTTTTTAAACTTTTTTAAATTTCAACAACTGTATGGAAATAAACATACATTATTAAAGGTCTATTATTATTAATTTCGGAGTCTATTTGAATACTGAATTTTTGGTTTGTAAGGTCAATAGTGCCCCCATCCATTTTTAGGCCTATACCATAGCCTCTATTATTTACCATATTTGAGACCGAGCATGCATTATGGCCAATATTACCCATAGCCTCAACAAATTTGTCTATAACTTCATCATTATTTCTTATTAAATATGTAATTGCTGAATTTGTTTGGTCATTAAATAAAAATTGTAATTGTTTTAAATTGGGTATTTTTTCTAAATCAACATTATTATATCTATATGTATTTTCTTGCGATTGTACTTGAAATGAAGCACTCATTGCTTCAACTCGATCTGAAGGAACTTTAACTTGAATATTTGCTAATGTAGATTGTATAGACTGTTTAATATTAATTCTTCGTCTTAAAGTAATTGGATTTTTATTATCCATTTCTGGTACAGTTCTATAGGTTAATCTTAAATTTGAAAGTGTATATTTAGTATTTACATCAACATCAATTCCATATAAAAATGATTGAATTCTAGCTAAATTTAAAGAAATTCGAATAGGACCTGATCTCATATAAGGCAATTCAGCACCAGATGAATTTAAAATAAAATCGGGTTTAATGCTAAAATCAGGTGCAATATTTATTCGATTTGCACCTGTTAAATTATTTTCGACTTGCTCGCCACCCATAATTGCAGTGGTCAGACTATCAAATGGTACTTTTAATTCGCATACTTGGCTTGCATCAAAAGTATCTAATATACCAGTACGCCCAACACCATATTGTTTAATTAGCCTCGGATATTCTGTTAAATTTTCAAAAACTTCATTTAACATTTCCGTTTGGATAGACTCACAAACCCCATGTCCGCCACAGAATTTATCATATTTAATTACTTTATTTACATTTGCTGTATTGTTTAAATCTAATCCATTTTGTGTTACGTTTAAATCGGCTTCTAATCTTATAGAACCTAATTTTAAAGATTGGTTTTCAAATGTTAATACAAAATCCACGGTATCAAATTCACTATAAGAAGATTTATTATTTTCAGGAATCACAGAAGAATAAATTATACTCATTATTATATTTTTTAATTAGAAAATAAATATAATTAAAAAATTTAAATAATTTATAAATAAAAATATTACACAAATAATTAATAACAAATAATTAATAACAAATATTTAATAACTAAATACCTTTGGCAAATGCTTAAAAATAGAAAGCGCATTAACACCCGCCGAGCCAGTTTCACATTGAATATTAACTTGCAATAATTTTTCTTGCTGAGTTTGATTAACTGGTGATAAAATTTGCGTTGTAACAGTTGCATTATCTAGTACTGCCCCGCTGTATTCTTGATCTGCGGTATTTCGCATATTTTGGGCTAAATTCCTTAATCTTAATTGTAGTTGAGTCATGCTCATTCCTAAACGATCTAAATGTAAAGGTCCATTTATTGAAACTTCTCGATCTGTTAAATCTTCATTATTTAATCTTAATCTATAACTTTCAACTTTATCATTAACTGATAAAAGGCCGTCATCACCTTTTGGGAAACCTATAATGACTGCGTCACTCTCAGCCTCGATTTGAAATTGATTTTGAAAATTAACTAAACCATTTCCATTCGTCTGCTCGGTTGAATAAGTGCAATATTCAATTTCTGTAAAATCTGTTTTATCAATTGCTAATTTATTTAATACTAATTCCCCGAAATTTATTTCAGGAATAGAAGATGCCACCGTTTCAGTCGCTAAATCTGAAATTGTGTATGTTTGACCCACTGTAAGATCACCCCATTTCTGCTCAAATGAAATCTGCAAAGTGCCATCATCATTCCATACTATTTGATCAATTACTGCTAATACATCATTAACAGCTGGAGCACCTCCGCCACTAGTAGCTGTAATTTGCAATTTTTGTCCAATATAAAAGGGAGATTGGTCTAAATTAGTAAATTTAATAGTTGATGTAATAACGTTAGCTTCTCCGACTACATTTACTTCTGCCCAATTATCTTTTAGACTAGTGCTCCAAATATCAGATTGCATCCTTTGAATTCCTTTTAATAAAGATGAATTAAGCTCACAATTGATTGTGATTGCTCCTGTTTTTCTCGTATCGATCTCTACAGCTTGGGCGCAAAAATCGAAAATATCAGATAATTTTATTTTTATTGGGGTATTATTATTCTCTTTTGATTTAACAATGCCTAATTTATTTATGTCTCTATAAATAGACCATTGCCCGCTATTAATTGGTGAGCAAATTTGTGAAAATGCATTATAAGATCTACTATCCATTTGAACTGCAGACCGATTTAATGTATATAAAATATTTTGCAATTGGTCAGAACGTCTAATATTTTCAACCATTCCTTTTCTTGAAGTTCTTAATGAGCAATTTTTAACCATAGCACAATTTGGATATTGTGGGTAGTCTGAACCATTTGAATCTAAAACAACATCAACGGGATAAATTCCTTTACCTTCAGCATTAGAATTTTCAGTAACTCTAACAATTGTATTTAAATTAATGTATGACGAATTTAAATCGTAGATCCCATCCGCTGGTATTTCAAAACTAATGCGATTTTGGGATGCGGTAAAAGGGCCACCTTCGATCGAATTTAATTTTATTTGTTTATTCATTATATATTTATTTAATAGAAAAAAAAAATTATAATTTATTTTAATAAATTTATAATTTAATTTTTTTAAAGTTTTTTTAAGTTTTAAGTCCCAAATGAAAAGGTCGGAGTATTTGCAGGTGGCGGACTCACTGTTTTAGCATGTTTTTTTGCAAACAATCCAGTAAACATCATGCCTAGACCTAGACCTAATGCTACTACATCAGCGATTGGATTTGCGCCCCCTTCAGCTACGGCTGTGGTATCTGCCACGGCCGATGCTGTGGCTAATCCCGTGTCAGTGGCAACCTCAGTGCCTAAACCTGCTCCAATTTCTGCTCCCGCATCTGCTCCAGCTTCTGCTCCAGCTTCTGCTGTTGCTTCCTCAGCTCCAGCTTCTCCAGCTTCTGCACCTTCTCCAGCTTCTCCAGCTTCTCCAGCTTCTCCATCTTCCTCTGGTGGCGGACTGACTCTACCCCGTGCGCCCTCTGGTATTCTAGATTCATCAAATTCATCTAATTCATCTGGTTTATCAAAAAATGAAGTTTCTTGAATTTCACCACTAGGTGCTTCCTCTGGTGCTTCTACACCGTCAGCATCTGTTGGCTTAGCGTCATCTATTGTATCTTGTGCTTTTTGTTTGGCATCATCTACAGCATCTTGCGCCTTGCCTTTTGCTTCTTCTACTTTCCCTTTGGCATCAACTATTGCCTTTTGTGCCCGTGCCTTAATCCTTTTACTTATAGAACCTTTTAAGTTGATAAAACTTTTTCCAAATCCTTTCGCAATAATTGGAGCACTAATCGCTCCTAAACTACCTTGTAATGCCTCATTAAATTTTTGAACCTTTTCAGTTGCACTCAAATTTTTATCTGCTACAGATCCGATAGCCGACTGAAGAGAGTCTTGATATGCACTAATAGCTCCTGTATACATGCTACCGTCTAAATATCCGAAATCTCCATATCCTTCACTCATAGTATTATATTAATAATATATAAATTAAATATATTCAAAATATTAAAAAAGTTTTAAAATTAAAAATTGTTTATAAAAAAAAAATACAGAATAAAAATATATTATTAATATATATAACACAATGGCAAATTTTGACGATGACGTTTCAAATAAAATTCTTAAAAAAAGAAATATTAAACCATCCAGTCTAAAGGCTTATTTACTAAACTTACAAAAATTAATGAAATTATCAAATATTCAACCATCAATAGATAATTTAGATTCTTTATTAAAACAACCCGAAAATATAATGAAATTATTAAATGATAAAAAATCGTCAACTATTCGAAATTATATTGCCTCAATCGTTGTATATTTGGGAATTGATGAAAAAAATGAAAAATTATTAAATGAATATAGGCTATTAATGGATAAATACCAAAAAGAAAATAATGAAATAATTGAAAATAATAAAAAGAGCGATAAACAGTCCAAAAATTGGGCTACTATGGATGAATTAAAAACGGTTTTAAAAAACTATAAAAAACAAATAGATATAAATGGAATATTAAAAAAAGATGAATTAAATAAAAAAGAATTTGATTTACTTCAAAAATGGGTAGTAGGTAGTCTATATATTGCAGATTCTGAAAATTTGCCATTACGTAATGATTATATAATGGAAATAATTAGTGATTCAGATTATAAGCGGTTAACTGAAAAACAAAAAACAAACCAAAATTATTTAGTAATTAAAAATAAAAATAATAAATATTTCAGTTTAGGAGAATATAAAACTAGTGATAAATACGGAATAAAAGAAATTAAATTAGGCAAAATTCTAAATAAAATTATTAACATTTGGCTAAAATATAATAAATCAAAATATTTAATTTTAAATTCTAAAGGCGATCCAATAAATGCTAATTCACTTACGAAATTATTAATTAAAATTTTCGAACCAACAAATAAAAAAATATCTTCAAGTATGATTCGGAGTATATATATTACTGAGCGATTCCCACCAAATACACAAGAAAAAAAAGAAGTGGCGGACGCTATGCTACATTCAAAAAACATGCAATCTGAAATATACGCTAAAGAAGATTAAATTTCACTAATTTTTTTTTTAAATTCTCTTTTTGATAAAATTTTTAATATTATATCAAAATCTTTATTTTTTAATTTATAATCACTTAATTTACGATTTATTATATCTTGATCATACTCTTGATTATTAAATTTACAATTTGAAGTACAGGATGATTTACAGGTAATTTTTTTTAGTATTTTCCAAAACATATATAATTTATTGACAAAAAAAATACTACTGAATAATTATTTATTTTATATTTCTGGAATTTAGATATTTTCAAAAAGTGGCATACTTTTATAAAAAAAGACAAACAATCAAAAATAATTATTTTCAAAAAATAAAATTTGAATACTTTTTGAAAATTATCAAAAGTATGCCACTTTAAAAATATTTATTCAGTAGTATATATTTTTGTTATAAATTAAATTTCCTTTTATAAATATTTATATTCCCTCCTAATGAAGTAGTATCACCCCAAAGTATATAATATGATAAATAGCCCGCTCTGGTTGGGTCTTTAGTTTTTAAATCTTTAGCATGCCTCTTTCTGTAACGTTCTCTTTTATCTTTGTCGCCTGATAGTAAATAATCTGAATATCCTTTTGCACCAAAATTTACCTTTTTTTCTTTTCCATTATCTAATTTAAAATATGCCGAGTACTTATATTTTTTATTTTTACTTGGTATTATTTTCATTAATTTTGTCATATATATATTCTAATAATATATTAATATGAATATTCCAGAAAATGTAATGAATCCAGAAATATATAAAAAAGCCCGAGCATTAGCAGATAAAACCTATAAAAGAGCGGGAGCATATAAAAATATGTTTTTAGTTAAAAAATACCAAGAATTAGGCGGGAAGTATAAAGGCAAAAAAACGAATAAATTAATGCAATGGCGGGATGAACGATGGGTAAGTGTAGCCGAGTACTTAAAGGGCAAAAATATTGTATGTGGGGATGATAAAATAGGAAATAATGCATGCCGACCAACAAAAAGAATTAATTCAAAAACACCAATTACTATTCAAGAAGTAATTAAAAAACACGGCAAAGATCAAGTTCAAAAAGCTGTAAATAAAAAAATTAAAAATTTAAATCTTAGATTAAATTGGAATACATTAAAATTTTCATAAAACAAAAATTAATATAATTTTTCTTATATTTATATATATGAAACCTATTCAAATTTATAGATGTAAAGACCCAAAAGAAAAACATTATATTAATAAAGGTCTATTATTTGATTTACCATGCCGTATATTATGTGTAGGAAAAAGCCAATATTCGGGAAAGTCAAGTTTTATTTTAAATTTATTAGAGCAAAATGACGACCGATTATATAAAAATGATTTTGATGAAATATATATTTTTTCAGGTTCAATAAAAACTGATAATAAAATAAAAACGATTATTCTAAATCATGATGTACCCGAGGAAAATTTACATGAGGTATATGATGAAGACATGTTAGAAGCAATTTTTGATTTAACAGCGGAAGACTACGCAGAGGCTATTGAAAATAAAGAAAAGCCAAAACATACATTATTAATTTTAGATGATGTTTCATTTGACGGTTCACTTAAAAAGAAAAATAATGGAATATTAAATAAAGTATTTTGCAATGGTCGTCATATTAATTTAAGTATTATTGTTACTGCCCAAAAATACTCACAATTACACACAACACAAAGGGAGAATTGCACTGGCGTTATATGTTGGTCTTGCACTGACAAACAATTAGAATTAATTTCAGATGATCACAATATAATGAAATCAAAAAAATTATTCAAATCTATGTTTCGTACTGTAACGGAAGAGCCACATACTGCTTTAATTATTAATTATTCAAACCCTAAATCAGACCGATATATGAATTTAAATTTTGAAACAATTGGACCATGTGGAAAAGTAAAAGGTAAAGGTTGTAATTGTAAATAAATACTTTAGTAATTTTTGGTTTTCGTTTTTTCAAATAAAATTAATATCTAACTATATATTATATAAAAAATGCCCGACTATAAAAAAGGAAAAATATATTGTATTATTAATGAAGATTTAAAAAATGTTTATTACGGTAGTACAACTCAGACTTTAACTAAACGATTTAATCAACACAAAATAAATTCAATCTCGTGTAAGAGGCCCTCAACATCAAAAGAATGTTTTAAAACTGAAAATGTAAAAATTTTATTATTACAAGATTTTTCCTGTGAAAATAAATATGCATTATTTAATCGTGAAAGATTTTATATTGAAAAAAATATGTTTTTTGATTATAAAATAGTTAATAAATGTATTCCAAATAGAACTGGTAAAGAATATTATTTAGATAATAAAGATTTAATTTGTGCAAAAAGAATGATTAAATATTATAAACACCAGAATAGAGAAAAAGAAAGAGCATCGCTTTATTATCAAACTCACAAAGAAGAAAGATTATTATCTAAAACATGCGCAATATGTGGTGGTACAACTAATAGACACCATCAAGCCAGACATAATAAAAGTAATAAACACAAAAAAGCATTATTAAATATGGATATTCCAATTAATCAAGAAATAATAAATAATTAATTAATTTTTTTTCTTTATTTTTTTTATTATATTATTATATATAAATGGTTAAATCAGAAGATCAAATATTTGATATTGAAGGACAAAATATAAAAATTATTGAGAATGAATCCCAGCCAAAAAAAGAAAAAAAGAAAAGAGCACCACTTAAAGACGATGAAAAGGCTCAATTAATAGCCCGACTCAAGGCTGGAAGAGAGCGAAAAAAAATGGAGCGGGCACAAAATGTTGCATCTAAGATAATTAAGGATGATACCAAACAGGACACCAAACCGTCACCAACGCCTAAATTAAATACTCCCCAGCCTGCATCACATCAAGATATTGATTTATCAAATGAAATTAAAGAACTTAAAAAACAAATAAAAGAAACTAAAGAAAAGCAAGAATTATTTGAATTAAAAAATGAATTAAAAGAATTAAATGAATTAAAACAAAAAAATAAAAATAATAATAATAATAAAACCGAAAATGTAACTATTAAAAAAGTTCGAGTTGTTGCCCCTCCCATTTTGAAAAATAAGACGTTGGACATCCAATCCAATGTCAAAAAAGATTTAGTTATATTGCCACCTAAACCAAAGATATTAAAAAGGCGTATAAGATAATTTATTTTTCAAATATACAAAAATTATTGTGATTATCTGCAAATTTACCTTCATTAATATTTCCTTTCATTTCTTCTATATGATTTATTTTAAATCCTATAGATTTTACCATTTTTTCTAATGTTTCTTTTTTCCAATAATTTAATGCGATATATTCGTTAGCGTCATGATCAAAACCATATACTAATATTTGTAGGTAGGCAAGCCCGCCGTCTTTTAAATTATCATATATATATTGTAAAGCATTTTTTGAATTACTTTTATTTAAATGGATAAAAACGGTTAACGAATAAATTTTATCAAAATTATTTATTTTATTATTTTCCAATAATGATGTTTTTAAATTTAATTTATGAGAATGTAAAATAAAATCTTCTACAATATCAACACCGTAAATATTATAATTATCGTTCAAATGTCTCATAATTCGTCCATCTCC
>Ga0209336_10000520_pt1 | contig 19642 bp, 39 predicted proteins | sample LinPmetageLP32_FD_184042 | JGI IMG/M metagenome (GOLD analysis project Ga0209336, IMG submission 184042) | Marine viral communities from the Pacific Ocean - LP-32 (SPAdes) (version 2) | ecosystem: Environmental > Aquatic > Marine > Oceanic | place: Pacific Ocean | collected 2009-08-23 | reverse complement strand
GATGTTTGTAAAGCATCTTTGAAAGCAGTTATCAAGCAAGTATCTAGCATTAAAGGTGCTTATCAAGAGCCAATAAACTCAAGAGTTTTAGAGAAATTGGTAGTAGCACTAAGCCAGTTAAATGAAATTTATGATGAAGATTGGATTGGTCATGAAATGACATCAATATTTCTAAATGAAATAAAAGCTTTAGAAAAAGAAAAGGAGAATAAAAATGCTTAAAATATTTGATAAAAAAGAACCTACTCTAGGAAGAGCGCAAAAGTTAGTTGGGGGCTATGTAGAGTGTTTAACTGTCGGAGATGGTGATAGATTAATATTTAATGAAGAAGGCAAAATACTTAATTTACCAATTAATAAAGAAGCTACAAAATTATTTACAGATGAGTTTGGAAAGGTAGATGTTATTTGTGGTGATGCAATATTAATTAAAAAAGCTATAAGAAAAAATTGGTAAAATTAATAGTCCCATGTGTTGTAGCTATAATATTTTTTATGGCTACTGCATTTGCTGATAACATTCCTGATAAATGGGATAGGGATAGAGATGATGATGGTATAGCCGATAAGTATGATGATGACTGGGATAATGACGGCATTAAAAATAAATGGGATAATGATATTGATAATGACGGAATAAAAGATAAGTGGGATAGAGATAATGATAATGATGGAATTCCTAATAAATATGATAGGAACACAGATTACTGATTATTCAACCCAAGCAATTTTTTTACCACCATAGTAAGAACGAGCATGACCTTCTTCAATCATTCTATCACAAACATTAATCTTTCCGTATTGTGGGTGGTCTACTTCTGGCTCTGCAAGTATCCTCCCAAATTTTCCCTTAGAATCTTTATGAGTAATGATAGTAAAAGTAGGAACACTTAATAATTCAATAAGTCTATCTTTTGATGCTAGTCCTAATTCTTTTTCTGCTAAATTTCGAGTGCGTGATTCTGGAGTATCTATACCCATCAATCTGACTCTTTGTTTCCTAAGCCAAACACCAAACCCTAAATCCACGTCAATATCTATTGTGTCGCCATCCACTACACGTAATAGGGTTGCTTTATATCTATATTCCATATTAATCTCCGTTCCAATTATTTTGTTTAGTATTATCTTTTCCGACATAATAGTCCATACTTTCTTTTGGCTTATATACTCTTGTTTCAATATCAAAAGTAAATAGTGCTTCTCCTATCTCTCCATATAAACCTTGCTCTCTTACTTTTTTAGCATGTACTGATGTAGTGTTATCTTCAAAATTTCTATGCACTACTAATCCTACGTCAGCCATATTGTTCCAATGTGCCGCCCCACTTATATCATACATACTCGGGACTGGATATGAACCATCTCCTTGTCTTTGTAGTTTAGCAGGGTGAGCTACTACCCAAACACATATATTATGAGTTCTAGCAAATCTTTTACATTTTGAAATTATATCTCTGATATATTCGTCTTCTCTTTTGCCTCCTCTCTCACTTACATCTAATTCATTGTAAGGGTCAATAACTATACCTTTAATACCATTTCTAATACATGCCACTCTAGCCTTCTCTAAAACCCATTGAATAGTAGGTCTTTCCTCTCTGCTTTCTAAAAATATAAAGTGTTCATTAATATGATTTAATGATTCTTCTACTTCATCTCTGTTCATTCTGTTTGTAATTCCATCATGAAATGGCTTCTCTGTATATTTTTCTGTTAACCTTGCAATGTGTCTGGGTGTAGAATGTTCTGGTGAGAATATTGCAAATTTCCATTTATGAATTTTTGTAGCATTAATTAAAACTTGGTCTAAAAAATTAGACTTACCATGATTAGGAATGCCAGTTATAATTGTAAAAGTACCAGTCATTAATTTATAAATACTATCTAAGTTTTGATAACCAGTAGTTAATGCTTGCTCTTCTTTGCCATAATATAAATCGAGTAACTGTGATTTATATTCTTCAGCTTTATATAATCCATCTATTGGATAAGGTGTAGCATTACTTATTTGCTTTATGGTATATTCTTTTCCCTGAAATACTAAAGCATCATTAGCATCTTTACAATCACCTCCCCAATCAACTAAAGAACACCTATCTTTCCCAAATCTATGTGCTAGTTCTTGAGTAAGTGCTTGCCCTGCCTCATCCATGTCTACTGCTATAATAACTTCTGTTGCCTTGCTTAATAATTCTGCCGATTCTTTTAAAGCATCAAATCTTTTATCATCTTCTTTAAACCTTGCAACTTTCCCTGCACCATCTGGCAAACTAACTACGTTTTTAATTCCACATTCATATAAAGCTAATACATCCATCTCTCCTTCTACAAATATAATTTGCTTTGAGTCTTTAATAGAATCAACATTAAATAATGTTCTTCTGCTGTTAGCCTCTTGCCTAAAGTCTTTGTCTAAAGTTCTATATTTATAATTAACTATTTTAGTATTTAGTTTGTAAGGATAAGCTAATGACCATTTGCTACCACTATGAAAAGTTTTTTGAACTTCTTTAATATCAAAATGTTTTACTGTTTCTTCTGATATTTTTCTTGATTCCCAAAATTGTCTAAAATGATTTACTGTAGTTGGATAATTTATCACTTGAGGATTTTTTATTATTTTTGGTTTAGTAAAAGTATGATTATTTCTTCCATCACTATAACTTCCATTATAAGAACAATGATGGCAATTCCATACTACCCCTGCCTCATCTATTGTAACTGATAAGCAAGGTTGAGTTTTGTTCCTTCTAGTATGAGAACATTGTGGACAAGTGGTTCTGTAGTTTCCCTGCCCTCTATTGTATTGTATGTTTAATTCTCTTAATTTATCCTCTATCATGATATTCCCCTATTTTTGGCTGAGTCTTATTATTAATTTAAATAAGATATAATGTAAAGTGAATAAATTAAAAATAAAATAATTAATAAATAATGTAAATAATGCTTTACATTAATAATTATCTCATGTTATAATAAGTTATAGTGATTTTGCTATATTTAAAATGGAGAATAAAATGTTAAACTTTACTACTAATAAAAATTATCAAGGTTCAAATTTAGTTGCTTTAGATGGATTAGGTACAGAATTTTGTACTTTTAAACAAGCTGTTGATTTTTTTAAGTTAACTGGCAAAGAATTAAAGGGTGCTAAAGCATCTGCTAGATTAATTAAAATAGTGGAAAAATTACAGTATAATAAAGTTACAAAGAAAAAAGAAAAAAAGAAAGTTCCTGTATATTTTAATGTTTTTGAAAAAAATCATTTAGTATCAGTAATACAAAAAAATAAAATATAACTTAACTGGGGAGGTAACACTCCCCAAAATTATGGAGAAATAAAATGGATACAGAATTATTTAAAATAAAAAAACAAATACAAGGTGCAATAGATTTAATTAAAAGTAATAAAATAGAAAACATAGGCAGAGCAGTTGGTGGTTTAGAACTATTAGTCAAAGACATTGATTATAAAGAAAAAGAATTTGAAAACTATTTTAAAAAACAAATTATGGGAGATATATAATGAGTAATAAAATTAAAAGAATAGTATTTTTAACTAAAGAGTTTTTAACATTTAGTTTTTTTATTGGGTGGTTAATTTTAATATTTTATGTGTTATAAACAGTTAAGGTAAAATTGGATATAATTCTCATAGATATGAAACAGGATATCTAAAAACAAAATATGCTTTTGCGACTAAAGTTTAATGGTCATCCAATTACTTGAAGTCATAGTCAAGTCGTTTTAACCATAATATTTTGACACTTTTTTAAAGAACTAGGAATTGGTAATGATGTTAATTCCTAGTTCTTTTTATTTTATATAGCTTTAGTAAGTTATATCTAATGTTCCAGACATACCTGATTGAGTTGTACTATCAGTACCATATACGTATATAGTTACTTTTGTATCATCTAAACCATTTGTCTTAACTGTGAAATCTGCTTCTTCGCCACTTACCACTTGAATTGTTTTATCATAGTTATTGCAATTAGTTTTTACTCTTAAATTCCATGTGCAGTCCATTGGTGATGTAACTTTACCAGTTGCATGAAAAGTTAATCCTCCAGTATATCCTTTTTGGCTTTTATCCCATTCCATGTTTGCATCATCTGATAAAGTAAAATTATATTCTTTTTTACCACCTACTATAATTTCATTGCCATGTATATCTTCTATTTTGCCATGATTTCTTTTAGACATTTTATTTCCTTTGGTTGATTTTAAATAATTTATTAAAACTAAGTTTATAATTTTATGTCAAGTTTATTTTTTGTGGATAAACTTTCCCCAACCTTTTCTTTTATAATCCCAAGCTTTTATTTTTTTTGCTAGATAGTTTGCAAACATAGGACAATATCTAACAGTTAAAAAACCTAATATTATAGCTACTGCATAAATATAATAATCAGTTATATCTGGCAACATTAGACTAAACCAGAATGCAGATTGTATATCTACCCATCTAAAATTTTTATTAAATAGTTTATTTAATGCTCCACCAAGTAAAGCAAAAACAAAGATTAATACATTAAAACCAAATAAAAACATTTATTTACCTGCTAATGGGTTGTTTAAGGCTCTAGTCAACATCTCTCTTAGCCTTTCCTCAAGTTCTTTTAACTTTACATCAAGAGCCTCTGACCGTCTAGTAGCATCACTTTCTATGGCTGTTCTCTTACCATCAAATCTGTCCTCAGCATGCTGGATAAGGGTTCTGACCTCATTTTCTGCATTTCTTACTGAAGTTCTTACTTCTGTATCTGATGCTCTACTTCTTTTATCAACTGCTGTTATTTGGTCTTGTACTTCATTAAAGTCTTTGCGTAGCTCATTACGAATATCTCTAGCATCACTTTGAGCAGAACGAACTAAATCTAATGCTGTGGATACTTCTGTTTGTAATAAGGTACTCATATTATTAATTTCTGTTTCTAATTTTGTTTCTAAGTTTTCAATTTTTTCATCTGTAACATTTATAGATGTATTAAACTCACTTAATTCTTTTTGAAACCCACTAAGGTCTGGAGCTGTATAGCTAGAAATCTGGTCTTCCATTGCTACCCAACGAGCATAACCTTCAAAACCTGCCCATATCGCACCACCTATTGTGCCTAGTAAAGGAAATATTAATAATAATTTACCTCCTTTAATTTTTATTCCTTTATATTCTACTTCATTTGGCATATTGTTCACCTATCATCTTTTCATATACTAGGCTATCTCTGACTCCAAAATAATTACCTAATACGTCTGGATAATCATTGCCAGTATAAATATCTTCTGGTTCATACCATGTTAATGGTTGCTCTATCTGTTGATTGTTATAAGTACTTATGTTTGGACCTAAAGCATTAACTAAAGCAAGTTGTGTAATTTGAGCTAAAGCATCATAAGTATTTTCAAAATTTGCCATTATCTTTTTAGCTTTATTTTCTTTTGTTGCTTGTTTAGCTTCTTCTTTTTTTTGTTTAGTTGTTTTTTCTTCTTTTGGTTCTTCTTTTACCTCAGTTTTTGCAACTTCTTTTTCCTCTTTCTCTTCTTCTTTAGCTTCTTTAGGTTCTTCTTTTTGTTTTTTTTCTGCTACTTTCTCTTCTTTTGCTTCTTCTTTTATTTCTTCTTTGACTTCCTCTTTCTCCTCAGATTCATTTGTTGCAGTCGTCTTTTCTTCTGGTTTAGATTCTTCTTGAGCATCTTCTTTTACCTCTTCTGGTTCTGTATTATTTTCTGCAACTTCTTTTGTTTCTTCTATTTCTTTAGTTTCCTCTGTAGCCTTGACTTCAACATTCTTAGTTTCATTTTCACTTTGATTTTCAGCAGAATCCACCTCACTTGTAGACTCATTTTCCACTTTGGCTTCTGTGGTCGTTGATTTTTCTGTGGTCGTGGCTTGCAAATTATCGTTATTGGGTGCTTCATTTGTTACCTCACTTTCTGGTGGGGCATCTTCCACAGGTGGAGGGTTTTCAATTTCATTGGTAGTTTCTGTAGTAGGTTCTGGTAAAACCATTATTGTTGATTCTGTATTATCATTATTATCTGCTGACATCTCTATCGGAACTATATCTGTATCTGTATTTTGTGTAGTTGTGCCTTGTGTTGCATCTGTATCTACACTATTTAAATCTGCTACCATTACTTGAATATTTGAAACCTCTTCTGGGTCAATGTCCATTGTTATATTACTAAACATCTGGTCTACATTTGCTCCTGTGTCTGAATTTGTTACTGCATCTGGAGTAGTAGGTGATGATGTTTCTATATTTGAAAAAACTGTTATTGTTGAAGGACTTACTGCTGTATCATTATAATTATCAGCACTTGTATTATTATCGGTATTATCTGTAGATGAACTGTACTCATCATTAATATTATCTGGCATATCTGGTAAATTATTATTGCTTATATCATTAGAAGAATAATCATAAGTTGTATCTATAATGTTGTTTGCTGTGTTTTGTATTTCTTGCTCTATAAGATTATAAACTATTGATTCGGCTACTGTTGTAGTAATTTGATTATGGTAAATATCAAACCATACTGAATCAAACATATATTCACCATAGCCTCCGATATTTATATATAAAGAATCTAAGCCTCCTGCATAATCTAAATTACTATATATGAAACCATTAGGACCAAGATAATTTCCGTTAGCATTTAAACTAAAAGTTGATTTATCAACATTATAAGTATCTGTCCATTGAACAGCTCCATTATCATAACCTTTTAATTCTACATAAGCATTTTTAGAAGCATCATTATACATAGATGGTTCCATTCCAAAACGCATCTCCCATCTCACTTGACCTCCATCATCTATGCTAAATTGATTTAGGTCTACTGTTTGATTCCAAGTAGTTAAAGAATCAAGACGAGATGAAGCACAAGTATTACTTCCTGTGTATACTCCTAGTTTATTATTACAAGTTGTGTGCGAATTTATTGAACCCTGCCCACCCCAATCTTGGTCCATATCACCCTCGTATTTTTCAGCTACGATACCTGTCGATTCGCTACTTAATATTGCACCAGTATTTTCATTTTCTATTACAACTGTAGTAGTAGTAGTTGTAACTTTTTCCATGTCGCCTTGAATTTCAGAATTTGTTTCTGTGGTTATAGTTGTGCCTTCATCTTGCATTTGCGCCCATGAATCAAAGGAGTAAGAGCAAGAACAACAAACCACCAATGCCAAGACCAGTAGCTTCTTCATTCGTTATTATCTCCTTATTTACAACATTATCTTTTTTCCACTCTTCATAGTCTGGTCTTTTTTCTGGGTTTTCAGCCCATGCTTTAGTAGCCTCACTAGAAATTAATCCCATATATGGACACGGAGTACCTGCCATTTCCATAGCTCTAAATACCCTAGAATCCTGACATAATATGCTGACTGCGGCTATTTTCATGCCACTACTACGTAATGCCCTAAATAGCTTAATTTTTTCGCAGTTCAAATCTCTGGTGGTTGTACCTCCTGCTATACCTAATATTTGACTTTGTATAGCCATAGAACTAGCTACTGAGCAGACATCTTGATTGTTAATAACTATAGATGGCGCATTAGCAGTAGACGGAGTTCTATCGACTGTTGTAGTGCCAGAAACAGTAGAAGAGGTTGATGAAACAGTATTAGTTTGAGCAAATGCTTGTCCACTTATGCAGACCATCAATATAAGAAATATAATTATTTTCATTTAAATCCCTATATTGTTTTATATAAAGCTAATGGTTGAGCTTGTATAAGTCAAACATTTTAACCTGCAATCTGGTTCTTGTTGAGCTTAGGTTTATTTAAATTTATAAACTCTGAATCTAAAAAAGTTTCTTGATTTAAAAATGTTGCCATATGTTTACAGTAAGTTGTATCTTTATTTTTATTTTTAAAATCTATAATCCAAGTTTTAGTAAATTCAAAAACTTTTGTTTTTGTATGTTTTTTGCACATTGCCAAATATTTTTTATATGCTAATGCCTTATTTTCTTTTCTTGGGTAATTTTTCCATAGATTTTCAAAATCTTTAGAATAATCATTATTACTATTTATAGTTTCTTTATAGGTTATTGGTAGGTTAGTGTCCGTTTGTCGGACTACCTTGTCCGTTTGTCGGACTACCTTGTCCTCCTCTCGGACTACATTTTCTTTATTTAAATTTAAGTAATACCTTGTAGATTTATTAAATGTTCCTCTATCCCTAGTAATCCATTTATTTTCTTCTAACCAATTTAATTTAACTGCTACTGTTGATTTAGACATACAAGCTCTTTTAGCTAGTCTTGTTAAGCTAGGAAAGCATTCACCTGTTTCCTCATTAGCATGGTCTGCTAAAGCAAGCATTAAAAGTTTAGTGTGTGCATCTGGGAAATCAACCTTTAGAGCTTTTGCCATTAAAATAAAACTCATGATATAATCCTTATAACTCTATGTATAAAAACCATACCTTCATATATTAACTTAGTGGTAATATAATTTTTTTTCGCTAAACTTGTTATAATTTCAGAGCATCTATTTTTAGATAGACCAGAATATTTTGAAAAATGTTCATTATTAGCATAACAACCTATATTGTCAGATAAAGAATGTATCTCTGTTAAAAATAGTTTTTCTGTAAGGGATAGATTTTTATCTAGCCAAATTTCTTTAGTAATCCAAATCCCTTTAAAATCCCTATTAACTTGTTCAGTTTCATTTTTTTCCATGCAAATTTCCCCACGTAAATTATTATTTTTTAAATTTTAAGGAGAAAATCCCCCTCATCATAGCTGTATTTAAAGTAAGTTATGTGTTTAAACTTGTAAAGTAAAATATGAAATGCTATATAATACACTATATGCAGAGTCCATCATTGCCCCTTCTTTGATGTAATCATTCCTCAACATGGCTGTTATTTTTTGATTAACTCTGCATATAAACTTGAAATATTAAAATATATATATTAGCCTAAATTTAGCAGGGTATTACACCCATTATATAGTAAAATTACAAATAAATTAATACCCTGCATTATACCTCTTTGATATGTATAGGAGGATTATAGGTAGCTAGTATTTTTTTTCTTAATATGTAATCTCTAGTTTTAGTTGCTACACTTTTTACATCTTCTATAACTTCAACACCATTTTCTGTATATTTAAAATCACCAGTATATCTACCTATTTTAACACCATTAACCATTAAAGGAATAACTGGTTGCAGTTCTAGGTTTTTTATTACCTTACCTAATTCTAATAACTTTAAATCTTGATACCTTTTTGCTTCTTTTTTACTATGAAATTTTATACCATCAACTGTAGTTGGCTTGTTTCTATATTTAAAATATGTTTCCATTTTTATAGCAATCTTTTATTTTTTTTAAAAAAAACTTTACATTAGTATATAATTATTTAATAATATCATAATAATAAAAAGTCGTAAATCGCAAAGGAGAATAATATGACACAATCGCCTAGACTACCTAACCCTAAAAAAAGCAATAGTCCTTTTGCTTGGCATGGTATAGACCATTTAAGTGTATCTAGTATAAATCAATGGATAAGTAGCCCTGCATCTTACTTATATAAAATAGCAGGAGGTTTTGATAGTTATGGACCTGCCGCTTGGAGAGGCTCTGCTTTAGAAGTAGCTTTTGAAAAAGCATTGTTTGATAAAGTTGCACCTAATAATTTATTTACTGATATGGCTTATGAAGAGTTTGATGATAGAAATGAATTAGACTTTGACCCCACTAAAGTAGAAAAAGAAAGAAAAACTCTTCCAGAATATATTGATGCAGGTATAGAACATTTTAGAAGCCTGCCTAATTGTACGAGTTACCAAAGAAAAATATCTGTAGATTTTGATGAATTAGAAATTCCGTTTATAGGCTATGTAGATTTTGAATTTGGAACTATAGACAATAATCATCAGATAAGAGATTGCAAAACATCTGGTAAAAGAATTAGTGAGATGACCAATGCTCATGCAAGGCAGTTAGCTTTGTATGGTCATGCTATAGGCAATGAAAATACAGAATTATGGATTGACCTTATTACTAGAAAAGAAACCATATGCATGAAGTTAAAAAATCCTAAACCTCATTTAGAGATGATTAAGAAATCTGCTTTAGGACTTAGAAAGTTTTTATCTCTCTCTAATGATACGAGAGAATTGTGTAAAATCTTAATACCAGACTTTGATGACTGGAGATGGAATAATGATAAAATAAATGAAGCTAAAAAAATATGGGAGATATAAAAATGAACAATGATTTATTATATGAACAATTAGTAAAAGCATTGAGTGAAATGTCTAATCCTAAAAAGAGTGCAACTAATCCATTCTTTAAAAGCAAATATGCCACATTAGAAGATAGTTTAAATATAGCTACAAAAACTTTAGCTAAATATGACTTAGCTGTCTTACAATTAAATGTTACTAAGGAAACTGGCTCTTGTTTAGTAACTAGAATTATTCATAAGTCTGGGCAGTTTATAGAAGATGGTGGTGTACCTTTAAAACTAAAAGATGAAAATGATGCTCAGAAATTAGGTGGAGCTATTACTTATGCCAGACGTTATGGTCTACAATCTATGCTAGGCATGATAGGTGAAGAAGATGATGACGGCAATACGGCAGTTCAACCTAAGCCTAAAGAAGTAACAGCTAGGCAACCTTCTAAAATGTCTTATAATATATATGATTTAGAAGGCTCTAAAATTAATACTTATAATAAATATGAAACTTATTTTGCAGAAATTTCTAAACTGCATAATGATTATTTAAAAACAAATAGAAAAGAAATAGTAAGAATTAATGAAAGTATACAATCTCATGTAAATATTAGTCCCAAAGTTAAAGCTAAAATATTTACACAATTAGAAAATTTAATAAATACCATAATAATTTAGGAGAAAAAATATGACACAATATGATAATACAAACTCTGGAGCATTGTTTGAACTTAATGAAGAAGCACCAAAAGTAGTAAGACAAGGCAAAATTAATATTAATGGGCATGATAGAAGAGTAATGGCTATTAATAGAAAAAATGCACAAGGAGAAGATGTAATGGTATTGGTGCAGGAGATAGGAACTCTTAAACCTAACCCATCTGAAAATGAAAAAGCACCTAATGCTAAAGGCATTATAGAAGTCAATGCACCAAGTAAAAATATGTCTATAGCAGTATGGAAAAGAGAGTCTGCAAAAGGTGCAAAGTATTTATCAGTAAAAATACAAGAGTACCAACCTAAAGTAGAAGATATAACTAATCAAGGCATGTATACTGATAATAAAGATAGTGGATTTACTGAAGATGATATCGAATTTTAAAACTGGTAAAACTTATAAGTCTAAGTCTAAAAGATTTTTAAGCAAAAAACATTTAGAGCATATAACTACTTTAGATTGTATTTTGTTTCCTTATTCATGGTGTGCTAGGCGACCAGTACAAGCACACCATTTATTAAAACCTATCTATTCAACAAGAGGTATGGGTATGAGAGCCTCTGATAAAGATGCTATTCCTTTGTGCTATTCATGTCATACTAAGCTACATGCATATGGTAATGAATTGAAGTTTTTTAAATTAATTACAGATAATGAAAACATAGGAAAAGAAAAGTGTAAGGAGATATGGGAGGGTAGTCCATATTATGAAAAGATATGATTTGTTTAGAGGATATGAAAAAACATTTATTAATGAAGAGATAAAAGTTTTTTGTAATAATTTATTAGATGATAAAGAATATAAAGGCTTATTTCCTAAAATTAATAAAGAAATAGAAAATTATATAAAAAAAACTGGCGACCAAGTAAAACGTGCAAGCAATGTTAAAGCAACTATGACGGATTGGCAAACACATACAAAAGATGGAAACTTTATGGCTATAGCTATGTTAGCGCAAGATATGTGCTATGATGCTATGAAAGTTAAGTATCCTATAGATATAGGTGATGTATGGGGAGCTTTGTATAAAGACAAAGATTTTACTGCACCTCATTCCCATAAGCCATCTATGTGGAGTTTTATATATTATATTAAAACCAATGATGCGCCTTTACTTATTCATAATGTTATTTCACCTAAAGATGGTCTGCCTACAGACATTTCTATATTTCCAAAAGAAGGAGATATATTTATATTCTCTTCCATTATACGTCATAGTGTTCCACCGCAAGTCAATGGCAGAGAAAGAATTATAGTAGCAGGAAACTTTTGGTACAATTTTAGTAAACAATTAAAAAATTATAATAGGAGAAAATAATGAATGATTCACAAATAAAAAAAGTTTCAAAACACTTAAAAGAAAAAAACAAAATTACTTCTTGGGAGGCTATAGAAAAATATAGATGTACTAGATTGTCAGCAATAATATATATATTGAGGAAAGATGGTTGGGATATTACAACCAATAATAAATTTAATAAAACTACCAAAACAAATTTTGCAGAATATGTATTGGAGAGCAATTAAATGACTGATGCAGTAATTAAAGGTGAATATGCAGATTTTAAATTAGTTAAGACAAGGAATGTTGTCCAAATGATTATAGAAGTTCCTATTGAACAAGCTACTTTAATTACAACTAGATTTGGAATACCTAATCCTAATGAGTCTTGTTGGGTTGCTGTTGCTAAATTAGATGTTACAAAAACAGAGGTAAATAATAAGGCTTTAAAAGCTATTCAACAAGCAGGAATACTAGGACAAGATATTGCTTTTGGAGCATTCTTAAAAGATAAACTGCCAGAGATAGAGCCTAATAATATAGCCAGTATTCAACAAGGTATAAGGACTTTGACTGGAGTTAAATCAAGAGCTGACTTTAAAACTGATTCGAATGCTTTGCAAATTTGGATTAATTTAATTGAAGAATATGAAAAAAAAACAAAATAATTAAAAATAATTAATTTAAAAAACCCCAGAAAACTCCCATTTATTATAATAATTGTAAAAAATATTATATTTTATTATTATAATGCTTTACATAATGTATATAATAATGTTAAGATAGGTTATAGCAATTTTGCTTAACTTAAAATGGAGAAACAAGATGATTACATTATACCAAATAAATAGAGAAAAATCTAAAGAGTACTCAAAAAAAATAAATGAAACTTTTTATAAATTTGAAGTTACTGCTAAAGATTTAAACCAAGACATATTAGCTTTATATGGTTCAGTAGCAACTTTTAATACTAACTGTAAAGATGAAGCATTTGAAATAGATAATTTAGGCTATGAAAATAAAATCTTAGGCAGTAAGCCTCATCACTCAATGAGTTGTGGCGACATAGTAAGACACAAAGAAGACTTCTTTATGTGTGCCGCAAGAGGTTGGGATAAATTAGACATTAATATAAATGATATGGAGGGTTAATAAAATGACAAACTTAACTAATAAAGATGAAAATGAAATTAAGTACAGAAAAGAATTAGAGGAACGTAAAGTTGAATTAAGAAAAGATATTGATAAATACAAAAGAATGGGATGGGAGTGCAATTTAGAGGATGCTCTTATAGAATTTTCAGAAATAGAAGAGCAATTAAATGAGGAGGATGTAAAATGAGTACACGTTCAACATTAACAATTAAGAGTCAAACAAGTAAGATTAATTTTTATAGACATATGGATGGCTACTTGGCAGGAGCAGGAATAGATTTATTAACTGTTTTTGCTAAAGTAAAAGATACATCATCACAAAATAAATTACCTGCTATTTTACAAGCCATTAGCAATTTAGCTTATAAAGATGGGAGAGGAATATACGAAGTTATAGATTCTCCTTCTATGCATTCGGATAGAGAATATCATTATACAGTTACAGTTATAGATAATGATATTCATATAAGGATAGAAGAGTTTGATTTTGGAAAACATATTGGCAAAACTTTTTTTCAAGGCTCAGTAGAAAAATTAAAAAATTATTTTATTGAAGAGAAAATTATCTAACAAAAATATTTACATAAAATGGGAGAATAAAAATGAACAAATTGTATATAGTAAAAAGAATAACAAAATCTTACACAGCTAATTGGGAGATTCAAGAAATTAATAATCAAGACAAATTAATAGAAGAGTTTGATTCAACAGCTATTAGTGATAATTTTTCTTTAGATTTTTCAAGGTTATTTACAAATAAAAAACAAGCAAAAGCATTTCAAAAATTACTGAATAAGAGTTTTAGTTTTCAACTCACAGATAATCAATTAAGATGGGGCATACAAAATTATGGTTATAATAAAAAAGAAAATTGTTATCAATGTATTACTTCAGATTATAGTCTAACTTTAGTTGGTAGTACGATATGAGAAAAACTATTATAATTATAAGTTTAATCGCTCTAGGAGGTTGCACTACTGCATGGAAACCTATTGTAGATGTAAGAGTAAGCGAAGACCCTAAAGTCTTAACTAGGGACATTTTAGAGTGTAGAGAATTGACTGCTGAAATAGTCGGTAGTAAGTTTAGTTGTTGGGATGAACCTTTTTGGAAGTGTGATAAAGACTCTGCACCCATTAGACAATGCCTAATAAATCGTGGGCATAGTGTATTAAATTAAGGAAATATAATGGAAACTAAGTATCGAACACTTAAAGAAGTTAGACATAGTTTACCTTTAAAATTTACTCAAGAACAATTTGCAAGATTAATAGGTGCAAGTAGACCTACTATTGCTAGATGGGAAACTGGCAAAGGTAAAATGAGTGGAGGTTATTATAAATTGATATGTTTATTACAGTATGATTATGTTTTTTGGGATTTAATTAAGTTAAATAAACCTTTTAAACATTTAAAAGAAATAAAAAATAATAAGGAAGTATAATGAAATATATATTAAGTGAAGAAGAGGTAATATCTTTAAATGACATTGTAGGAAGTTTAATGATTTCACAATTTAATAACCAAGATGACTATAGAGATTGTATAACTGAGATTATAAAACAATTTTTTAATCTTAATTTAGAGGAAAGAAAAACTCTGCCAATAGAATTTATGAAAGGACATTAATAATGAAAAAAATAATTATTAAAAATCAAGTATCTAGCAAAGAACAAGATAAAAGAACATGGGAGAAAAGAATAGATAATGTTATAAAAGCAAGAAAAAATTCAAAAAAAGGTGTTAATTTAACAACAATACATGAAGACGGAAAGAAGCATACAGAAAATGTTAGCTTCTATAATACTTGGGATATTGTTTTAAAAGAATTATTAAGAAAAGCTAAAAAAGAAACACTTTTAATAAATTAAATAATAATTTACATTAAGGTATATATAGATTATATTTAGTAAAATATTATTACAATAACTTGTGGAGAAAAAAATGTCAGAAGGTTTTGGTCAATGGCTTAGTCGATTGTTTATTAGTAAACCAACTAAAGAATTATCACAAATGACAAAAATAGAACTAGAGTTATTAGGTAGAGAGCATGGAGTAGAGTTAGACAGAAGGCTTAAAAAAGAAACATTGATTAAGCAAGTTAAAAAAATTCAGAAAGTAAAATAGCATGATAAAAACTAAAGAAGAATTTAAAAAATGGAGAAAACAAATGGGCTACAATCAACAAGAGGTAGCTAGTTTATTTGGATTAAAAACAAGAATGTCTATTAGTTACATAGAATCTGGTAAACAAAAAGTAACACCATCTATGGCAATAGCTTGTGAGTATTTATATAATAAGAAACATAATATTTGTATATGTGGAAATAGATGAGCCTAGCAATACCTCCTATTATGGGAGGCTCTCATGGTGTTGTAAGTGCAGGAGAATTAACTAAATTAGACTGTAAAAAATTAATTAACTTGCATAAGACATCACCTCATACAAATGGAAAAGTTCAAACATCATCTAGTGATAATAAAAAAATTGTTTCTATAAGACAAGTTGATGCATGGAGAATACATGAAAATCAATTATGGGTAGACGAATTATTAGTATCAACAATAAGAACAGTTAATGAAGATGTGTTTCAATACAATCTATCTGGTTTAGTAGAAAGACCACAACTCCTTAGATACAATGCAGGTTCAATGGGTTATGATTGGCACACCGATATAGGACAAGGTGATGCTCGAAATAGAAAATTAAGTATGTCTATTATTTTAAATAATGATTATGAAGGTGGTGAGCTAGAGTTTTTTGGTGATGGAGTAACGAATATTCCTACTGAGAAAGGCGATATAATAGCCTTCAGTAGCTTTATACCCCATAGAGTTACTAATATAGTATCTGGTGAGAGATGGGCGATTGTAGCATGGTTCTCTGGACCACAATTTAGGTAGTAATCATACGTCATATATAACTTTAGTACCTCAAGGTACATCACTTTGTTTTTTTTATTTGAAATATAATTTTTATAAGAATATTTTTAAATAAACAACAAAAGGAAAATAAATTATGAAAGATAAAGTACAAGAACGAATTACACATTATGAAAATAAATTTAATGACCTTGTAAATGAAATAGACAAAGACTCGATATTAGAAAATTACTATCAAGGATTTCATACGGCAGGACTACTTACAAAAATGAATGAACAAATAAATTTATGGTTAGATAGTGCAATAGAAAAAAAATAATAAAGAGTTTATTTTATTTAATCATGTTCTTCTGGATTTCTATTAGTTAAACCCATTATATTAGATAATCTTTCTATTTCATTCTGACCTTTTTCAGATAACTTCAAATCACCATGCCCATTATCGTCTGCATAACCTTCCGATTGTAAGTTATGTTTAATGTTGTCCGAAAGTTCAGCTACATTTTCTGCACCATCTACTCTGACTAATGCAGTTAACCTTTTCATTTGAGTATGACTTAATCTAGGCATTGCTACTCCTGCTTAGGTTCTACTTTTTGTTTCGGTTGTTGTGGTGGTTTTTTTACTGCACCTATCATACCCATGCCACCTTTAGCTACTCTGTAACCAAATGATGCTGATATTGATATATAGATACAATTAGCAAACCAATCTGGTGTGCTTTCATCTAAGAAAACAAAACCTTCTTTTACAGCATCTTGAGTCCAAGGCAGGAAACAACCTGCTAATACAGCAATAAAGAATATTGTCCATGCTTCATCTTTCCAAGAACCACCCATTTGTTCTGTTAAAGATTTCTCCATATCTAATTCGCCAGTTGCTTGTTTCTCATAAACTGTGGCTTCTGCTTTTGCTTTTGCTACTTTTATTGATGTTAAGGCTTTTTTCTCTTCTACTTTGCCTTTTACCCATGAGCCTGCAATATCACCAACTGCTCCAAGTAATCCTCCTATTAAAGGTAATGCCATTAAACTATCAATCCTTTCTGGTAATTTTTACCATCATAAGTTAATATTTGTTTTCGATTTCCTTCATTCTTATAAGATACATGAACCCAACCTGAAGTTGGTTCACCCTTTTTATAAAATTCTAAAATTAACTGGTCAAATATTAAGTTATCTATAATCCATTGTGCTAGAGTTGCGTTATCTACTGTCGGCACTTCTATATCAACAGCTTGTCCTAATGAATGCTGTGAGGTCTTACTGCCTCCTATAGCATCATTTAAAGCAGGTGAGCGATAACCTGAAGATGGAGTAAACGGAATATTAAAGTTTTCTCTTATTGGTTGCAATATATTACCTGCTAATTCAACTAAATTTTCTACAATATGTTTTTCCCATGAAGCATCTGGAACATTATTCAAACCTTTTCTTGTAGCAGTTTGGGATTTGCACAATTCTTTTAAAGAAAAGTTTGGGGAAAGGTTCATTGTGCAAACCCCTTAACTATTGCAAATACTTTAAAATAATCTGCTACTACTAATGCTATAAAAGTATAAGCAACTCTTTCGAGTCTTTTTAATCTTGCGTTAACACCTAAACGATACATAGAACATTCTGCTGTATGTTTTTCTATTTCTATTAGAGCTTTTGTTGCTACATCATTCATTATTGAGGCATTCCATCTGGTTCACTTGGAAAGTTATACAAAGGAGCAGGAGCAGTCATAACACCTGCATCATTATAAGTAGCATCAAATAAAACAGAGATAGCATCAAAATCTGCCGCTCCTGCAATACTCGCTATCATAGAAGTATGTGCAGTTCTTATTCCATCTCTGTAAGTAGTAACAGCTGAAGGAATTGCAGTTCCTTTTTCTGATTTTCTAGTAACCCATTTATCAGTTTGATTTAGTAAACCAGTTTGCATAGATTTGACAACAGCAGTTAATTCAGTCTTTAATCCTATTTTAATTATTTGATTGCCATCAATATCTTTTTTTGGGTCGCCTGCTTTAGTTCCTGAAGGTGCTTGTCCATCATTTATTTCTGATTGTGTCCATACTTGAGGAACATCTGTAATACTTCTAGCTGTATAATCATAAGTTCCATCTACTATTTTTTTTGAGTTATTCCATACAAAACTTTCTGCACCACCTTCATAAAGATTAATTTTTGAAGGTATTGAATTTTTAAATACTACAGGATAAACAGAAAATGTTGCTAATTTTGTATTGTCTGTAAAGTAACTAGCAGGATATACTGTTCCTTCTGCGTCTTTTAATCGCACAGGATTATTATACATTGTTACAATGTTACCTGCTTCTATTTTAGCCCACATATTTTTCTCCTTTATTAATTAATCACCTAGCTGTAGCGAAAGCAAACGGGTTCTCAGCAAATGCTAAAAACACATACTCCACATTACTTGAACCTAAATCTCCATCCCCATCTCGTACTTTAAAACCATTGCTTAAAATATCTATATTGTAATTTGAAAGTGTTGCACTATTACTATTTAACTGTAAGCATGTACTAGCCATGTTATGTGGGTGTGATAAAGTATCAAAAACACACCACCCATCTCCACTTCGAACACCTTTAATAATAATCATTCTGGGAGAAAATCCTGTGTAGGCAAACGCATTATCTGTAGATGAACCATTGGCAGTATATTTTCCGACTTTTATATAACCTTCTATATTAGCAAAACAATAAGCTACATAATTTGCTGATTCTCCACCTACTCCATCTACCCCATTAATAGTAAATACAGAAGTTGTAGGTACATTCATAGTACCATAGCTATTTAAATTAGTTTGTGCATTAGTACCAGATAATTCAAGAAAATACCCTGCATCAGTTAAAAGACCGGGAACTTGTGTCCACCATCCAGACTCTCTTGTCCTAGATTTATGTATTACCATAGCAGGTGCTACAGATAATCCATGTCCAACTGTAGAACTTCCAGATGACCCTGAAAAACCAGTATAAGTTACTATAGAAAAAGCACCTGAAGGGTCAACTTGTGTTACACTATTAGTTCCTCCAGTAGTATTAGATGCTGTAGTTCCAGCATTGGCTCTCCAATACCAATTCTTTTGAGTATGACTACCTGAATTAAACCAAGTACCGCTACTTAAAACATATCCTCCTGCATCTGAACCTGATGCTGTTTGAGATATATAATTATCTTGTGGCAAATCAGCTTCAGTATCACTTACGTCTATTTTAAGATAATAATTATTTGAGCCAAATATACCTCTTGAAGTATCTAAATTATACCAGTTTTGCCCTTGAACAGTAGAACGACTCCATAAGTAATCAAATTGAAAATCAGTAGATATAGTTCTTTGACCACCATTTCCAGTATATTGCAAAATG
>Ga0209336_10000519_pt1 | contig 19673 bp, 25 predicted proteins | sample LinPmetageLP32_FD_184042 | JGI IMG/M metagenome (GOLD analysis project Ga0209336, IMG submission 184042) | Marine viral communities from the Pacific Ocean - LP-32 (SPAdes) (version 2) | ecosystem: Environmental > Aquatic > Marine > Oceanic | place: Pacific Ocean | collected 2009-08-23 | reverse complement strand
ACTCCCCACCAGTTAAAATATACATTGCTGATTCTGCATTAGGTGCAAATAAATATTTTTTCTTATTTAAATCATTATTTTTATTTCCAGAAAATTCATTTAGCCACATAGATAATTCAAAATTATCCATAGGCTTTATTGTTTTATTTTTAAAGTTTATTACATGAATATAATTATTTTCTTTTTTAGTCATAACTCACTCCTTATTATCTTATTACAAAGCCTTCTAAATGAAGGTTTAAAGGCACTTAAAACTGGTTTAAATGCCCTTCAATCTTAATTTAAATATGATAGTAAATATATAAACGCTAACCATGAAATAGATAAGCAACAAACTATTTTGCATATTACAGTTGACCAACAATTATTTTTAAACATTTTCGCTTTTCCTCTCATAAATAAATAAACCCATAAAGAATAAACCTAGTAAAAACTCCATTAATAGTATGTATTCAACAAAGCCATTATTAACAGTATAAACAAGGGTATAGCTTGCCATTGCATGAAATAAGGCAATAAACCCTATTATAAAGTATATTGTTGATTCTCTCATTGTTTAAACCCCCTTATTATTTGCAATTTTGGACAATACCCATTTTAAAAATACTTGTCATTTGATTCATAGTTACGCCTTCATTTCTAAATTTAATCTCATCTTTAATCATTTTTTGAGAATCAGCATCTTGAAATTGTTTTAAAGGTAACATTTTATATAAATCATTAGTTTTTATGTCTTGTATATTTTGCATTATTTAACCCCTTATTATTGAAGAGGGCTTTTACACCCTCTATATTGTTAAACTGTTTCTAATTGATTAAGATAATCGCTAACTATATTCTCACCTATAATATAAGTATACATATTAACAATTTTTTCTGGATCGCTTAAATCCGTAGTAACTTCTCCAAAATTATCTTTTTCATAACATTTTATTGATTCAATAATATAAAAGACATCTTCGCCTAACCATTTAATAGCTTTATTCCTACCGATAATATAATAATCAATATTAAATGCTTCATGATGCAAATCATCTCTATTTTCATTAATAAAGTCTGGATTATATTCTAATGACTCTTTCATAAAATCATCAAAATATTCTTTTAATTCATTTTCTTTTGGTTGAACTTCTTTATACATTGTCTTTCACTCCTAATTGGCTTAATTGCCTTATAATAATAATACACGCTTTGTAAATAGATAGCAAGCTTTTTATTTTACTTTCTGTAAATATATGTTATAACACTATATATAAAGGGAGTTTTAAACATGCAAATAATAAAGAATATATTAAAAGATAATAATTTAAATCAGGTGCAGTTGTGCCAAGAGTTGAAAATATCACCAGCTTTGCTATCGGCTATCATGCATCAGAATAGAAACATATCTATTGCATTGGCGCATAAAATACACAGTAAATATAAAATAGATTTTAAAGAACTGTTAGACAGGAGTAATGCCAATGAGTAAAGATTCGAATATTTGGTTTCCTCTATATGCGGATAGTTTTTTATCACACACGCTACATTTAAATAATACTAGTCTTGGTTGTTATATTAAATTATTAACCGTATGCTTTTTACAGAAAGATTGCCATTTACAAGTAAGGAATTTGCATAAAATATGTGGATACTCAAAAGGGATTAAGTGGCAAACAATGTGGAATAATGATTTAAAAGACTACTTTATATATAGTGAAGATAAAACAAAGGTAACTAATAAAAGACTGTTAGAGGAGTTCAATAAAATAAACGATATGAAAAGTCGAAGACAAGCGAGTTCGAAAATTGCAAATGAAGTAAGATGGGGAAAGACTCCCAAACAACCTATCCGACCAAGTATCCGAATCGGAAAAGAATCAGATCCCCATATAGAGTTAGAGTCAGAAAGAATAAAAGAAATTAATAATAAAGAAAAGGAGAGGCTTCGCTTCAATAGTTCTATGTTAAACAATGGCATGAGTTAGAATTAGGTAGAGGGTTAGTATATATTATACGGAGTTAATCCTTGCTAAAAAAGGGCTATAAAATAACATGGCATAGCTTACCTTTAATAATTGGCGTGCATGATTACCTAGCAATAGGAGCTAGCGTCTAATGGTGGCACGTCTACGAACCATTAGAGCGTATTAACTAGCATTAAGTTAGATGTTATTGACTAGGTACATGTTAACCTAGCTAATTAATTACTGTTTAGGTGTTAGGATAGGTAAGGGGACCCATTCAATCTTTTTCGTTTTGAGATTTTTTCAGCCGACCGAGTGGGGGGTGGTGGTAGTGGTGGGGATAAAGTACTACTACCCAGACTTAACAATCAAACGCTAGGGGGTATTGACTTGTAGGAGTTTTGTAATATATCATAAAAAGAAAATATAAACTTGCCATTTTGTAAATATAATAATAAAAAAACAAAAAGGAAGAGTAGATGGAAATTAAGGTACAGAAAGATTTAGGTGGCAGACCTGTTTTTAAACCAACCCCAGAGCAAGAGAAGATATGTTCTTTGGGGGTAGGGTTTGGATTAACGCATGTGCAGATAGGAAAGTTAGTGGGGTGTGATCCTAAGACGTTGCGGAAACATTTTGGGCATGCATTAGAAACGGGTAGGGAGAGATTGACTATGGATATTGGTAGTCAGTTGTATAAGAAAGCTATGAATGGCGATACGATATCGGCTATATTTTTGGCAAAGACTAAGGGGGGCTTTCAGGAGAAGGTGGAGCATGAGGGTATTCCTAATCAGATTAGTGTGAGCTTTTCCCTTGATCCGCCAAAGGATATGAAGGTAGTGGAGGAAGTGCAACATGAAGAAAATTCATAAAAGTCCAAGTGGTGGGTTATCGGCTAAAGGAAGAGCGCATTTAAATAGAACTACGGGCAGTAATTTAAAAGCTCCGTTAAGCACAGGGACTAATCCAAGAAGGGTATCGTTTGCAGCACGCTTTGGTGGAATGGCAGGACCAATGAAGAATGCAAAAGGAGAGCCGACTCGTAAAGCGTTGGCGTTAAAAAAATGGGGATTTAGCAGTCCACAAGCCGCTAGAAATTTTGCTAGTAAAAATAAAAAAACTTAGGGAGGGTTTAATATGAAGGGCGTAAAACATTATACTAGAAAAGGGTCTTTGCATAAAGGAGGCACACACAAAATGCCTAATGGTAGTCTGCATTCTGGTAAGGTGCATGGTAAGACTAGCCAAAAATTATTTCATTTTGGAGAGCTTTCTAAAACAGCACAAGCTGTAGCAAAAAATAAAAAAGGATAAGTACTTATGAAAAAAGGTTTATATGCAAATATTAATGCTAGAAAGAAAAAAGGCATTAGTCGTAGTAAAGCAAAATCAACTGTATCACCAAAAGCGTATGCTAGTATGAAAAAAGGGTTTAAGAAAAAAGCGTAAATGCATGTAACAATTCCTTATACGCCTAGACCATTACAGGCAAAACTCCATCAGAATAATAAAAGATTTAAAATCTGTGTGTCGCATAGACGTTGGGGAAAGTCTGTGTATGCTGTTACCGAGTTATTGCGTAAAGCATTAGAGTTAAAAACAGAACGTAGTGATGGACGCTATGCATATATTGCTCCGTACTACCGACAAGCAAAAGCTGTAGCTTGGGATTATCTTGTATATTATACCAGAGATATTCCAGGCACTAAGATTAATCAATCGGAATTAAGAGTAGATTTATTAAATGGTAGTCGTATTCGTTTATACGGAGCTGGTGATGATCCAGATGCGTTGCGTGGTATTTATCTTGATGGCGTAATACTTGACGAGTATGCCGATATGAGCCCTAGAGTTTGGTCAGAAGTAGTAAGACCAGCATTAGTGGATAGAAAAGGTTGGGCTATATTTATTGGTACACCTAAAGGGAGAAATCAATTTTGGCGATTATATGAAGATGCTAAACATGATCCTGATTGGTACAGAGTTATATACAAAGCATCAGAAACACAAGTGGTAGACCCTAAAGAATTATTAGCAGCTAAACAACAAATGGGTGAAGATGAATATATGCAAGAGTTTGAGTGCAGTTGGGCTGCGGCTATTAAAGGCGCATACTATGGTAATCTTGTTATAGAAGCAGAACAAGATGGTAGAATAACTAAATTAGAATATGATGAAGCATTACCTGTGCATGTTGCATGGGATTTAGGTATATCGGATAGTTGTGCTTTATGGTTTTTTCAAGTTACTATGGGAGAAATAAGAATAATTGATTATTATGAAAGTGGTGGAGTAGGGTTAGATCATTATGTTAAGGTAATGGAAGATATGCCTTACACATATTGGGGAGATGATTATTTACCGCATGACGCTAAAGTTAGAGAATTAGGCACTGGTAGAACAAGAGCTGAAACTTTAGTTAATATGGGAAGAAAACCTAGAATAGTACCAATGCATAAAGTAGATGATGGTATTAATGCAGCAAGATTATTATTAGAACATTGTTATTTTGACCAAGAAAAATGTGAAAATGGACTTAATGCTTTAAGAAATTACCAAAGAGAATGGGACGATATTAAACGTGTGTTTAAAAGAAGTCCTCTGCATAATTGGGCATCTCATGCAAGTGATAGTTTTAGATATTTAGCTATGTCTTATAAAAATTTAAAACCAAAAGCTAAAGAAGAAACAGCTTTAGAAAAATTATTTAAACAACCAACACTTGACGAAATGGTAGAAATGCACTTAAAATCACAAGAAAATAAGAAAAGACCTAGAATTTAATGGCTAATGCAGAAAAATATGATGGTAATTATAAAAAAATGGATTATACTTTTTATAAAATGTCAAATAAATTAGAAAAAAAAGAAAAAACTAAAGAAATTAGGAAAAATCTTAATGGCAAGCGAAGATACAAGGTCTAAATTAGAGTTACAACAAGGAACTGCACAGTATTGGCATATAGAATTAGAAAATGCTGATAAAACAGAAGAAGATTGGCGTAGAAGGTCAAGAAAAGTAGTAGAGCGTTACAGAGATGAACGTAATGTAGATGCTTATGGTGTAGGTGCAGAGAAAAAATTCAATATATTATGGGCAAATACAGAAACTTTAAAAGGTGCGTTATTTGCTAAAATGGCAAAACCTGATGTTAGAAGGCGTTTTCCTGATAATAATCCAGTAACTAAAGATATAGCAAGAGTTTTAGAAAGAACGCTTGATTATGCTAATGATGTTTATAATGCAAATAAACCTATAGAAGCAGCATTAGAAGATTATTTATTGCCAGGACGTGGTGTTGTATGGGTAGTATATGACCCAGTATTCGTTAAAGAAATGGTAGAAATAGAGCAAATTAATGAGTTTGGCGAAAGAGTTATTATAGAAATAGAAGAAGAAAGAGTAGCAGAACAAAGATGTTATTTTGACTATGTGCATTGGGAAGATTATAGAGAAAACCCAGCAAAAAGACCAGAAGATGTAAATTGGAAAGCTAGAAGGCATTTATGGACAAGAGATCAGCTAAAAGAAAAAGGTTTTTCTAGTGTTAACGATATACCATTAAATTGGTCGCCTGATACAGATGAAAATAATTATGAAGCAGAAGAAGTATTTAAAAGAGCAGAAATCTGGGAAATATGGGATAGAGTTAAAGAAAAAAGATATTATGTAGTTAAAGGGTACGATAAAGTTATTAGAGTAGATGATGATCCATATGAATTAGAAGGTTTTTATCCTACTCCAACACCAATGTTAGCTGTAAGAACTAATGATACAAGTGTTCCTATTCCTGAATTTACTTTGTATCAAGACCAAGCAGAAGAATTAGATAGAGTTACAAGTCGTATAAGTAATTTAATTGAAGGCTTAAAAAGACGTGGTGTTTATGATGCTTCTGTACCAGAATTATCACATTTAGCAAACGCTGGTGATAATGACTTTATACCATCAGAAAATTTCTCATTATTAGCACAAAAAGGTGGTCTAGCTGGTGTGTTTCAACAAGAAGATATTTCCCCAATAAGCATGGTATTACAAGGACTATATACACAAAGAACACAAATATTAGAAATAATATATGAAATTACAGGTATATCAGATTTATTAAGAGGTAACACAAAAGCAAGTGAAACTGCTACTGCACAGCAATTAAAAGCACAATTTGGCAGTATGCGTATGCGAAAAAGACAAGAAGAAATAGAAAGATACATTAGAGATTTATTTAGAATTAAAGCAGAAATAGTAGCAGAACATTACGAACCAGAAATGCTACAGGCTATTACAGGTATAGAAGTTACTCCTGAAATGGTACAAATTATGCGAGATGATAAATTAAGAGCGTATAATATTGATGTTGAAACAGATTCTACTGTATTTGCTGATGAAAATGCAGAAAAACAAACAAGAATAGAGTTTTTACAAACTATGGGTTCTTATTTAGAAAAAGCTATAGCAATATCTAATGCTAATCCTTTGTTAACACCTATTGCCTTTCAATCTTTAAGGTTTTTAGTTGGTGCATGGAAAGTCGGTAGAGATTTTGAAGAAGTAATTGATCAAACAGAACAAAGCATCATGCAACAAATGCAACAACAAATGCAAGCACCACCACAACCTAGTGAAAATGAAAAAATAACACAAGCTAAGATACAAGGTGAGTTAATGCGTGAAAAAATGAAACAAGAAGGTAAATTAGCTGATATTCAAGCAAAATCAGGCGCAGAAATGACTAAAATTCAATCTCAAGCAGAACTTTCAAGAGAAAGAAACGCTTTAAAAGAAGATTTAGCTTTATTAAATACAGACGTTAAATTAGCAGAAAAGGCTATGGAATGAGTTATTTAAAAAACTATGATACTATAGATTGGTCAGGTGGCAAAGAATACCAAAAGAATAAAAACGCTAGGCGTGGTAAATCTTTGCAAGTTATGTCTGATATACAAGAGTTTGTGAGCCCTATAGACAAATCTGTTATAAGTAGCAGGTCTGGACTAAAGGCACATGAAAGACGACATAAGGTTCGTCAAATAGGAAACGATTGGGCAGGAACAGCACGCACAAGTAGTGCTAAACCTACTAATTGGCAACAATAAGTTCGGAAAGGAACTAACATGGAAGAAGTAAGCACTCCTGAAGTACAGGAATCAGCAGAAGCTCCAATGAGTCTTGATGCTGTTTTAGAAAGTTCTATCGGCAACACTTTAGACTCCGTTAATGAAGTAGAAGAAGCTCCAGTAGAAGATGCTGAACAAGTTTCTAAAGAATCATTAACAGTACCAGAACAACAAGAAACTTCTCCTGAAAAAGAAGAAGATGACTCTGACGACTTGGATCAGTTAGCTACTGCACAAGAAGATGACCAATCAGATTCGGAAAATTCAGAAGAAAACCCTGACAATTTAGAAGCAACTGAAAATTCTACGGAATCCAAACTAGAAGCTCCTAAAAATTGGACAGCAGATGTAAAAAAGGTGTTTGATACTTTACCAGCAGAATCACAAGAGTTTATGATAAAGCGTGATAAAGAAATGACATCTGATTACACCAAAAAGACACAGGAATTAGCGGAACAACGCAAAAATATTGAAGCATTAGATAAAGTTCTACAACCAGCACGTCAAGCTATTAATGCAACAGGGATAGGAGAAGCAGAATATATATCTCGATTACTTAATGCAGACAACGCCTTGAGAACTAATCCAAAAATGGCACTTCGACAACTTGCACAAGGTTACGGAATTGATTTGTCTACCATGAACGAAGAGAGTGAGTCTTGGAATGATCCAGACCCACAATACGCCCAATTAATGCAACAAAACCAACAAATTATGCAAGAGCTTAATAATTTTAAACAACAAAATATACAAAGCACAGTTGCACAAACAGAACAAACAGTAGAGCAATTTTCTAATAAAACTAATGCTGAAGGCAAATTAATGCACCCACATTTTGACAAAGTAAGAGTTAAAATGGGTAATTTAATAGATGCTGGTGAAGCAAAAGGTTTAGATGATGCATATAGTAAAGCTGTAAGGTTAGATGATGACCTTTATGCAGAAGCTATTAAAACATCTAAATTATCAGTTAAAAAACAAGAAGATAGCAAAAGGAAAGCAGCAGTAGAAAAAGCTAGAAAAGTAAAACCTTCTGGTTCTGCAAATCCACCTAAAGGTTCTGTAGTAGCTAGTGATTTAGATAGTTTGTTAATGACAAATATTGAAGGAGCAGGATTTAGTGGTTAAATTGTATGGGTATAATTTTTTAATTAGGAAATAGATAATGGCATCTCCAAATAGTACATTTACAGAGATTGTTACTACCACTCTTGCTAATTACAGCAGGACAATGGCAGATAACATAACCAACAATAACGCCTTACTTAAATCAATAAGTGAAAAAGGCAACAAAATTGTAGCAGGTGGTCGTACAATAGTGCAAGAACTAGAATATGCACAAAATGGTACAGCTAAATGGTACAGTGGTTACGAAGTATTAGATACTTCAACAAGTAACACATTTACAGCAGCAGAATTTAATTATAAACAGCTTGCAGGTAATGTAGTTATATCTGGACTAGAGCAAGTAGAAAATTCTGGTAAAGAGCAAGTATTTAACCTTCTAAAATCAAGAGTAAGAAATCTTGAAAAAACACTTAAAAATACTATGGCAACTTCTCTCTATGCAAATGGAACAGGAACAAATGGTAAAGATTTAGGTGGTTTAGGTTTATTAGTAGCTGATACTCCAACTAATACAGTTGGTGGTATTGATGCAAATACTTATTCTTTCTGGCAAAATCAAGTTTATGATTTTACAACTTCTTCAGCAGGTGGTGCAGTAGCATCAGCAACTAATATACAATCAGGCATGAACTCCGCTTGGTTATTAGCAATTAGAGGTGCAGATAAACCAGATTGTATCGTAGCAGACAGCACATATTTCCAATTCTATTGGGCTTCTCTGCAAACTAATCAAAGATTTACTTCTGATGATAGCGCAAGTGCAGGATTTATGAACTTAATGTTTATGAATGCACCTGTGTATTATGATGATCAATGTCCATCAGCTCATATGTATATGCTGAACACTGATTATCTATTCCTTCGTCCAGCTAAAGGTAGAGAGTTTACTCCTTTAGGGGAAAAGGCTTCTGTAAATCAAGACGCAATGGTGTTGCCAGTAGTTTGGGCAGGAAATATGACCTGTTCTAACCGTGCAAGACAAGTTGTTCTTAAAAACTAATAGAGAGGATTAAATAATATGTCTTATATTATAGGAATGGACATAAGCGAAGTAAGTGATACTCCAACACATAATCTTGGTCAAAAAGGTATGAATGATGATGGTAATACTTACAAATATGTTCAATATGATACAGGTGCAGGAAGTGTTGCAGCAGTAAGTGGCTATGTAGCTTATTACTATGCACCATCTGGTGCATCTGCTGGTGCAGTAAATGTTTGCACTAGCGATTTATCGGACTCAAATGAAATGGGTGCTGGTGTTATGCAATCTGCTCCAACAGACGGACAATACTGTTGGATTCAGATAGGCGGAACAACAACACTAACTATTGCTTTAACAGCAGGTGCTGATGGTGATCCACTAACAGCAACAGGTGCAACTGATGGTACATTAGATGTAACAGCAGCAGCAACTTCTCCTGTTTGTGCCTATGCAATAGACGCATCAGCTAAAATTATAGCGTGCGCCTTTCCTGGGTAATTAACTAAGGTAGGGGGATTAATTTCCCCCTACTACTTAAAAGGAGAATGAAATGTCAGCAACATCTAATTTAAGAGCAACTTTTTATAAAGATGAAAACAAAAATGATTTAGTTAAAATTTCATTAATAGGCGACCCAAATACAGTAATTCTTGATGTAAAAAACAATGGGGATCAATTAAAGAAAGATTTTCCAATACAATGGGCAGAATATTATAAAAATACAAAAAAAATTAAACAAAAAGAAACAGATTTAAATGTGTTAGAATGCATGACAAGTAATAAAATAAAAGCGTTAGAATTAGAAGGTATTACTTCTGTAGAGCAGTTATCTGAATTATCAGATGGTGCGTGTCATGGATTAGGTAAAGGCACACTAGATTATAGAAAAGAAGCAAAGGCTTTTATGATGGAAAAACATAATATTAAACCATTACAAGTGGTGGGCTCATGACATTATTAACAATATGCCAAGATGCTGCAAATGAAGTAGGAGTACCATCTCCTAATGCTGTAGTTGGATCAACAGACACAACAGTTATACAATTATTAGCCGCAGCCAATCGAGAAGGTAAAAATTTAGTATCTGGTTATGATTGGGAAATATTAGTAAAAGAAGAAAACCACACAGCTATAGCAGCCGAAAGTCAAGGAGCTATGACTACTATTGCAGCAGATTTTGAAAGATTTAGCAATAATACTATGTGGAATAGGACTACAGATAGAAAGTTTTATGGACCATTAAATAATTCAGAATGGCAAACATTAAAAGGTTCTGTACAAAGTGGCATAACAAATTATTTTAGAATTAGAGGAGGTTTATTATTAATAAATCCAGTTCCAACTGTAGGTAATTCTATTGTTTTTGAATACATATCTAAATATTGGGTAGATACAACAGGTAATGGTGAAGCTAATGCAGAAAAATTTACAGGTGATAGTAATACTACAGTATTAGATGAAGATATAATAACATTAGGTGTTATATGGAGATTTTTAAAACAAAAAGGTTTGCCTTATGATAACCAATTACAAGAATATCAATTAAAAATATTTGAAAAACAAGCTAAAGATGGTGCTAAGTCTATTCTTAGAATGTCTGGTAATACAAGATTATTTTTACCAGTTAATGAGCCAGAAGGGAACTTTACACTATGAGATATAATTATGGCAAACCAAAACCTAAGCCAAAACCTAAACCTAAACCAAAGCCTAAAAGGAATTATTAATGGCTAATTGGTATGATGATTTATTAGATGGAGCTTCTAATTTAGCAAGTAAAGCTAGTTTTGATAATGTGTTTGGGGAAACACCTGAATCTGGTAGTCTTATGGATATAGGGCAATCTTTATTAAATCCAAACTATGATCCAGAAAAATCGCTTTTTAGAAGGGTTATAGAAGATGGTCCTCCGCCTAGTATATCAGATATTAGTGCAGCTTTAAAAAAAGACCCTAATGTAGATATAGACACAATACCTTCAACTGTTCCTAACCCTGTAGATAGAACAAATGAACCAGACCCAGAACCTTTTGTTCCTTCAGAGTACACTATGAGAATGCCAGCAAAAATGTCAATGGACATTGCAGGAGTACCAAGAAAAAGAGAAGTAGGTATGGTCGGCGGTAAACCAAGAATGCAATTAAATGCTAATACAGAAGAAGAAGAAGAAATGGCAAGATTAGTACAATATTTAAGGAATAGAGGGTAAATGGCATTTCAACCAACAGGAGAAAGTACAACAGTTCCAGCACCTATCGGTGGTCTAAATACTAGAGATGCACCTGATATGATGGAACAATCTGACGCAATACGTTTAGATAACTTTTTTCCAGGTAGTACAGATGTATCATTAAGAAATGGTTATACAAGCCATGCAACAGGATTACCTAGTACAGTACAATCATTGATGGCGTATTCTTCTGGTGCAACTAATAAATTATTTGCAGCAAGTGGTGCTAATATTTATGATGTTACAAGTGCAGGGGGTGTAGGCTCACCACAAGTTACATCATTAAGTAATGCACAATTTCAACATGTTAACTTTACAATATCTGGTGGTGGATTCTTATTTATAGTAAATGGAGCAGATGCACCTAGACATTACAATGGTAGTACATGGGCAACACCATCATTAAGTGGTGTTACTGGTTCTACAATTAATAATGTTACAGTATTTAAAGAAAGATTATTTTTCTGTATTAATAATTCATTAAGTTTTGGATATTTACCAATTAATAATGTAGCTGGTACTGTATCTACTTTTAATTTAGGTAGTGTTTTTAACATGGGAGGTTTTATACAATCTATAGGGCAATGGACTAGAGATGGTGGTTCTGGTCCTGATGATTATATTGTGTTTATAACTAATCATGGAGAAGCAGCAATATACTCTGGTTCAGACCCAGCAGATGCTACAAAATGGAGTTTAGTTGGTACATTTAAATTACCTAGACCAATAGGAAAAAGATGTTTTATTAATATTAATTCTGACCTTATTCTCATATCAGAACAAGGTTTTATGCCTTTATCACAAACATTAGTTACTGGAGAAAACGCTCCAGCAAAAGCTATATCTGATAAAATAAGTGGTAGTATATCGCAATCTGTTAATAGTTTTGCAGGAACTTTTGGTTGGCAAGCTATTATATATCCTAAAGGACAATATGGTTTATTTAATGTTCCTACATCTACAGTTGGGGATTTTGACCAATATGTTGTAAATGTAAGTACAGGCGCATGGGGTAGATTTACAGGGCAAAATGCGTATTGTTGGGAATTATTAAACGGAGAGCTGTATTTTGGTGAAAACACTAAAGTATTTAAAGCAGATGATGGCGATAGTGATAATAATGCAGCAATACAAGGAGATGCTAAAACAGCCTTTATATATTATGGTGGCAGAGGTTCTCCAAAAAGATTTACGTTAATTAGACCAGTTATGGGTAGTAATGCTGATTTACCAGTTAGTATTGGTTTTGATGTAGACTTTAATGATGGTACAAGTGTATATACTCCTAGTTCTGCTACTACTACAGGTTCAGAATGGGACACAGCAACATGGGATACTGCTACATGGGGTGGTACAGTACAAACACAAAAAGTATGGAGAAGTGTTGCCGATATTGGCTGGAATGCAGCCATTAGAATACGAACAAGTACAACTGCCCAATCTATTAAATGGCACGCAACAGATGTATATTTTGAAAGAGGACGTGGTTTATAATGTATATAACAGATAAAATATGGGAACAGCTTTTACCATCTATTAATTTTGGGGAAGAATTTGTTACTCGTAATGATTTAGAAGAAGGTATAAAAAAAGGTAAATATAAATTATTTAAAAATAATGATAGTTCTGCTATTACTGCTAACTCTAATAAAACTATAACAATAGGATTAGCAGGAGGAAAATTACCATCATTAATAAAAATAGCAGAAAAAGTTGAAAATTATGCAAAAAACCGACACTATGATAATATTAAAATAATAGGGCGTAGTGGTTGGGAAAAAGTTTTAAATGGATATAAAAAAGAAAAAGTAATTTTAAAAAAGGAGATATAATGTCAAATTTTGTCGGTAGTATATTTAGCCCACCAAGTGCACCACCAGCTCCAGATTATGCAGGAGCAGCGACAGCACAAGGTGCAGCTAATGTAGAAACAGCACGATTAGAAGGTCGTATGAATAGACCTGATGTTTTTACGCCTTATGACCAAACTACAGTTACAGATTTAGGTAACGATAGATTTCAAATGGATTATACTTTGCGACCTGAATATGAAACGCAAAGACAAAAACAAGCAGCAATAGGTGGACAATATTTAGATGTAGCAGGACAAAGATTAGGAGAATTACCTTCTGGACAATTTGATTTAGGAAGTTTACCTACTTTTCAAGGTGCAGTAGATAGAACAAGTTTTACTCCTTTAGCAAGTACAGATGATTTATCTAATTATGCACAAAGAAGTGAAGATGCATATTACAATAGAGCTATAAATCGTTTACAACCTTCTATGGATATGCAAAGAACAGCATTACATACAGATTTAATTAATTCAGGATTACCAGTAGGTTCAGATGCTTATAACAATTCTATGGCTCAACTAGGTCTACAGCAAAACGACCAATTACAAGGATTAGCACAAGCGTCTATTGCAGAAGGTCAACGTATGCGTCAAGGATTGGCTGGCGAAGCACAATCTATGCGTCAATCACAATTAGCAGAAGCAAGCATGATAAGAGAAATGCAAAACCAAGCAAGAGCACAAAGTTTAGCAGATACGTTATTAGAAAGACGTTTACCAATGGAAGAACTTGCAACATTAACAGGATCACCAAGTATTGGTTCTGCTGGTTTAGGTACTGCAACTACTGGATTAAATGTTCCAGGATCAAGTATTGCACCTCCACCAATATTTGCAGCTACACAAGCTCAAGGAGCATCAGATGCTAATAGATACGCAACAAATATGCAAGGCTATGGTGCTACAATGAACGCTTTAGGTAATATAGCAGGAGGATTTGCGGCAGCATCTGATAAAACCTTAAAAGAAAACATAGTTAAAGTAGGACAATCCCCATCAGGATTTAATATTTATGAGTGGAATTACTTATGGAGTCCAGAACGCTTTAGAGGTGTAATAGCCCAAGAAGTACAGAAAATTAAACCAAAAGCTGTATTATCTAATATTTTTGGTCATTTAATGGTGGATTATAGTAAACTTGATGTAAATATGGAAAGAATCTAATGGCAGTAAATAAAGCACCAGTCAGACAACAGTCCTATTTAACAGAATATGATAAACAAATGGCTCAATATTTACGTCAAATGGGAGGAAGTATTGGTGCTCAAGATATAGCAGCAGAAGCCTATGGTGGTAAATTCCCAGTAGGAACTATGACAGCTAAAATACTAAGTGGTGTATTAGCAGGAGCATCTGATAGAAGGGCTGCAAATAGAATAAAACAATCTAATGCTGCTCAAGTTGCTTTATTAAGAGGTGCTCAAGAATACTCTGAACCATTACCTACAGAATTTGAAGGTGCAGGAAAATTCACAGACGCACAAGGAACTTATACACAAGAATTAGCTCCTGTGTATCAAGGCATACCACAAGACGCAAATAAAGCAGCATTTGACGCTAGAATGTTAAAAGAGCAATACCCAGAAGGAGTTTTAGCATCAGGTGTTCAACCCCCAGGAAAAGTAGATGTTGCTATGGTAGAAGGACCAAAATCAGAATTTGAAACAACAGGAGCAGCGTATAGCCAACCAGAAATAACTGAAGAATTTGCAACACAGCAAAATATAACTCCTTATGCAGAACCAGAAAGAAAGCAATTATACCCACAAGAAACAGTACAAGGAATAACTGTAGAAGGAACATCTGAAAAACCAAATTGGTTTGATAGAATATTTAAAGGCGAAGTTAGTCCAACAACAGCAAAAAATCAAGATGAGTTAGCTATACTAGCAGGGTATGATCCATTAGAATATAGAATATATCAAAACGAAATAAATAAAGTAAAAACAGGAGAAGAAAAATTTGAAACTTCTTTTGTAGCAAATATTTATAATCAAAACGGAGAATCTGGTGTAGGAAGAATTTCAGAAAAAACAATAAAATTAGCTAATGGAACAGTAAAAAAAATAGCTACAATATATGATGCAAATACAAATAATTATATTCCAATAGGACCTGGTTTTAATTATTCTAAAATAACAGATAAAAAAAATGAAATAAAACCAAGATATTTTGTTTATAATGGAGAGGTTGATATTAAATATAAAGATACAGATGGTAAAATTAAAATTTTAAAACCTAATGATAATTTTAGAATTGAAGGACTTAATTCTCCTCAAGCATTAATAAAATTATCCCAAACTCAAAATGCAGAAGAAAAAAAATTAGTTGGTGATAGAGGTTTTGCTTCCAGACCTTTAGTAGATATGGATAATCCAGGTATAATAGTAGCATCTATTAATGGAATTGTTGGCGGTACAGGGGATTATGAAGAAACATTAGTGATGAGAGAAAATTTTGATGTTCCTTATAAAGATAAAAATAATGTTGACCAAGTTTATACATATCAAGCAGGAGAATCTATTAACAAAAATGATGAAAGATTTATGCCTTTATTTAGTTTGTTACAAGAAACTACTGTAGGAGATATAACAACAATGCGTAAAGCTGGTTTTATATCAGCACCTAAATTATTAGAACAAAGAAGTGATTTATTACAACAAGGACAAGGTATAAATGCCTTAATCAATTATGTTACTACTATAGATCAATCATCTACAGGTATAAATAGAACTATTGATACAGTCAACTCTTGGTTTACATCAACATTTATGCCAGAAAAGCAGTTAGACGAAAATGAAGTTGCACTAAGAATAGCAAATGGACAATTATCTCGTTTAGGAGGAACACAAAGAGTAGATATTTTAGGTCCTGGCGTTATGACAGAATTTGATTTCTTGCGTCTGCAAGAAGCTCTAGGAGGAGAACCTACTTCAAAACAAAGTATTCAAGCATTTAAAAGAACTTTAAACCTTATATTAGAAGAAAAAATGGTAAAATATAATGATTCTATAAAAGTTTATGATGCACAAAGAACAAATTTTGGAGATGCAAGAGCTAAAGTTATACCTCCAATAAATTTTGAAATTAAAGAGTATAAATCATTTTTTGAACCTTCTGATTACCCGAGTTGGAATACAGGAATGATAAAAAGAATGGAAAAAGGGGATTCTATGTTTAACAATTTAATAACTGTCCAAAAAACATTGGGAGTAAATGCTAAAGATGAAGATTATTTAAAATTTTTTAACCCAAGGCAATGGAAAGAAATTAAAGCTAGATTAAGATTATTAGGAATAAAAGGAATATAATAACAATGGAAGATTTATCAAAGTATGTTGATGAAAATAAAAAAGAAAGCGGTTTTTATTACGATAAAGGTAAAGCAGGTGTAAGTTTTCCTTATCCTAATTTAGGAGGTGGTTTTGGACAAGCAGATTTTAATATAGACTTAAATCTTACTGGAGAAAGAGCAAAAGGAGATTTAAGAACTTCTGCACAAGGCATAACTTTAGGAAAAAGTGATGAAGCAGAAGCATTAATTAGGTCAGCTTTTGGAGGTAGACCTTATAATGAAATTCAAAATCAAATAAGAACAGATATAGATAAATTTACAACACAATACCCCAAAGCAGCATTAACCAATGAAATTGTAGGCTCTATGTTGACTGCAAAATATGGTTTAGGTAAAAATGTTGTTAATACAATGCTTAAAATGGGTGGTTTAGGGGCATTGTATTCAGCAGGTAAAGCTGATCCTTCAAAAAATAACCCAGACATATCATTTAAAGAAGCAACAATAGAGAGAGTAAAAGAAGGAGCAACAGGAGGAGCTATATCAGCAGTTTTAGGGGGAGTGTTTAAAGGAATATTTAGCCCTAGAGAATTAGCAAATGAATTAATAAAAAAAGGTATTAATCCTAGCCCTTTACAAATGATTGGCGTGCAAACAAAAGGTATGGAAGAAGCTATAGCAAAAATACCTGTAATAGGTTCAGGAGCAAAAAATGCTATAAAAGACGCTTATCAATCTTTTAATTCAGGTGTAGGAAATGAAATTAATGGTTATATAAAAAGAATAATTAATAAACCTTTAAAAAATATAATTACTAAAAAAGATAAAGGAAATCAAGTATTTAAAAAAGTTAGTAATAATATAGATAATGCTTATACAGAAGTTTTAAAACCTTTAGTTATAAGAAATCAAAAATCATTTATACAAGGCATAGGAAAAATTTTAGATGATAACGCTGGATTTTTAGGAGATAATCCACAAATACAAAGAAAAATAATAAAAGATATTTTAACGCAATTAAATAGCAGGTTTAAAAATGGGGTTTTGTCTAAAGATGCTCTTAAAAGAGCACATTCTTCTATAAGAACAATAGGAAGAAAAGCAGAAAAATCATCTATTATTCCCCCAGAAATAGCTAGTTTTTATAAACAATTAGATAATTATATAACAGCAAATATTAAAAAGTTTAATAAACCAGAAGATGTTATGAAATATCGGTTATTAGATAAAATATATCCAAATTTTTTAACATACAAAAATGCGACTATAAAAGCATTGCCTTATTCAGATGATTTAGGAATTAGGGTTACAGAAAAAGGTAAAAGTATTGCAATTCCTACTATTGGGACTGTAACACCAACTGATTTACTTACATCAGGAATAAAAATAGCATCTGATTCAGGTAGAACAACAAGTGTTGCAAAAGGACAATTTCCTTTTAGTCGTACTTCTGCTACTGGAGAAGAAGTTATAGGAAGTGGTAGGTCTGCTACTGATTTACTTCCTTATTATGTAGTAGGAGGACCTGCTATGGCAGGAGGGTTATATAACGAATATAACCAACCAGGCACGCAATCAGGAACTATAGCAGCAGGATTAGGGGCAGCTTCTTATATGACTCCCTGGGGAAGAGCTATGCTTTCTCAATCTTTAAGAAAAAGAATACCAGAAAAATTAAGCCCTTATTTAGGAGAAAAATTAGAAAGTTCTAGATTAGGAACAGCACTTAAAAATTTTGTAGGAATGTAGAAATTAGTGGAAATTAATATAATTATAAGTAGTATTAAAAACAAGAATAAACAAAGGAGAGTATAATGGGTTGGTCAGGTGATACATTTACAAGAACAAATGGTACACATACAGGAACATCAGTTTGGCAACAAGATAGAGATGCTGGAACAAAGATTGTTGCTGATAGGCATGATACTAATGATAATGACTTAGCAACAGGTATTAATACTTGTATAAATAAAACAGGTGCAAATGCTTTTACAGGTAATGCTAATCTAGGAAGTCAAAAGATAGTATCTTTAGCAGATGGTACAGCACATACAGATGGCGTTAATGCAGGACAGATACAAGATGGTGGTTTAGTATTTCAAGCTAACGATACAGGTTCAGCTAATACATATGCTATAGCATTATCACCAGCAGTAACAGCTTACGTTGCAGGACAAGAATTTAACTTTAAAGCAGGCAACGCAAGTTCAGGTGCATCTACATTAAATGTTAATGGTTTGGGTGCTAAAAACATTAAAAAAAGAAATGACCAAGCTATTGCAGCAGGTGATATTGAAGAAGATGCAATAATTAAAGTTCTGTATGATGGAACAAGTTTCCAAATGATTTCACAATTAGGTACAAGTGCTGGTAGCATGACATCATTTACGTTAACAGGTGATAGTGGTTCTAATCAAACAATAGCTGATTCTAACACAATGGACGTGGCAGGTGGAACAGGTATAGATACAGTAGTAGGAGCAACGGATACTGTAACTGTAAACATAGATTCAACAGTAGCTACTAGAAATACAAATAATACATGGACAGCAGCACAACAAGGAAGAACATTTACAGGAAACATTACTGGTTCTACAACTTTAGACCTTACATACCAAAACTTTATAGTAACTGCGACAGGCAATTTTACACTAGCTAACCCTAGTACAGAAGTTGCAGGACAATCAGGAGTTATTGTGTTAATACAAGATGGTACTGGTAGTAGAACAATATCATTAGGAACAGATTATGAAACTGCTGGAGGAGCTGGGTTGACAATATCAACAGGAGCAAATGCAGTAGATATTATTCCATACTTTGTAAAAGCAGCAGGGTCAATACAATTAGGTGCGCCACAACTAGCGTTTGCATAAAGGAAAAATAGATGTTTAATAATGAATTATGGCAAAAACCAGCAGGTGGAGCAGGTGGTGCTAATTTCTATACACATCAAATAGCTAATAGTGTTCGTATACCAGCAACCAGTAGCACATCAGCAAACAATGGTAGATTAACAAAAACATTTGGTACTGTTGATTCTAGTGTACATTGGACTTTAAACTTCTGGATTAAAAGGTCAGCAATAGAAGGAACTAATCCAGTTACAAGTGCTAGACC
>Ga0209336_10000515_pt1 | contig 19748 bp, 16 predicted proteins | sample LinPmetageLP32_FD_184042 | JGI IMG/M metagenome (GOLD analysis project Ga0209336, IMG submission 184042) | Marine viral communities from the Pacific Ocean - LP-32 (SPAdes) (version 2) | ecosystem: Environmental > Aquatic > Marine > Oceanic | place: Pacific Ocean | collected 2009-08-23 | reverse complement strand
ATTATTCGTCGCAAATCTTAATTCAGTATTACTTCCATTCCAAATAAAAGCATTCTCTGAACTATCTACACCAATACTTAAACCGTTATTAGCTGTGTCTGAGTTTGTAATAATTAAACCATCAACTGTTCCTGAGCCAGAACTTGTAGCTGTATAACCTGATGAAGTAACAGTACCAATGTTTGTTATATTTTTTGTATTTGCATCTAAGTTGCCACCAAGTTGTGGAGTAGTATCAAAAATAATATCTGATAAGCCTAATCCGCTACCGCTAAAGCTAGTAGCTGTTAGTGTACCAGTAACACCGACATCACCGCCAAATGTACCGCCTGCACTTTTACTTACAGTGTCTTCAACTGAGATTGGTGTGGATTTTCCAATGTATGCCATTTATTCTTCCTCTGGCGGGTGAGGTATTTCTCTAGCATCACCTTTTACCGCTTCACCATCTACAATACTGTAGTCATAGCCTGGATCATACTCTTCTAGGTTATTTGTAACTACAAGTGTATCATCATCAAATGTAGGTAAGTCATCTCCACTAAAAACTACTTCGTTATTTTTAAATACTATATGTGTCATGATGTTGTATATGCCCTTCTCAAATTGCCTTCTACTTTTATGTACCAACCACTAGCATAGTTGTAGCTAGCATCTCCGTTCATTCTTACCCTAACGATATTATTAGTTGGGAAACTTATTGTCCAACTACCATTGCCGCCATTATAACTGTGCAGAACATTACTGGTCATTGCTGTATTAAATCCCCAATAAAAACCTTCTGTATAACTCATATATGAACTATTCCAGTGACTAATAGCACATGTAATTTTTATTGGATGGCCGTATGTGTTTCTATAAAAATCATATTGGAATGCACTATTTGGTGCACTGAATCCACTTATAACATGATAGTTAAATTGGCTGCCGATTAAGAAGTCACCGCCATGATTGATAGTTAGTTTAGCGGGTGTAACGTTACTTACAGCACCATTACTGGTTATAAATTGTAATTTTCCAGAGCTTCCTACTTCTTGCGTTCTTGCTCGAATAAGAGCATATGCATTATCGCCACTGTCATAATTACTATTTTGAAACCATAGACCTCCTAAAGCATAGTCTGCGGCAGTGCCAGCATTTCTATTGAAAATAATACCAGGATCATTACTTATTCCACTGTCTGTTCTAACCATTCTTATTGAGCTATTATTCCAACTATTACCATTTATATCAACCGAATAAGCTGGAGTTAAATTGTTAAGACCAAGTTTTCCATTGTCGTACCAAACTAATGGAGCTGACATGCCGCCGCCACTATTAGCCGCTCTCAATTCTACTCTACTTGAACTGCCAGTGTTAGCTGGGTAGGCGTTTGCCTTTAAAAATAAATTTCCTGTTGCATCACCGTAGATATTACTAAATGTATAAGCACTACCAAAGTTTATTCCTCCAGTTGCAGGAAATTCCATGTTAAACTGTGTGTTTACACTGTCTACTGATCCGCCGCCACCAACTCTTATATTTGTGTCGGTGAATTTCATTTTTTCTGTTCCATCTACACGCATTGATATGAAACTACTTGCCGCTTCGTTACCTTCATCTGCTTGAAAAAAAAGATTGCCGTCAACACCACTTAATTTAGAATAAGGAGTTCCAGAAGCGTCAGTATCTTCCAGCATAATTTGAGGACTAGCACCAGCGATATGAAGCATTTGACTAGGCGACTGTGTACCAATACCAACATTATTACCAATAATTGTAACTCTATCACTGCCAATTGTAGCTAGCACTAATTTATCGCCAAGACTGCCGTGGGCCATGTAGACTTGTCCAGCATATTCTCCAGCGCCGCCTTCGCTGTCGCTAAAGTTAATCGAACCATAACTGTTTGTACCACTTCGTATTGTCATACCACTGTGCGTAGCGTCAGCAATAGTAAACCTATCTGCACCCTCAGCGGCTCTACCCGTAACGGTTGTGCCAATCATAACATTGCCACTTTGATCGATTCTAAAAACTTCTTGATCATTTACATCTATTTCATAATTGTATCCTTCTGGTACATTAAGACCCAATGAACCATCTGATTTTAATTTAACCGAGCCGCCGCCCAAGGCTTCGACTGTTAATTTTCCTGCTGTAGTTTGGATATCAACATCGCCTGTAAAATTAGGATCAGCTAATGGTGATTTAGTAGCTATTGAGCTTGTAACAGTAGTTGAAAAGTTTGCATCATCTCCTAGTGCCGCGGCTAGTTCATTCAGTGTGTCTAATGTTGCTGGTGCACTATCTATAAGTGTTGCTAATTGTTTTGATCTACCCATTACGTCTGCTCTAATACGCTCAGTATAACATCACAACTACTAGCAGTATTACTGGTTACTATAATAGTATCAGCCGCTTCAGCAATAATTTTTCCATCTAGTACACTCAATGCACCTCCACTTGGTATGGGTGCATCTTTAACAATATATGTTGTTCCTAGTTGGGCACTTGCTGTAATTTGTGATGCTGTTCTATTAGCAAGATTGAGACCAATCACAATACTAGTTGTTCCTCCTGCTACTGTGTAAACAGTTGTTGGTGATGTTCCAACACTACCTGATTGATAATTTTTAAATGTTTGTGCCATATTCTATCCTAACGCTATCGCCAATGCAGTTGCTTCAGCAATAATATCTGTAAGTTCCTTATCGTCTAATTTGTCAGCGTTTAAGTTACTGACTATTGTTGTACTTGCTACTGTAAATGGTGCAGTACCTGTTACTATTGTGCTTGCCAGTGTATTTACACTGATATCATTTGTGGTTGTCGCACCTCTGCCAGTTACACTATCTAATGTGTCTGTTTCAGTTACTAGATAGTCTGTGCCGGCAACTGCGGCTGATATATTACCACTACCGTCTGCTTTAACAAGACCTGTGACAGCGCCTACTATAGGATCTGTTTCTGTAAAACTTGTTAAGTAACCTGCTACTGAGTGATCTCCCCATCCAAATGCTGTATTCCAGTTTGCACTTCCTGCATTTGTAATTCTAGCATCTGCTCTAGCATCTGTGTGATATAAATTTGCTGTACCTTCACTGAGTGAATCTGTATCATGATTACTAATATCACTTACTGTGCCTGTTACGTTACCGGCTAGAGCTTTGTTCATTGTCCAACGATCATTTGTACTATCATATGTAAGTGTTGCATTTGCTCCGTCTACTGTAAGCCCTGCTCCGTCGGCGGCTCCTGCATTTGCGGCTCCTTTGGCTACTGTGATATTAAGATCTGCAATATCAACTGTGGTACTATTAACAGTAGTGGTAGTTCCGTTTACTTGTAAACTTCCTTTAATTTCTACAGTACCTGTGTCATCTCCTACACCTGCTGGATCAATTACCAAGTTACTTGGACCTGCTAAGTATCCATCTATAGTAATATGCCCTGCCATTTGTGCATTGCCTTTTGTAATAAAATCTTTTAATGCCATATTATACCAACGTACTTGTTCTTGTTAATTTGTATTGTGTGCTATTAGTACTAGCACCGGTTGTTAGTAGTCTAACATTACCGCCATTTACATCTGCATCCAGTGTAAACAGTTCAGCACTACCTGTATGTACAATACCATAAACACTGACGTATGCAGTAGATCCATCGTGTATTAGTAATGCTTCTGTAATTTGATATTCACTACTAACTGTATCAGTAGCTTGTATCACATATTTACAACTTCTAAATTTTGTATTTGCAAAAGTATCTATTGCTGATTGTGTTGTTGTAGCAAGTGTGTTTGCCGCTGTTTCTAATGTGCTTACACCATTTATACGGATAGCTCCATCTACATGTAATTTTTCCAATGGATTAGTTTGCCCAATACCCACATTACCTGTAGTGTCTGGTATAATCTCAATATCTCTACCACCAGTGCTGACAATTTGGTGTGTTACTACGTCTAAGTTACCGCCAAGTTCTGGACTAGTATCTTCGTTCACATTTGTAATTCCACTACCACTAAGTGCATTAACACTAGTAAACGCTAATTGTCCACTACCATTTGTTGCAAGTACTTGATCTAAATTGCCATCTGCTGTTGGATAATTAATACCACTTATTACAACTTTTCCTGTTCCGTCTGGTTGTATTGTAATGTTGCCACTACTAGTGCTTACAATATTTTTTCCGTTAACATCTAAATTACCACCTAGCTGTGGATTTGTATCTTCAAGTAAATTACTAATAAATGTAGTGTTAAATGTACTTACACTAGTAACATGTCCTTCTGCATCAACAGTTACTGATGGTATTGCAGTTGCTGATCCAAAAGTTCCTGCACTTACTCCACTATTACCGCTGTGTACATTGGCTCCATTGATTTGTGTTGCGCCTGTTGTATAATCTATTGTAAATGCAGTTAAACTTGCCCCAAATGCAAAATTACCAGTTGCGCCAATTTGCATACGCTGTGTGCCAGCTGTAAAAAAGTCTATTTCATCATTATCGGTAGCACCAGTTTCAAAAGTTATTTTTGTATCACCGTCGCTATCTTCTGTACTTCCGCCTTCAACTGCTAGTTTTTTCCATACAGTATTAGTGCCATCATAGTACTCCATTTTTTGGTCATCTGTATTATACCTAAACATACCTTGTACAGGAGTTGGTCTTTGGGCTGTAGTTCCAGTTGGTCCTTGTATACCTCCTGTACCAAGTGCAACTAGATTATTACCATCATATAACAAACCTATCGAACTAATAAGTTTACCGTTGGCATCAGCAAAAGGAATTTCTCTGTGCCCTATGTTCTGTGCCGCTAAACTGGTTGCTTCTAAGTTACCTGCATTGTCAATGCTAATTAATGTGTGGTTTGATAATCCTAGTTGTGGAAGTGTAATAGCAACTATTTCACCAGTAACAATAACATCAATTTGATCGCCGTTTTGTGGTATAGTTTGAAAAGTAATTACTCCACTCGATTCAGTGTAGTCATTTGTTTTTTGCATTAACACACCGTTTAAAAACACCATGCTAATAGTACCATCACCTGCACTAGGATCAAATACTGCATTTGAACCGTTAGCTGTAAAGTTTACTGGAATAAAACCTGTATCAGCACCACTAACAACAGATACCCATTCGCCTCCAGTGTATACATAAAGTTCAGCAGTGGTACCTGTATCAAACCATAAGTCGCCAGCATTAACACCGACTGTTGGTGCCGAGTTTTGATAAAATGCTGTTCCACTACCACTAGCAATAGTTTGAAATGTTGCATTACCACTTGCATCTAGTACCGGAACCTGTCCTGTAGTACCCCTTGTGGTAGGTAGTTTGTAAAATGTTGATGTGTTAGGATCACCAATAATAAAGTCGCCATTGGCATCTATTCTTGCACGTTCTGTTCCAGCTGTGGTAAAGCGTATTTTATCTTCGTCTGCTGAAGTTTCAACTTTAATATGCGTGTCAGCATCAGCATCAATAATAGCATCGCCACTTCCACTACCACCACCAGTAATTGTGATAGTTTTAGTTGCGCCTGCTCCTGTTGCTGTAACACCCGGACCTACAAAGTTAAGTGTTGTAGCGGCTGTAGATAAACCTGTGCCTTCGTCTTGTATTGTAATTTGACCACCAACTGTACTCCAACTATAATCTGCTCCGTCATATACCAGTGCCTGTCCAGTTGTAGCTGTGTTTAAATTTAAATGTGTATCAACATCTGCGTCAGTGTATCCAGCGTTGCTTACCCAGTCATAATCTGTACCGTTCCAACTGAGTACTTCTCCAGTTGCGGCTGTGCTTTGATTTAAATGTATATCAACTTCAGCATCACCATAACCGCCTGTACTATCAATCCTAATACTATCAGCATTAGAGTCAGTTGTAATTGTAATACCAGTACCAGCAATAAACGTTAGTGTGTCTGCAACATTATCTGCAATAAGATTATTTTGTCCACTTACTGCAATTTTATCAAATAAGTTCTGTGCAGATCCTCCGCCACCGCCTACTGTTGAGATCGTAATTTCGTCTGTTGCGGCATTTGTAGCAATACTAATTCCTGTACCAGCTACAAGTGTAAGTGTATCACTATCTCCGTCTGCAACTACATCAGCTTGCCCATTTACACTGATAGTTTTGAAAACATCACTAGCACTGCCGCCGCCTACTTCTACCCATGCAGTTCCGTCATATATTTCCGCTTTACTACTAGTTGTACTAAAGCGTAACATACCAGTTTGTACAGTACCTGGGCGTTGAGCATCTGTACCTTGAGGAAGTATAAACGAATCTGTACTGCCGCTAGCATCTATTGTTCTACCAATATGTAGATCTCTCCACTTTTTAGTAGCACTACCTAAGTCGTAATTGTTATCTAAATTAGGTAATAAACTATTATTAAAATCACTGTTAATATTAATACCATCTGTGTCAGCATCACCTATTGTGATATCGCCCCCAATGGTTACGTTACCTTTTAATTCTGTGTTACCTTCGACTGTAAATTTACCAGTGTTATCAATACTAACACGTTCTGTACCACCTGTAAAAAATTTAATAGTATCATTGTCTAGTGGATTATCAACTTCAATATATGTATCTTGATCAGCATCAATGACACCACCTAGGTGTGTCCAACTTGCACCTGTATATCCTTCAAATCTGTTTAGCTGAGTGTTAAAACGTATTTGCCCAGTGTTTTGATTTGCACCTTGCGGACGCTGAGCTGTATTACCTACAGGTATTCTAATACTACCATTAGTATTAATATTCAAAGTACCACTGTTAGTAGTAATTCTGTCTTTCTGATGATCTAAATTTAGTGCCATTCATGTCTCTCACAACTGTTTTATATATTTAGTTGTTTGAGACCGACATTTGTTGGAAAAGCTCAGTAGCGAAGTCAAAGCAAATTTTAGCTTCCTCTGCCATACTGTCATCTAATTTTGTACGGATTCTATCTTTGAGTACATCTACATCTTCGTCAAACTGATACATAGTTCCTAACCCAGGAGTACGTTTAGCAATCATTTGACCGCCACTGAGATCTCCCATGTGACGAACATATATATGTGCCATAAGTTTATTAGAATCGTCTTTGATAGTTAATAAATGTTTTGCATACTTTTCAACTACCGGATAGATTGTTGGTTTATAATCTGTTAGATGTGTTTCTAATTCTAATATATCAGCATGTATTTTTGGAGCAATAATTATATCAGTTAGTTTATACAATCTCGCAAAGTTTTCTAATAAATTATATTGGGGGTGTTGGTTATGTAAAAAATCACAATAACGCTCAGCACTAATACCGCCCATTAGTTCTTTCACAAAGTCTTGCCTTTCAGCATTTTTGTGATGTTCCCAAGTTAGTTCTTTAAGGTTACTCATACTTTAATATAGCACACTTCTTAAATTTGTCAATCTCTTTGAATATTCCAAGCACCAGTAATACTTATACCACTACCTAAGGTAACAGGTTTAGTTGTTGTTTCTTTTGTAGTATGAGTGAATGTTCCGCCTTGGTATATAACTCTTGCAGTTGCACCTTGTAATGAATTGCGATCTGCATGTCCGTTACCGTTAGCGGCAGTTTCTTCAGCGGTGTCATAAAAATCATTTGTAGTGTCTTGATTCTGTAGTGTAGCTAACCATGTTTTAATATCTGATACTGTCCAACTTCTGTTAAACTCTACTACTGTGGATATTAGTCCACAAGCTATCGGACATGCCGCACTAGTTCCACTAAATCTTACATCTCTGCTACTACTAACCGTACCTGTAGTTCCGTCACCCCAGGTTGAGTTGCCACTTTTACTAACATATAGATCATCAAATCTAGGAACATCTGTACCATACGATCCTACAGTTGCGGCTAAACTTCCGTCGGCTGGTGCAAACAAATCTATATTGTTTCCTTTATCGCTATAGTCAACTTTTCTTTCTTTTGTACCAGCGGCATATTGATCATCTAATGCACCTACATTAATTACTGGACTTGTCCTGTTTCCTGACTGTACAACAATACTACCTTGCATTCCACCGTGGAATTGACAAATATATTTAAAACTTATTCCATTTGTGCTTGATGGTGTACGTTGATTGGGTGTCCAGGTTACTGTGCCGCTTTGTGTACCTTGTCCCGAAGCTGTAGGAAATGGTACTTGATCTCCACTTCCTGTACCAGCACCTGCAGTTTTAATATAAAAAGGATGACCACTGGCATTTAAGTTAAAGTTTATAGTATCGCCTCTATGTATAGTTATGGTTGGATTATTTCCACTTACTGATCCATTTCTGTCTGTACCTGACATAGTATATGCACTTGAACCACTATTGGTTACTGTGATATTATATGTATTAGGATCTCCCCAAGTTGATCCAGCATGTTGAGGAAAACCTGCTCTATTTGTAGTTGGCATTACTTGATATCCGAATTGAAAAACTCCTATTCCATCTCCAAAATGTCCTGTTGAGCTAGTGTTATGCCAGTAGTTGTCATAGTCTGGATGATCCCAACGTGTTTGTTTTTGATCACTGTTTCCAGACGCACATACAAAAATAACACCAGCATCTACCATTTCTTTTGCACTCGTAACAATACTGCTATCTAAAAATTCACTTTTCATTCTGCCACTGTCGCCTGTGTCTCCTACATAACGCATAAACTGTGGCTTGTTGCCGTCTGTTGTATAGTTTGATCCTGCACTGGTTCTATGAAACCCCCAACCACTTGAACTGGGTGTTGCTCTGTATCCCCAACTGTTTGAACTTAGCGTTGGGTCTTGCGTTCCATATTTTGAATTAGTAGGTTTTGCTTGGTGAAATATTTTTTGAACGTCCCATACTCTAGTGAGTCCTAACCCGGTACCACTGTATCCATCAATAATCCATTTGTTAGCATTATATGCCCAGCCGTGTGTTCTTCCAAAAATTTGACTGCCACATTGTGTACCGTGTGTAGCATCATATGGATCAGTATTGTAATCACCATGTGCTCTTATTCTTGAATAATTAGTAGGTATTGCTACTGTTCCATAGCTAGCAAAAGCGGCACTTCTATTACTTGTGCTTCCCCACCAACTTTTAGCTTCTGATTCAGTAGGTACTGTAGTTCCGTCCCATCTAGTTTCTAATCTACTTCCAGGAGCGGCATCAAACCAAGCCGGATCAATATAGTAAGGACTATCAAAAACTAAATCTAAACAATCACATATTCCATCTCCTGGTAGTACATTTCCACCTATATAGTCTGTTGGTGATTCACTAGCTGGTCTGTTGTTAATAAATTCTATATGACCTATCCATGTTCCGTTATCCATACAGATAACATCAACATCTTTTCCTGTACCAGTTTTTTTAATATTAGCTGATACAGTAAGTGCATCACTAGACCATATATCTCTTTTTGCTTTTGGTCCGTTGTCACTTGTAGTTCTTAGTAGCTGATATCCACATCTTCTCAAGTCAGTTGCGTCTGGTACTGAAGGGAAATCAGCCGCTGATGCGTATCGATTCCTATGCTTAACTGGTTCATTATATCTATATGTTTCTGTTATCATACAATGCAATTCATCAGCAGGAGGCTGAGGATACTCGTCTGGATTTCTATCTGGATCTTTGTGTAAAAAAGCAATTTGCGGATCCTTTTCAAGTTCTGCCGCTTCTTCTTCACTTAACCAAAATACACCTCTTGTGGGACTGTGTAATATATCATCTGTTTGATCTACTGCTCTTGCTACATAAGTTGGATCATCTGCATCACGCAAGCTAACATCTAATGCGTCATATTGTTCTTTGGTATGTGTACCTAAATGATAATGAAATTCTGCCATCTTTTATCCTTAATGTAAATCTACCCAAGAGCCGTTTGCAAAGCCTTGGAATTTGTTTGTTGTACTATTATAAATCATATCCCCGTCTGCCGCACTTAATGCATTTCTTGCAGTAGTTGTAAAACTATGTAGTTTTAGTGGAGTATTTGCAATAGTTGTTCTTGTTGTTGCTTGTAGTGTAAGTGTTGTAGAACTTGTTAATACCGGAGCTCCTGCTTGACTACTAGTTAGTGTACCAGTTACTGTAACATTATCATCTAGTGTAATTGTTGCACCGCTACTTGATAGGGTACTTCCAGTAATAGATAAATCTCCTAAACTTGATCCGCTTCCACCACTATCTGCCGCCGGGGTCCAAATGCTACCATTATACTTTAGTACTTGTCCGCTCGTTACACCACTAGTACTTACATCACTTAAACCGTTTAAAAATGTTGCACCTGTTGGAAGATTGGTAATGTCTGACCCGTCAATAGCTGGATACTTTCCGGTTGCAGTTACTTGTATAATTTTATTTGCTGTGGTTCCTACATCTACAGCAAGTGAAACTGTTCCTGTTGTTCCGCCACCTGTTAATCCTGTACCTGCTGTAACTCCTTCAATGTCTCCGGCACCGCCGCCTCCACTACCGCCATCTGCGGCTACAGCCCAACTTGTACCGTTATATTTTAAAATTTGTCCGCTTGTTACACCACTAGTACTTACATCAGCTAAATCACCTAAATTATTAGGAATGCCCGATCCACTAAAGGTTGTAGCTGTAATAGTACCATCGATTTCAATATCCTGTTTAAATTTTGTTGCCATTAGCCAATCTCCTGTTATACATATTTATTCACCGTAGTCACAAAAACAGGGCCATTTGGGCCCTGTTTTCTTTTTATTAGAATACCTATTAGGTAAACTGAAGTTGTGCTGTTGTAACAGCGATTTTGCTGAGGTAATCAGCCGCGTTACCAAGTGAGCTAGCTTGATTTGAAAGCTCTACATAACCATATCTGGTCATAAAGCTAACTACTGGCTCAAATGTTTGTGGGTCAAGTACTGTTCCACTTGACATCAACGGAATGTATGGGCAATAGAACGCCGCGGCGTCTGTCTCTGTTGCACCTTTGTAACCAACAAGTACGTCATCATTAGCCGCATACTGGTTTACATAAATTCTCATTGTGCCGTTCAAAGTACCTACAAATTTAGTATTTGTTGGTGCTTCAAAAGCGCCTTCAGTTGATCTTGCGAACGCTGAAGTTGTAGCACTTTGTAGTACTGTTAGTACTGTTGGGCTCACAACTGCCCAGTTACCTGCGCCACGTCTTGTTCTTGCGGCGATGGTGTTTGCTTCTTTGTTGATAAGAACTGCAAGAGCGGCATGCTCGTCACCTACGAAAGTAGCTGTACCTGACACTGCACCTTGTGCATATGTGCTAGATGCGGCACCAGCAAGTGAACTCAAGCTAGCAATAATCTCTTGGTCGATTTCAGCAGTAATCTCTTGGGCTAGTGCTTGCATGATTTCTGCTTCAACGTCTAAGCCATGCATTGATTGTGCATCTTGAGCCGCTTCAAAAGTCCAGCGAGCTGATAGCTTTCTGGTTTTTGCTTCGACTGTCTGCTTCAATACTTGAATTGACATCTTTTTACCACCAAGGCCCTCTAGGGCTGATGTTGCTTCTGCTCTATTTGTAGTTGCGTTACCTGAGTATCCAGTTGCGATTTGGAATGGGCTTAGTGCCTCATCACCAGCTACAGCTGAATCAAAAGTTTCTGCATATCTTACTCTAAGAGTATGAATTTGTCCAACAGGGCCTGTCATAGGCTGAACTCCAACGATTTCGTTGGCGATCACTGTTGGCATAACACGTCTAATCACTGGAAGAATAACCTTGTTAAGGGTTGCAATGTTTCCTGCGCCTGTTGCTCCACCAGTTGCGGCCTCTGCGAGGTACGCTTTGGTGTTTTCAAGAACTGATTCCATTACTTGTTTTTTCGTTCCAGTAAGACCGTCAGTTAGAGCGGTTTTTGTTTCGCTCCAATTTTCCATTAAATTGTCTGCCATTTTAGGTCTCCTTAACTTATACCGGCTAATTTTCGAAGATAAACAATATCTGCTCCACCTTCAACTGATGTTGATGCTTCTGCTTTGTTTCCAGTGATTTCTGTATTAGATTCACTAATTATCTTCTTATTGGTCTGTCTTTTAGTATCTTCTTTCATAACTGAAGGTAGATACTTGTTGAATGCATTTTGTAACTTGTCTGTTTTAACACTTTCAAGTAACGCACCCATTATTTCTTTGTGATCTTTGCTGAGAGGTTGCATCATTTCTTGCATAGTTTGCTTTCTTTCTGCTGTGTCTTTAGCAATTCGTGCAGTTTTTGCACTTTCTGCTATTGTCACTTCCTTATCAGCAATGGCTTTGTCTTTGTTAGTAATCTCACTTTGTAGACTTTCAACTACCTTATTCAACTTAGAAACTTCCGTTCCTTCGTTCAAGTAGCTTGACATAAACTCAGCGGCATATGTTTCAAATATCTTACGTCCAAAAGTATTTTCTTTGGCTGTTTTGATATCTTCACGCAAAGTATGTAGTTCTGACTTAATGGTATTTTCCATTATGCCTTCAACTTTGCTTGCGGCTGACTTAATAAAGTCTGCTTTAGTTTGATTAATAACCTCTTTGCCTTCTTTGATCATTTTGACTTTTGCTTCGACTAGCGAGCGTTTGTCTTCATGAAACTCATTGAGCTCTTTAGTTAATTGTCCCATTACGAAACCTTCCAACTTGGTCATGTTTGCGTCTTGGGCATTACGATCACTGCGAAGTTCTTTAATCTCCTTCGCAAGTGTTTCCATCACAAACTTATCAAGAACAACTGCATGTTCCTTCATGTGCTTGCGATATGCAACACGATCTTCGTTGACTTTTGCTTTATCTTCTTTGAACTCTTCGAGTTCCTTTCCGATAACATCGCCAATCATTGTATCCATAGCTTCGACCATCTGCTCTTTGTCATTTTCATAACGTCCAGCAAATTCTTCTCTAAGTTCAGCTGTGATTGTCTCACGAGCTTCTGTTAGTTGGGTCTCCCAAGCTTCAGATAACGAAGATCTAACCTCTTCAGAGAGCGTATTTGAGTTTAATAGTTCATCCATTGCATGAGCCATATTAATCTCTCCTATATCTCAGGTTTTTAATAAAGTTAGTCACCTCTTCCTGGAGATAACGTTGTGCACCTTTGTCATGTCTAGTTGCTTCAGCGACATCCATCAATACATTACCCCGGCTATGATTCATAATTCTTTCATAGATTGGATCAGGGTAAGCACTAGGAGCACTCGGATTTGCAACAATATCGACAGTAATGATTTCAAAATCTTTTACTATGCCGCTATCATTAACATTGCCACTGCCTCGGCTTGACACGCCTAAATGACACCCACTCTCAATAAGGGTTTTACAAATGTTTCCCATTGGAGTAGGCAATAGTTTTAGCTTACCGATACCGTTCGCACCATCAGTATCCATCTCGGTGATCATGTGTGATACACGATCAAGATTGATATTGAGGTCATCTGGGTGATCAGCTTCGCCTAATACACTATATCCACTTTTAATTTTTTCATTAATGCTTTTAACTGCACTATGAATTTCTTCTTTTGTGTAGATACGATTGTTTTGATTTCTGACGTCGCCTTCAATAAAGATACCTTTCATGTACAAGCTCTTGCCACCGTTCGCTTCTTCGATGCTTTCAGTAACAATATTTGCTTGATTAAATGATAAGTGTTCTTTTAGCGAAGTCATCATCTTATTCTGCCGCCTTTGGCTTTGGAGCCGCACTTGGCTTTCCAGCTTCTTGTGGACCTTTTACACCCATTGGTTTAGCACTTGGAGCAGGTCTGCCCTTCTCTTCGCTAGTATCTGTTGGGTGTGCTTTGGCACCATTATGTGCTTTAGCGTTTGATGCTACAGGTGAGCCTTTATCACTGCTATCACTATGTGATACACTGACTGCACTCATTGATGCGCCTTCTTCCATAGCTTCGACAGATTCCATTTCGTCTTCTATCTCTTCCATGTCGTCGCCGTCATCATCTGCCTCTTCGCCTGACATTTCTGCAAATGCGGCTCTGAGTTCAGCAATAGCGTCTTCTACGTTGTCCATGGCCTCTTCTGCATCAGCAGGCTCATCGCCTTCTTCTGCTTCCGGTTCCATATCCATAGCTAAATCCATTTCAGCTTCTGGTTCATCCATGTCCTCATCGTCCATGATTTCTTCTTGGTCAATCTCTTCTTCAGCTGATTCTATGTCGTCTAAGAAATCTTCTTCAGCGTCAGAGGCGTCAATCGCTTCTTCCACTTCTTCCTCAGAATCATCGTCAGCTTCGTCAAGATCGATAGTTTCGTCTAGGTCTTCATCATTAATATCGTCTTCTACAACTTCGTCAGTTTCTTGTAGTGATGCCCAATGATTTTTAGCTTTTTCTACAAACACGTTGTGCAGTAGATCAGCCGCTTTATCTTGCTCATCATTAACGATATATTCGAGGACCTTTACTAAAGATTCCTTATGTTCGCTCATATCATTCTCCTTAAAAAATTTACAGGCTTACCAAGATGGTTTACATCTATATTTACACTACCAAGACGTTTCGCCTGGATAATACCCTAAAAAATGGGTATTTTACGAATATCTCTCTGAGATAAGTAAATCTTGGTTGTAAAACTTATTGTGCGAGTGGTTTTGCGTAGATCTTTTTAATCTTTTCAATACGAGTAGCATGTTCAATATTATGTACTTCTCGTTGCTTTCTAAGACGGTTAATATGCTTTAAAGTAAGTCTTTGCTTACGCACATCATCTACTTTTCTATTATTATAGTTATTATTTTCTGCATCATAATATTCATTTAAAATGTCTGTACTACGCATTTTCATCTCCCACAGGTGCTGATTCTGCGCCACTAATTGGGCTAGCACCTTCTTCTGTTCCTTCACTACCATCAGTATCAGGTATATCCATATCTGCACCGCCGTCTGGAACATCAAATCCTCTTACACCAATATTTCCTAATCCTGGCATTGCATCTGCTTCTGGTGTTGCGCCACTTATGTTTTCTTCTTCCCACATACGCTCATTTTTAAGTATCTCTTCTTCAGTAAGTCCTAGATATTTCTCCATTAAGAAACGTCTACTCATATACTGAACTCCTTCGAGTCCACTAAACACATTTGCTCTTGCGGCATGTACTTCAATTTCTTTATACTGACTAAAGCTCTGTGGTTCTACAAATTTTAAATCAAACAACCCAGCATCAATATTGATGCCTTTGTTTTTCATAAACAATTTAAACTCTTTGTCCATTACAGGAGCAACTGAATTTTGCAATCTCATACAGTATTGATTAAATCTGTATTCTTGTATAAAAGCAGTGCCTACTCTACCGTCTACATAGCTAGCTGTTCCATCATCTGGACCAGTTGGCAAGTAACTGCTAGGTACACGCAATGCTCTTAGCATTTTGTTTGTGAAATAACGTAGGTCATCAATCTGACCAAGATTTTCTCCACCTGGAAGAACTTCAACTTTACTACCTCTGCCTTCGGCAGTTTGTGCAAAGAAGTAGTCTTCCATAATGCTCAGTGGATTATAAGCCGCATCCATAATGGTTGTACCACCGCCTGTTTTATTAGGAATACGTTTTTGATGAATTTCGTTTTTAACACGCTCAACAAAACCCATTGCTTTGTTGGGAGGCATATTGCCTACATCAACGTAAAAAACTCTACGTTCTGGAGCACGTTGTACTCTGTATATAATAATTGAATCTTCAAGTAGTTCTTTTTGCTTGTATGTTTTGAAAATTGGATCTAGTATACTAGCACCAAAAGGCCAATTACCGTCCATACCTTCTGTCATACCCATATGTACTATGTGTTCAGCATCTACTGTATATTCTTGTATGTTACCTAAGTTCCCACCATAATCTCCAGGTGCTCCTCCGTAACTGCTTCTGTCCATTGTTTGTCCACGCATCATACTGTTTACTGTACCATATGTTTGTGCATGTTGTACAGGTTTACTAACAGTTTTTTCCTGCATGTTTACATCAATATTTTTAACAATATACTGTTCGGGCTTTTTACCTTTTGCTTCATTAACAACTGCTTTGGTTACATCAACAGGATTAACATAGTATAGTTCCCATGTTTCTGGGTCTCTTATAAAAAATTGATCTCCGTATTTGATTGTATTTCTAAACATACGAAAAATACGTTTATCCCAATTCTGCAATGCACACCATTGTTGTAGTGTTTGCTCAAGTATTTTTGTTTCACTTTCAGTAGACTGTTCTTTATATTCGATCTTAAACGGAACGCTGTTATGTTCATCTACTTGTGTGCTAAATTCACTGATAATGTCAAGAGCCGCATTGATTTCGCTGTCCATGTCCATTTGATCATACTGTGCATATCTTTCAACACGATTGGGTTGACCACTGTAGACTTCAGGTAACCAGCTTTGAAAACGGCTAGCACTACTAGGCTTCATACCGTCTGAGCTTTGTGCTCCGTATGCAGTAAAATGTTTTTTCCAACTCATTGAGTACTCGATTCCTGTTTTATTATCATTATAATGTATTTATAGGATTTGTCAACCTAAGATATTTTGAATCGTTATTGACTATTATTCTTGCATTGCATTTTTGAATAGTTTTTCCATCTTAATATAGAAATTTTCAGAACCATCAATTAACACCTGTCCTTTATCCATAGCAAATGCATTATAATCAAAGTATTTTTGATCCCCTTGTCCACCAGGTCCTTCTCTAGTTTTCATATACTCAGGAAAGGCTTGTTTTAAGAATGTTTCGCCTCCGTATAATGCCGCTACACCCTGTTGTGGTAATTGCATTGCACTGGTCATTAAACTAGGAAATACACCAGTTACTTTCATAATTTCTGCTATAAGGAAAGCCATCTCAGATTTATTTGCATCACCATTTATAGCATTCAATAGTGGACTTACTGTAATTTGATTCATAACTGCACCAAGTCCTTCAAACAATCCTTTTGTAAAGTCATCGCTTAAAGCCGCAGTCATCTTTCTAGTAAAGTCTCTCAAGCCGCCTACAATATCTTTTGCATCAGCTCCGCCTAGTTGTAGAATAGATCTAAGAGCAGTGTTGGCAGCCGTTGCTTGTTGTACGTCTAAATCAGCATTTAGCCCTCTCATAAAGGCTATGTATTTTCTACGTTCTTCATTCTCTTCGCTCATCAATGCATTACGAGCATCAGCTATGGTGTTGTTCTGTTCATTTATACCAAGTGCCATCTGCATTAGTTTCATTGCATCTTCATTTCCTGCAAATGCTTGAACTTGAAAAGTACCTAAATCAGCAGTCTTCTTAAAGTCTTGTAAGGCTTGTGCTATAGCGTTATTAGCTCTTTCTTGAGCATTAGGCCCCCCTTGTCTAATCATATCAGCGCCTTGTTGTATTATTTTCATTAGATTGCCACTTGTATCCAACTGTGCCATTCTTCCACCAGCAGTTGCTAATCCAGTTCCTTCAACTGCAACGTCTTGAATAATAGCATTCATAATTTCTTTTCCAGCACCGCCTAAGTTTTCAGTTAGATTTGAGAAAACTCCTTTAATGGCTTGACGCTGGTCTTCTGTCATTCCAATCTGTGCGGCTTGTAATCTAATATCTTCTTGTGCCGCTTGCTGAGCTCTAATTCTATCTCTAACATTTTGTCCTGTAATCTGAGCCATTTTTGTTTGCTCGTCAAAGTTTTTGACCATTGCATCGTTTAGATCATTTTGAATATACAAACGTAGCTGTTCTGCATTCATACTTTTTCTTCTAATGTCCAGTTCTTCTGCCATAAACTGTGCCATTTCATTGCTGGCTAATCCAAAATAACCAAACTCTTCAGATCCTTTTCTAAAATTTTCAACTATACCAATGAACTGTTGACTGCCCTCTTCAACATTACCTGCAAGCTCAAACATCATTCCTGTATTTTGTGCTATTACATCTCCAAATTGATCTAACTGTAAACCTATTGTTGCTAAACGTTCACTGGTCTTCAATATGTCACCGCCAAAACTAACACCAACATCTCCAGCAAAACTGAAAGTACTGCTGAGTTCTTTAGCAAGACCTGTAACCATACCCAAGGCAACACCCATTGTGCCAAGTCCGATTGACTTCATAAAACTGGTCAACATTCCGGGTTTAGCTACACTTTGCATCATACCCAAAGCACTGGATTTGCCCACATTTTCAGCAAACTTGCTTTGTCTTTGATTTTCTTTTGAATTTAATTTGTTATCATTAGCTTGTAAGTTTGCAATAGCTTGTTGTATTTTTTGATCACCGCTAGTACTTTGCTGAGTAGCTGTTCGAACACCCGTCATGGTAGATTGCAAATCATTCATAATATTGCGAATATCCTGTTGTGTTTGTTCCATTGCAAAATCTGGAACATCTACTACCATTGGCTTACCGCCCATATTAATTGTAATTATTGCCATTAACTGCTCACTTAACTATGATAAATAACTTTAACATATATTGTATTTATAGGCGAAAAGTATGGAAAATCCACTTCAGGGTTATTATAGAACCAAAGACATCTACGTTAAACTTCCTACCCAAGGAAAATGGATGAAATCTCCACCTAAACTGTCACAAGACGGTGAGATAGGTGTGAGAGCAATGAACGTTAGAGACGAATTACTGTTAAATATTCCCGACGCACTATATAACGGGCAATCAATCTTCGAATTGATAGAAAGTATCTGCCCAGATATCTCAGATGCTAGTGATATGAGTTTGCCTGATGTAGATGTAGTAATGCTTGCTAGTAGAGCAACCAGTTATGAAAAAACTTATCCAGTAGAAGCTACATGTCCACATTGTGAAAGTTCACAAATGTTTGATATCGATTTACAAAAAGTATTAGGTCAAATTGTAACTGTTACTGATCAAGTAGAAATAGAAGTAGATGGTCTTGTAGTTGAGATGAAACCTAATACACTTTCGGCTGTAAATGCAAATAACATTGTGACCAGCGAAACTGGAAGAATACTATCAGGTATTAGAGCGGATAAACAAGACATAACCGACGACCTCAGAGGTAGATACAGCGAAAACATACAACAAATTGCGGCGGCAAACCTAGTACTAGTAGCAGATGCTATTGTTAAAGTTACAATGCCAGACGGACAAATAGTTAGTGAAAATCAACATATTATAGATTGGTTAAGCAACTCTAATCGCAGAACTATCGAAATATTAAGCGGGCAACAATTTAAATTAAACTCAAATGGAATACCTAAAGAATTTAAATTTACATGTGGCATAGAGGACTGTGAAAAAGGCTTTAGTTCACTAGTAGAGTTTAACCCAAGTTTTTTTTTCACAACGCCATCCGGCGAAGGGAAACTAGCGACGAGATAAATGCCCTCGTAAAACGCTACGAAAATGCATCTAAAGAAATCAGAACAGCTTTATTGAATATTGTGCTTTACTCAGAAGGAGCATTTAACTATTCTGACTTAGAACAATATACTATGCGATTGATTGGTGATATTAATGATGCTATGCAAACTAAGAATAAACAGCAGAAAGAAGCTTTAGAAAGTTCCAAAGGTTCTAATCGTAGAACATTTTAAGCATTCTTTCGAAGAGCTAAAGCTCATCGTCATACTCATTTCATTTCGTATGATATTTCTTATTAGTTATTATTAGTTATTATTAGTTATTATTAGTTATTACCCTGTTTTCAGTCGCACTTAGCTTGTTACAGCCAAGTGCAAAAAAAAAGCTAAAGGTCATTACCCCGCTTACAATCGCTCCGTTATAGTAAAACCTATTGCTAGGCAGAGGCGGTTTTGCTTTACCCCTTTACATACTG
>Ga0209336_10000513_pt1 | contig 19827 bp, 13 predicted proteins | sample LinPmetageLP32_FD_184042 | JGI IMG/M metagenome (GOLD analysis project Ga0209336, IMG submission 184042) | Marine viral communities from the Pacific Ocean - LP-32 (SPAdes) (version 2) | ecosystem: Environmental > Aquatic > Marine > Oceanic | place: Pacific Ocean | collected 2009-08-23 | reverse complement strand
CGCTACTGATAGTAATTTAGTTGCTATGAGTGCGAAATTACCAGCAACTTTAGGACAAAAAGCAAATGCTAGTTCTATGTCTGTTTGTAGAACTACTACAACTGGCGCTTATGATTTAAGCGGTAGAACTACTATAGGGACTGCTTCAACTTCTACCAAGTTATTATGTAATACTGCTGGAAATTTAGTAGTAGCAACAACAGCAGAAGACAAAGAAGTAATAGACGACGACGCTATTTCACCAAATACCTTAAGTGTTGTTATTGATACAGAGCATTACGAAAAAATAAGATTATATGGTAATTCTACAACTTCCGTAGGAAGCGACCTAACTTGCTTTGGAACTAACGACGCACTCGGCACATATTATCACTTACCTAATAGTGATTTCCAAGCAAATACCTTAACTATTAGTGGTGGTAGTGCTATTAATTATTTAGGAGTTGTATTAGAAAATACCCCAAGATTTATAAAAATATTCAACAAATCTGGCGGTTCTACTTATACAATTACTAAATTACGAATGGTTGGTAGTGGTGGAAGATTAGCAGTTTAATTATATTATACAATATATCCGTGTTTTCCGTGTTGGTTTTTTTTTTTTTCAAAAAGTAAAATAAAGGTGATTTAGGTATAAAATCTTAATAATCTCTATTTTATTTCTCATTATTTATGGTCTTTGTTTTTACCTCCGTGTTTTTCGTGTTTTTCAGCACTTTTATTTTGAAAAAAATTATTTGAAAAAAAAACACAAAAAAACACGGAAAACACGGAAAACACGAAATCATTTAATCATTCACTACATTATGATAATTATTGCTTAAAGCACACCTAATCATAACACCATTATTGGCGTGAGTAGTCAAACTAGCGTCTGGTATAATATCCAAACCTACTATTTCACCTTGTATAGGCAATACAAACATTTTATATGTATTAATATCTATTTCTACTTCTTCAGACGGATATACTATTAAATTAACTTTTTTAGCAACAGTGCTTTCGTGGTCTATGTAATAACCACTTGCTGCTGGATTATTTAATAAATCTAAATTAGGATATGTAGAAAATGAAAAAGTTGGGGTCCAGGTTATTTTAATTTTAATTTTAATTGTAGTGGCGCAAGATATTTTAATAAAACTAAAACCAAAACAATTGACTTGTCCTAAAGTATAACTAGTTTCTTTTCTCCCAGTAGGACTATGTAAGATTTCATTAAAGAACAATTCTTTTGGAATTACATCGTTGCTTTGTTTTGATATTTCATTTTTAAAAGGCATTTAATAAAATAAGATATTTTAAAAGTTTAAATTTAACAAAATAAAAATCTTTATAGATTATATAAAAATGACCGATAGTAATTTAGTCGCAAATGCCGTAGTTGCTTCAGCAAGTTCTCAGTGGATTTCTATAGTTCCAGAGAATGGAGAACAGTTTAATCCAAATCAAAAAATTATTTATAATATTGAACCAGAAATTGCTTACATTAAGAAAGATAGTTATTTAGTATTTGATATTCTTAACACTTCTTCTGATTTGGGTAGATATACATTACAGAAAAATTTAGGCGCACATTCCATAATAGATAGAGTTGATATTTTTTCAAAAGAAACTGGAATTTTACTTGAAAGCAATACTCATTATAGGGAAATGGTTAATTTATCTCACCAATACTTAAAAGACACAACTAATACTTTATCTTCACAAGAAGGCGTAGGTGTTCCAGTCCAATCTTGGACGCACCAAGTATCAGCAGTAGGTGGTGTTTCTACTACACACAGTGTGCCTTTAGCAAGAGATATTGAAAATAACCAACTTTCACCTATGGATAATGTTAATACTGCTGGTGGAGGTGCTAAATTTATGACTAGACGATTTTGTATTCCACTTAAAGTAGGTTTATTTGGAGCATATCAAGCAGAAGAAAAAGCAATCCCAGTTATGAATTTTGGAGGATTGAGAATTGAAATTACATTAGCAAAACCTAAAGACGCATTACAACGATTAGCAGGCAATTACAACGACACAACTTATGACGCTAAACACAATCAAGTTCCTTTGGATTGGACTAAGGGTGTTGCTAGTTTAACTGCTTTAGCAGACAGCACTGGCGGTGCTACTATGGATTGGATATTGGAACTTAATGGAGTTGCTACAGCAGCAATTCAAAACGACCAATTACAAAATTTAGGATTAGTTGTAGGTAATAAAGTGAAAGTAAGTGGTGTTAATAATGCCGACGCTGCCTTTACAACCAAAGGTGTAATTTCTAATATAACTGCTACTAATGCTAGAAACATAATTATTAATGGAAAACAACACGCAAGAATGAGAACTTTGACTATATCAATTAATGGTCTTAATAATGGGACTGGTTCAGTAAATTCTGCTACAACTGGAGTAGATAGACCTAAAATAGGTTGTCTCTTACAAGTAGATAATTCAGACGCAAATTATAAAGTAATGAATTGTGAATATAGATTACTTCAAGTAATCCCACCTACTAATGTATTAGACGGAAACCAAAAAGGAATTGATTACGAATTTACTGGATATGAAGTGTTCTTTGATAATATCCCAAGTGGAACTTTGCGACACCAAATCCCAATACATTCCGTCGCTTCTAAAGCATTAGCAATTTTCACAAACTTACATTATACTTATAATGCTGACGGTGATTTTGCTGGGGCGCAAGATAAATTGGAAGGTAATTTACCTAAAGACACTTTAGTTAATGATATAGTTTATTTTATTAATAATCGTCTTTACCCACTTCGCAGTTATAATCCCCAAGTATATAATGATAGAGTTTTATGTATTAATGAATTTGTTAAGGCGTGGAGAGCATTAGGTCTTCAACCTTTGAATTTGGGTTCTGTAGATTATGGAGATATGGAAGATTTTACTAATGTCCCACTAATTGCTCGTGAATTAGCAAGAGGTGGTATGGTTTTTGACTTACGCTCTGCTGAACCAGAATTAAGATTATCATTTAGTGGCGTTAGAACAGCAGCAAATCAAGGTATATTAAGAGCAAACACTTATGTATTTAGTAAAAAAATTATACAGACTACGGCAACTGGACTTCAAGTAATCCATTAAGTTTCCAATAGCGTCTTCTATAGAAGGTATAGCGATATATTCAATATTTTTCATTATATAATAATATAACATATACTTATATAATGAATGGAACTAGCGATAAAAAATTAAAAACTCCTAAAACGGATTTAAAAAAAAAACCTTCTTACGATTTACTTAAATGTATAGGTGAATGTTCTTCACAAGATATAACAGCACACCCATTTACAAAAGTAAAACCGCCATTAGAATTAAAAATAGAAAAAATATTTATAAAGGGTGGTAAAAAAGAAAGTAAAAATAAAAATAAAAATGAAAGTAAAAATAAAAAAGCAAAGCAATTAAACAAAAAAAACCTTAAAAAAAAAATATAATAGTAATTTATAAATGGCGAACTTATTTAATTATGATGTTAATGTTAATCCAGCGGTTATGGATATTCGTAGTGAAACTCTTGAACCAATTTCAAGTTCTACTATGAGATATGTATTTAGGTTAGACCAAGCAGGTCAGTTAGACGCTAATAGTGTTTTACTTTTTAAACCAAAACTAAGTAATAATGGAGCAAACAAACAACACAATCAAAGAGTAAATCCTTTTGCTGGTGGATTACTTGCTATTAAAAGAGCAACTTTCCAAGTTGGAGATTATATTTTAAATGATATTCACGATATAGGTAGAATTTCAACATTAGTTGATATGGGAACTATTAACTCTAGTAATGCTTCAAAATATAACGGACACTATTTTAAAAATAACTTCCAATACAAAGTAGTTGATACTTGGGGAACTCAAGCAGCAAATGCTGGAGGAACTGAAACCAACGCTGGAGGAGCGGGGACTATTGTATATGATAGACACAGAAGCGGAATGGATTTTGGTGTAGTTAGTAATAACGCCGCACACGGTAAAGTTAATAATTGTATTATAACTAATGAAGAAAGCACTAACCACCAAATCGGAATTCCATTAGGAAATTTATTCCCTTGTTTAAAGGGACAAGAAATTCCACTTTTCCTTTTCCAAGATTACAGAATTCTTATTACTGTAGAATTTGCTTCTTGTGAAAATTGGGTTAATATGGCGAGAAAAGATACAAATAGCAACTCGCAGATTTCTATTGCTGGGGATGTAATTCCAAGTGAAGTAAAATTACAAGTTGATTACATTATATATCCTAGTGAAGTTCAAAACAAAATGAGGGAACAAACCAACGCACAAGGTGGATTAAGTTTATCTTTCTTTGATATAATTAAAGTAGAAAAACAAATACCAGCAGTAGAAGGAGCAGACGACGCACCAAATAGTGGTTTAAGTCAAATTGTAGAACATAGAATAGGTGCTGATAATAAAGAAGTTCATTCTATTTATATGTTAAAGCAATTAGTTAGAGCAAACCCTAACGCAGACGATAGAATGTTTTTGAACGCAAGGTGCGACGGTATGAACCAAGAGGAATACAATGTATCTATAGACGGTATGGATGTATTTCAAGAAGCAAAATGGTCGCCTTCAAGTCAATATGACGAAACTACAAATTGTTTAGGCGACGATATGAAAGTTGCTAGACCAGTTTATTTTAATGACGAAAATACATATATGAGTAGATTAGCAGACATTGCTGGTGGATTGTTAGGTAAAAACAAACCTTTATGTCTTGACCTTAAAAATGGTAATGGAGGCGTAGTAGGTGCTGGTAGAAATATTGGCGCTTATCCTATTATATGGAAATATCAGAGGCGACCAACATCCACAGTTGTTAATGCTGGAACAGACGGAACAGCAGCAGGCAATATAATTAATTCGCTTAAGGGTGCTATGAATGTTGATTACTTTATATATTGTAGTAGAACTGCTAATATCCACTCTACACCAAGTGGAACTGCTGTAATGGTTTCCTATTAAAATATGTAGTCTTTTTTAATTTTTTTTCTTTCATTATCTTATAATAATGGCGGAAAAATCAGAACTTGATACCTTAAAGGAACAAATAAGAAAAATAGAAGAAGAAGAACTTAAACAAAATGCCGCGGGAATTATTTTACAAACACTTCAAGCAATACACGCTGAAAGTTTAAAACGAATGAAACAAACCGGTTTAACAGAACAATATCAAATATACAACACAGCATCAAGAAATAATGTGTTTGAACTATTTGCTACTTACATTATAAATGGAGTAAGATTAACTACTAATGATTTCCAAGATTTAGGATATATAAATAAAAAAACTGGTGAATGGGATGTTAAACAACAGACAATTTTGAAGGCACTAACAGAATATATGTTTAAAATAGAAACTGCTTTGACTAACCAAACTGGATTTGAATTACAAAGACAAGATTTACCAATAATGGAAATTATGGGAACAGCAATGAATACTTTTTTCGACCAAGACGCAAACAAAGGACACGGTAAAAAGGTTTGGGATATTATATCAGTTCCAGCACTTGTAGGTGATATACCAGACGCTTTTAGATATAAAGACAATGAAGATTTTGATAAACCAAGAAGGGAATTTCAAAAATTAAGAACAGTAGAACAACAAACAAGAAAGTCAATTGACGATATAGAAGCACTTGAAAAAGAAGAAGCAGATTTAATAGCAGCACAAAAAGCAGACGCGGCAATGGCGGAACTTTTGGGTGAAGGAGGAGGAGCAGCAGAAGAAACACCAAAGCAAAGAAAGAAAAGATTAAAAAAAGAAAGACAAAAGAAAGAAAAAGCAGAAGAGAAAGAAAAACGAAGAGAAGAAGATATGAAAATTGAAGCAGCAAAACCAAAATTTTTTAAAAACTTAGAAACAAAAGCAGAAAAAGAACAAAATATTAGTGAAGGAGAAAGACAATGGAAACTTTTTGTAGAAGGTAAAGAAAGTGTTCCGAAAGAATTAAAAGAAGAAATATTACAATTAGAACAAGAAGCAAATAAACAAGCAATAGAAAAAACAGAAGGTGGTGTTAGAAACCTTTTTAATATGGTAGAAAAAAGAGGAGATAAAATAGGCAAAAAGTTTTTAGCGCAAAATGAAGAAGACGAACAAAGAAGTATAAAAGCACAAGAAGAATTTACTAATACGCAAAGAGAAGCATTTTTTAGAATGATAGAAAAAAGGGGAGATTTTGGAAAAAGAGCAATGGATAGAAAACGAGACATAGACGCTCAAAAAAAGTCTGAAAGAGAAGAAGAACAAAAAAGTTTTTTTTCTGAACTATCACAAAACCAACAAGGAGCGTTTGTATCTGCTACAGAACAAAATGTAGAAGATACAGCAAGTTTTCAACAACAAAGTCAAACAGTTAAAGACTTATTATCACTTGTTGAAAGTAAAGGAGTTAATTTTACTAAACAAATCAACGCATTAAAAAAAAATGGTGGTAATGGTGGAGACGACGACGACGACGACGACGACGGCGGAGGCGGTGGTGGTGGTGGTGGTGGCGCAGCAGTAGGAGGAGGAAGCACTGTTGGTTTATTAAAAGAACTCAGAAGTTTAGTTTATGGTTTTGAAGCGCCTACCAAAGAACTTAAGGAAGTTCAAGATTATTCAAAAGAAGATATAGCAGGTTTAAGTAATATTTCAAGGCAATCTTTAATTCAACCAAAATCAACACTTAAAAATGTTAGATTTAAAAACATTTTGAGAAGATTACACAGATTAACTTATAATGAAAATAAAACAGCACAACAACAAGCAGAAGAAACTGATTTAGCAAATGTAGGTTTAGCAGTAATGAGTGCTTATGGAGTTCCAGACGAAAGAGCAGGAGGTAGATTACTAAATTTAGTATCTAATGCGAATAGAGATACAAAAGCGTGGGAAGGTATGAGAGTAAGAATAAAGGAAAAAGCAAGATTTAGAAAGGACATACGAGCAAACGATAGGACGCAAGGACCATATAATTTATATCCAGATACAGATATTGACCCAATAGTAAGAGAAGAAGGTGAAATGCCTTCTACAGTAGAAGAACAAGCACAAAGAATAGCGATAAGGTCAAAATACGATTTAGCAGACTACGACAAAGCAGCAGAAGAAGGAAAAGTATTAGACCCAACCCAACCTTCTACAGAAGGGCAACCAGACCCCAAGCAATTCGCAGCACAACAAAGAAGTATGAGAGAAGTAGCAAGAGTTCAAGGTTTTGAAACTTACCAAGATTTTGAAAAATCACCTAAATATAGGAAATTAACAAGAGCAGCAGTTGGAAGCACTGATTTCACTAAATGGAGACAAATAGAAAGAATGATTACTGAAAAAAAAACAACTTATATGAGAGAATGGGCGGCAGACGGCACAACGCTTAAAACTTTTGCTTTGGATATAGGAGAAGAAGCAGGTGTAGAAACAACAGACGAAGCAATTGCTTATAATTTACAAGCGTTCGGTCAAGATAGACCCCCAGCACAAGTAATCGCATTAAATGGTGGAGGAGAAGAAATAGGAGATTTTCAAGAATATCGTGGAACTGAAGGGTATGAAATAAACCAATATGGAGCAGACCCAATACCAATTACACAACCTATAGCACCTACAACACAACCAACCGCACGAAAATATGGAGCAGACCCAATAGAATATTTTAAAAGAGTTGTAATTCCTAGAGTATTAAAAATAGAAGGAACAACATATTTTAATACAAGCAACCCAAAACAACGGTTTAATGCTTTTATTGAAATGGTAAAGTTAGGGGATTTAGATTTTAAATTGGGAGCAATTGATTATTTCAGTGAAGAATTAACAAAAGAACAAGAAGAAGCATTTAATGATTTTTTAAGAGGTGAAGGTAAATTTGGAGAAGACAAAGAAAGATTTAAAGCAGAAACAGAACAACGACAAGCAGAAGAAGACCAATTTACAGCAGATATAATACAAAGAGAAAAAGACCAAGAAGCAGAAGCAGTCAGAGAAAACGCTAGAGAATTATTTAACGCAACAAGAGATTTATATTTAATGAAAACACAAATTTCAAATATGATTGAAGCAAAAGATACTACTATTCCAAATTTAATTAAATATTTTTCAGAAAATGATGGTAGTCTTTTGGGAAGACCCTATGAACCAACAGACGACCAAGGTAATTCTTTATATACTCACGCAATGTATCAAGCAAACCAAGCAAAACAAAAAACAAATAATGTGTATGATATAAACGGCGTAGCAACAACTCAAATTATCTTATTTAATGATTTTAAAGCAAGATATTTAGAAGGAGATGGAACAGCAGCAGACCCACAACGGTGGAAAGTAGGCAAAGAACCTTTAATTTTTATTAAAAACAGTGCTACTGGATATACTACAAGAATAAAATGTTGGGAATTAGAAAATAATAAAATAGAAACTATACCATTAAGTGATGAGTGGAGATTAGGAGGACCAGCAAATCAAAAAGATAGTAGAAATTTACCAACTGGAACTCCAGAACCTTATAATAATCAAATAGGAGAAATAGCGTCAATACAAATGTTTTATATGGGTTCTCACCCAGCACTATACGCACATACATTACCAAAATTTTCAGTTAGAAAAGAAAGTGGAACTTCTCTTGGTTTTTTTGAAAATAACGCAAAATTATTACAAAAAGGTTTTACACAAGAAGAAATAGATAGGGAAAAAACAAGAGTAATAGCGTCAAACCCAGCAGGTAGTATGAAATCAAAGGAATTACGATTTTTAAATCCACGAGGAACAAGAGGAAGAGCAGCATTACAACCAATGGAAAACACTGATTTATTATACGCTACTAATCTTTCAAACCCACTTTTTGCTGCTAGACCTACAAATATCCAGCAATTAATACAAGAAAGTTTATCTGAAAGAGTTTTACTAAAAAGCGGTGATGTAATTCACCAATTGGAAGGAACTGGAGCAGCACAAAAAGTAGATTTTGGAGTTGTCGGAGCAGAAGTTTTTGCTACTGACCCACAAGACACAACAAACAAACCAGTAGGTGGTCTATTTAAAGACGCTTATGGGTCTCAAATAGGTAGTCTTGGTGGATTTCCTAGTGCTGTATCAACTCCAGCGGGTAAAGCAGAAATTCGTGGTTTTCCATTAAACCGAGCAAAACCGACCGCATATAATAATACTAGAGGCGGTATAGTTGTTGCTGGAAACCCACCAATAAAAATCAAAGGAAGACAAGGGGAAAAAATTACTAAGAAAAAAACAAAAGCAGAAGCAAGAGCAAGTCTTAGAAATACACAAAGAAACGCTCTTATGGGAATAAACAATCAGTTATTCACAAGCACAAAGATTAGAAAATAAAATCTTATAATAATATAATTATGGCGACGACAATGTATATAGACGCAAATAGGCAAAATAGTTCAAGAAAATCAGTTGAAACCAATAACGAATGGGAATATAAGTTAAGTAATAACATACAATTACCTACTGGAACTGAAATTGGTATAGAAGAAATCCATATACATAAACAAGGTATTAGTGGGGCAACTATTGAAATTGCTGAAGATATATTGGAAACATTGTATTTTTCTGTATATTTAAGTGATAATCCGCATTTTGTTCCTAAGGCAACTCATAATTACGATAAAAGAAATGTAAATTTAATTACAAATCAACGAGCATTCGTGCCTTCTTTTCAACCTTTCGGTTTAATCAATAATAGAACCATTTATAATTCTGAATATAACGACAATAATATAGATGAAAGTTTGGGAAAATTTGGAACTGAATTTGATTTAAGAGAAATAGAAACTAGTGATTTTCGCAAACACAATGGGGGTAAATATTATGGTTTAACTAATGCCGCCCAACGAATAGCGTTATTTGAGGACGACGGACTTAGAAACCCACGATTAGAAGGGGGCGAATATCACAATATAAATGACCCATATTTAACTGGATATAGTGAATGCCCTATGATGGCGGTCTTTGTAGATAAGAATTCTACTTACACCACAGACGGAAATGATTTAACTTTTAATGAAGCAGTTGGAATAGAAGGAGACCCACGAATTAGCGATAGAAGAAAAGACGGAACTGCTTACAATGATTATCTTAAAGACCCAAGAATTAGACCTTATGTTAAATCAGTAGATATAATAATAAAAAAAGGTGTGTATTCTATTGGTGAAATAAGTGATTTAATAGAAGGACAAATTAACGGAAAATATGTTAATGTAAAAAATAAAGATTTATATACTGATAGTGTTATACAAAAACAAAATAACCAAAATTATAAAGGTAATTTGGATACAGAAGGGGTTTATACTATAGCGCAACCATTAGATAGATTTAGTTTAAGAGAAAGGAGCGAACCAAACCGAGCAGACCCAAACGGAATAAATACTGATTTTAGTGCTGGTCCAGACGAAGGAAGACAACTTCCAGACGGAACTAATGTTAATTATCAATATCCCTCTGAAGATTTACTAGCAGTTTATGGAATGGAAGCACCATATAACCCAAATGCTACTGTTGGGGGTTTTAGAAGATTTGGTCCTAGCAATGAACCATTGGAAATGTTCCCAAATCCTAATCCTAGTGGAATACCTGGATTACATTATGCGGGGTTTAATGATAATTATGGATTACCATATTATCCACAAAGTAAAAAAGTAGATATAGAATTTTTCCCTTATCCAAGTGGAGCAAAACAAATAGCAAATGTAAAACAATCCGTTTTAGCGTATAATGATTTTCCTGCTGGGGGAACTTCTCCAGCAGACTATGATTATAGATTTCCAGAAGATACTTCTGTTGCTCCTAAAATGAAAGGTAGAATGCCTATACTTCCAACTACTCAACAACTATTTTATATTCCAGTTCATTATTACAATCAACTTATTAAAATGTGGAAATATGAAGATTATGAAAATACTAACCGTGAAAGCACAAGGGACGACGGAACTGAACTACCAAATGTCCCAGCAACGCAAAACTCTTATTTACAAAAAACTAACAATTGGACTGTTAATACAAGAAGAATGTTTAGATATGGATTTCAAACACGAGTAAATTGTTATGGTAGAAGCACCGCCCCTCCCAATGGTTTAGATGTTGGAGTAAATGATAATCATATAGGATTACATTATAAAAGTAAAGTTAATGGTATTCCAGATATAATTGTTCCCAATACAAAAAAAGACGGCGACGGCAAATATGAATTTACTAATTTAGAACAATCGGTTCATTGTGCCGTCTCACCAGCGCAATATCAGTATGATATTGTAAATGGTGGATATTATGTTGGAACTCCAGATTTTCAACTAAATTACGATGAAACTAAATCTGCTTTTTCTATGAAGGGTCTTCACCAATCGTGCCGTATTCCTTCCTCAGATATGGATGGAAATCCTATGACGAGCGAGGGAGAAGAATGTGTATTTGTAAGAAGACAAACACAAATGAGCGAAGATTTACTTGCTTTTCCAAAAAGAAGTGAAGACTATATAAGCACATTTATAAACGACAACCCCAATACTTGGTCGGCAGAACAAACCGAATATGTTAGAAAGTATAATTTAAGCGGAGGTAAAGACGGTTTTGCTGAAAAAATTAAATCAGTATTAAATGCGAATGAAGATAGATTAGGTGGTATAGCAATATATAATTTTGCTTATCAAACTGCTTTAAAATATGGCGATATTAAACCTTCAACTTATACAGAAAAGAACAGTTTTAATCAGCACGATACAAAAATTTATCACAATGACTATCAATATTTATGGAAATTTAGTGAATTTTTTAGTAGTGAAAAAGCAGCAAGAAATGCGTGGGATAAAACATTATGGAGCAAATTAGGTTTTACTTATGATAATTTACAAAATGAAGAAGGTTGGGAAACTTCTGGATATTATGATTTACCAGTAAATAAATATACTAACAAAGCAACTGAAGACGCATTAGCAAGTGGAGACCCTCATACAATACAAAATAGCGTAAAAGAAAATACTTATTTTGAAGCAAGAAATAAAATATATTTTACAAATGAAGATTTTAAAGTTTATGGTAAAACAACTAAAGGAAATATAGATATAACCGCAGTTCCAACAATATCTACAACTTTCAATAATCTTTTATACAATTATGACGAGAGACAAGTAAGCGGTAAAGTTCCTCCAAGTTCAAGAAACGCAGCAAAAATTCACCAATTATTAAGAAATTATGATAATTCTAATATATCCAAACCATATTATGGTTCAACTAATGGAATGCCTAACACACAGTTAGAAACATTCGGATATAGTCCTCCTGGAACTACTGGAAGACCGACTGAACCTTCAGAAAATTATACTGATTACTTAACAATATCATTAGAACCTAATGAAAAAGACGGAAAGGGTGGCGCTACGACATATCCAGACGCATATACATTATCATATTCTTTTGATAATTCTATGTATTATGAAAAAACAAGAGTTCCAGTTTTAACTACAAGTAAAAACATTATAGCGAGTGATTTACCAATATTATCTCAACAAGGTTATTACATAATTACAAGTGATATAGTAGATAATTACCAAGACGATTTAAAACAAGGGCAACCTTTACCATTAATAGCAACTATACCTCTATCCAATTTATCAAATCAAGATTTCATAACTGGGTCAAGTGATATAGTCCATACTTTATCGCAACCAAAAAATTTGAATAGTATTAAAATAAAAATTTTAAATCCAGATTTAACACCAGCATTATTAAATGCTAATAGTAGTATTATTTTTAAACTAGCAACTCCATTACCTCAGAATACACCATTAGGAAAACAAAACAACACGGAAAATCCCCACGACGATAAAACAAAAAGTGGTAGAAAGTAGAATAACGAAAAAAAAATTGAATAAATTTAAAAATTAAAATAATTATGTATATAATATATAATTATGGAAAATTTACCAAATCCCTCAACTTGGACTAATGAAGAAACCTCTAATAGGTTAATGAATTATATTACTGAAGCGAGTGAGTTTCAACATAGACGAACACAACACGAGAATATTAATGAATGGGCGGACGCAGAAAGAGAATTGGAAGAAGAAGAAATGAACCAAGGAGACCGACCAATGGAAAGTATATATAGTAATTTTTATACATATCAAAGAGCAGACGGAACAGATTTAAATTTAAGGTATTGGGAGGCAAGAACAGAAAATACTAGTGTTCCTTTAACAGATTATGGCGTAATGCCTGCTTTAATGAGAACAAACCATACACGAATTGATATGATTAATGATAGTTATGACGACGACCATTCAGATTTACAAGCATTAGGTTTTACTGACGACCAAATGGAATATATAAGGGAAGCAATACACGAGGAAGCAATGGATAGAGAGAGAACAGACGGAGGTTTTGCTTATTGGGAGAGTGATAATCAAAGGCGACCATTAGACCACCCAGACGCAGAATTTATGTTAAATGAGTTAAATGAAAACGGAGCATTAGGAGATTATGACGAAGATTTAGGACAATATACCGAAGGAGAAGACGGAGAAATTCACGACGCAATATATGGCGAAGACCCAACATTTTTAACTGGATTTAGAACTAGTGAAGCAAGTATGCGACAATTTGAAAATTCAATGACCGCAAATTTAGAAACTATGCGACAAGAAATACAATCAATGACTGATAGAATGCCTAAAGACAGACAACAAATAGTATCTTTTGTAGATGAAATGACTTTACCATTACAATTAGAAGGGGAAGCAGTCCCTATTGCTAGTGGATTAGCAGCATTACCAAATGACTTACCACCTTTGGAATAATATATTCATTATGTAATAATAACTAAAAAAAAAAATTGAAATTTAAAATTATTTAAACAAAAGAAGACAATATGACTAAACAAGATATGGTTTCTTTAGTTAATAACTTACAAAATAAATTAAAAATTCAGCAAGTAAAAGTAGAAAAATACAATAAATATTTGGCGCAGAAAAATCAAGCACATAAATTGTATTATAAGCATAAATATACTTATAATCCACAAATGGGCGAAGACGAAAAACAAATAATAAAAGAAAATAAAGACAAGCGGAATGAATTAGCAGTAATACGATATAATCGGAATTTAGAGCAAAAAGAAAAACAGCAAAAAAGGAGTAAAAAACGATATTATGATAATTTGTCTCCAGAAAAAAAGGCAAAATATGATAAACGAAAACAAATTAGGGAAGCGCATCGCAATAGCACGAATAGCATTGTTTCATTGGATTTCCCTTCCAATCCTTCAAATACACTCTGAATTTGGGACAAGTAGAACATTTAACTCTACCACCATAGCAACAATCTTTACACCATAGATTTCTTGCTTCATTTTTATAATGGTAGTCTTTTTTAACTTTTTTTTCCCCACAACCTAAACAATCAATACACTTATATTTTTTCTCACCTTCTTTTATTGTTTTAATCCAAAATTTTAACTTTGCTTTTAAATGGGGTATTCCTTCTAATTTTGCTATAAAATCCATTGTAGTTTTAATACACTCACTACCCAAAATTAACTTATCCCAACCGTCATATTTATAACTCATTATCGCAAGTTTTTTTAAATGTGTTTTACCACAAATACATTTTACCTTATCGTCTTCTATATTGTTAGGACAAAGTCCAACCAACGGCACTTCAGTCAAATCGTCTTCCTTTTTTATTTCTAAATATTGTAATAGTTTTAGTTGAGATAATACAATCCAACCATTATTATTAGTTATTGCTCCTAATCCAGCAGTTAAGCGTGTATATACACTATCAGTTGCTTCCTTAATAGTTTCAATTTCGTCCATATTTATACTCAAAACATTTTTAACCATAATCAATTTTTTTTTTCGTTATTATATAAATATAGGTTTATCCTTTTAAATAGTTAATACCGAAAAATATTAATAACGAAAAAAAAAATTGATTTAAAAATTTTCGTTATTATATTTATATATAAATATGACTGACTTTCAAAATTCAACTGAATTATACAATGCTCTTATTAAACAAAAAAAGACACCATACAAGGAATATCTACTTCAAAACGATTTAACTACTGACGACACAGAAGGTTTTAGTAAGTTAAATCTTATTGATATTAAACTCAAGAAGGTTGTGAATAAGAATGGTAAAAAACTAAAGACACCTTGTTATACTACTTATAGTAATGTGTCTTGGAACGAACACAAAATACCATATACTATATGGGATGAGCGAGAGGTTAAACTTCATAACCAATGGTTAAAGGACAATAAACACGAAGTGTATGGTTATACTTGGTCTAGCAAGTGCGACACTCATTTAACATTACTTAATAATCATTTCTCCGATAGAGAAGGATATGCTGTTATTGATGTAGATAGTATGGACGAACTATGGGGTTTATATGAGCGTGGGTTTCCAATTATGACTACTCCATTTACATTATCTACTAACAAGCAATTACCACATTTCTATATAAAGACTTGTAGTCCATTACGACAGAGAATAGGCACTAATGAAGGAGGAAGAGATATAGATATAATAACAACTGCTGTATTTGAGGATTACAATTGTGATATGTATGGCGACACTTTCAATCAAGAGAGAACTTTTGTGGATACTTTATTAGGTTGGGTAGGTTTTGATTTTGACGAAGAAGGAGGAGATACAGAATGTTTTTTAGCGCAGAAGAGAAAAGATAGAATAGAGTTATGTAAGCAGAAAAAACTTCCAGCGCAAGTATGGAAAAACAATAGCGGTGGTAAGAGTAAATACATTATTGAAATGAATACACGAAGGTTTGACCCTCATTGGGAACTTATACCAATAGAAGATTTAAAGGTGCTTTTATCGCACTTAAAACCAAGTGATTATTATTTGAAGAAGCATTGGTATAAATTAGGTAGGAGTATAGTTAATTGTGTTGGTAAGAATAGTAATCCTATAGATTACTTACAGTTGATAGTAAATTTCTTTGATAATTGCGATAGTCCTAAGTATGATAAAGACACTTGGGAGCAAGAGAATATGAATATGTTTAAAGAGTTCATTAATGAAGATAGAACCAATGGGTTTTATGTAGGGCAAATGAGCGGTTCTGAGTGGTTGTATGAGGAATTGTATAAGGTGAATAGGGAAGTATGGGTAGAACTTGCTTTTACCAAACAGAGAATAATAGATAGTAAAAAATTTAGACGGTTAAAAAGAAGTGAAGCAATCAAGGTCTTCAATGATAGAGTTGCTTATATTGGTGGTGTAGATATGTATGTAGAATTTTGCCCCATAAAACAGACTTTCATATTCCATAAGAAAGCACAACTAAAAGATAGATACGAAGATTTATGTTATTCCTTAATGAAGGTTGTTGTAAATGAAGACGGCGAACAAGAAACGAAACCTATTCCCAAAGAGTTTATCCCTATGTGGATAGGTAGTTGTGAGAAGAAGAAATGTATGGGAGGTGTATGTTTTAAACCTACACCAATGCGTAGTCATATTACAGAGTTTAACTTATTTACTAAGTTTGACGCAGATTTATCAACAGATTATGACGAAGATATTAATTGTATGAGTAAGGAGCAGTTAGAAAGTGAGTTAGACTTTATGCTTCAACACTTGCGATACTTAGCAGGCGACGACCAACCACAACAGTCATTTGACTTTTGTTTAAAATACTTCGCCCATTTACTTAAATGTCCCGCGTCATTACCAAGAGTAAGTATATTATGGATTAGTGTTCCACGAGTAGGTAAAAATCAGTGGTTGAACTTCATCCAAAACATTATGGGTGAAAAGTATTATTATTCAAGTGCTACGGCAACAGATATGTTAGGTGATTTCAACGATTGTCTCAGAGGCAAGTTGTTATTAAATCTTAATGAGTTCAAGGAAGGGAAGCAATACTTAGAGGCATTGAAGGAGTTGATTACAGAGAAAACATTGAATACGAGAGAGAAACACAAGAATAGTATTAGAGTAGATAATTTTGGAAGAATAATTATTACTTCCAATAATGGTAAATGCTTACATATAGAATATAGAGACGGTAGGTTCGTCGCCTTTACTTGTAATCCCATTACAACTAGTCAAGAGTTCAGAGATAAGGACTATATGGGAACACTAGCAAAACAAATTACAGATTTATATATACAGAAATGCTTTCTACGGTATTGTAGAGAGTTTGTAGAAGTAGATAAGGACTACAATTTTGAACTCAATATGGTAAAGACTAAATTATACAAATCATTACAGAACAGAGGTATTCCATATACACTCAGATTTATTAGATATTGGTATGAGAGCAAGGACGATAATGACGGTAAGTTGTTAGGTGAATTGACTTTAACCAAATTATATACATTATTCAAGCAGTTTATAACTAATGAAGGCGAGACACTAACAGTGTCTAAGACTAACTTTGGAAATGATTTAGAACAGTATTGTGCTAGTGGTGATAATATCACTTCATTAGCGTATATACAAAATAATCCTAATAAGGTTATTGATTTAAAAACTATAAAAGACGGTAAGAAACAGAAATACTATGTATTACAACCTAACAAGGTTAAGGTATTCTTTGAAAAAGAAGGTATAGACACAGAGTGTATAGATTTTTTAGATAGTAGTGAGGACGAATGTGAGGACAACGAGTATGACGACGATAGTGAGGACGAATAAAATTCTAGTTCCGTGAATTTCGTGTTTTTTTGTGTTTTTTTTTGAGATTTTTTTTTTCAAAATTTTTACACCCAAAAGCACGAAATTTGCGGACTACGAAAAAAAAAATATTATTATAATTTAATAATCTTATGATGTAAATCTAAACCACCACAAACCCACATAGTATCAAACCAACAACCTTTGGTCTTCTCCCCCTTCTTTAAAAAATTATACCTTCCACTAGGTATTATAAATTGTAATTTATCAAAATACTTTTTTATCCATTTACTTCCTAATGCGTCAATAGGCATTAGTAATACAAATGGTCTTGCTAATGATACGGCAAGTTTAACACATTTTTCTTTCACGCTAAATGGTATATTGCTAATCATTATATCAAATTTTGGATGTTCTCTATCAAAAGCGTCTTCTTTAGTATTCAAGCAGGTCTTACCCAATGACTTCCACTCTTCGATGACTTTTCCTTTACAGTAGAAAGGGTCGTAAATAATATCAAAGTTAGTAATATGAGGTAGTAAGTCATTGAGGACTTCTCTTGGAGTTTCGTAGTCGTCGTCTTTGAATTCAACGGCATTACCTTTATAGTTTAATCTACTATTATTATTCATATTAAAATAAAAAAATGTTTTAATGTATAATTTATAACTCAATTGTATATTTCTTTCCAATTGTTCCCCATTCGTTTCTTGTTATTTTCCACGCCACCTTATCTCCTTTACCCATACTTTCTCTATTAGTGCTTTCAACTAGTCTATATTCATTCATATCCTCAACTGTTAAATGACTTTCTCCAAAATCCCAACAGTTTTCTTCATATATTTTATGATAATCGTTTTGTATTGCTAATGGTAATGGTTGTGTAAAACCCCATTCACCATATCCACATAAATATTCCATAAGACTATGTGGTTCTTCTAAATGATATGCTGTTTCTCTAGATAAATCGTATAAATCAGCGTGTAATGTTTCCCATAAGTTCTCCTTTCGTTTTGGTCTTTCCAATAGCATTTTAATATATAAAATTATCTCCCATAGTTCAGTAGGTAAATAAGGTAAGTCCGTATTTTGTAGTAAAGATATTGATAGATTGTTTCCGTTGATATTCATAATTAATAAATATCAATAGAATTGTAAAAAATCAATTTTATTTTTTTTTCGTTATTCACCAATTTATAATTCATAATCACTATTTTCCCATATTACACTACCACCATATTTGTATAATGCTCCAATATACAAGTGTCTATTCTTAGTATTAATTTTTGAATGATTTTTAAACTTATAGTCTTCTTTCCAAATCCTTTTTAATTCTGATATTGGTGTATTCATATTAATCTCCATTAACATTTTACTATCACTTAAGAAATGTCCGTATTGTCGTCTTGCTTTAAATCTAAATGTGAATTCTTCCTCTCTACCTTTATATAACCGCATTGCGTCGTCCTTACTTCTAAAGTAATTACCATATATACCTCGGTTATTCTGTAAATAACCCCATACACTTCTACGAGTTATATGATTTCTTGTATATTCAGTTCCTTTATTACCTGCCTTATGAACTCCAAGATAATAAGTATAATTTCTTGGTCTGCGTGTAGTTTTTTCTATATCTTGTTTAATATCATATTCTAAACATAATGCTCTGTGTGCTTCTAATCTCATTACTTTTTTATTAGTAAGAGTAGAATACTTAAAGGAAAGGGGGGATTGTCCTAATCTTGGTATAGTTAGTCTATCGCTCCATTCATCATAAACTTCTTTATATTCCATTAGGTATTTGTATTTGAGGATAATATCCTCTATGTCTCGTGGTAGTAGTCCCCAAAAGTAAGACCCAGTATAGTCTATGTTTAATTTGGGAAACCTAATAGCACACGCTATTTGGTTGTTGGTTAGTTTTTTACCTTCATTAAATACTTGATATTCTGATTGATTAGTCATAATTACTTTACACTTCCCCAAAATCAAAAAATCAATTTTTTTTTTTCAATCTTCCCCAATTCTTAATTCTATATAGTTCCATTTAATATTTCCGCAAAATATTATTATCTAATACACTAATAAGTAAGTAAGTCCCCCCTATATGTATAAAATATACTACACAAAAGCAACTTTGTTGCCTTTGGTAGTATAAC
>Ga0209336_10000511_pt1 | contig 19861 bp, 22 predicted proteins | sample LinPmetageLP32_FD_184042 | JGI IMG/M metagenome (GOLD analysis project Ga0209336, IMG submission 184042) | Marine viral communities from the Pacific Ocean - LP-32 (SPAdes) (version 2) | ecosystem: Environmental > Aquatic > Marine > Oceanic | place: Pacific Ocean | collected 2009-08-23 | reverse complement strand
CAAAAGAACCCCGAACAGCTAAAATTAGGGGGTGAAACGCGATATGCGACGTTCTTGTTTACTGATGTTCGTGGATTTACCAGTATGTCGGAAAGCCTGCCCCCAGAACAAGTCACCTATATCATGAACAAAGCGTTGACAGCACAGCAAGCCGCAGTGCAAAAGTATGGCGGTATGGTAGACAAATATATTGGTGATGCAATGATGGCTATATTCAACGCGCCACTTGACCAAGCCGACCACGAAGAACAAGCAATAGATTGTGGCTTGCAGATAATAGAGAATATGGAGGCTTTAAACCAAGAGATGAAACAAGAAGGGCTGCCAGAAATAGCAATAGGCATTGGCATAAATAGTGGTAATGCAGTAATAGGAAATATGGGAAGCAAGTTTCGGTTCGATTATACGGCGATTGGCGATGCTGTAAATACAGCGGCAAGGTTAGAGTCTGCAACTAAAGAACAAGAAGTAGACCTATTAATTGGGGAATGTACTTCTAAAGCGTCGGCTAAAGTGTTGAGTTTAGTAAACGAAATTTATGTCAAAGGTAAGGAAAAGGTTTTAAAAGTTTATACTGTCAATACATAATTTGTCATCCCACTAAAAGATCATGTTTTAGTAGGATCTAAATAAACTTTACTGCAAAGAAGTCCGAGGAAGTCCATAAAGCATTGAATTGTATACATATAATTTTTATTAGTGTACCTTTCGAGAATGCAAAACGAAACTAAAAATATTAAATTATGCGCTTTAGAAATAAAAATTATGCGCGAGTCGCTGTTTGATCAAATTGAAATTCTTTTGACAGAAATGTTGCAGTCAGGTGATAAGCCGCAAGATCTAAATTTAGAACAAATTGCCGACGCTGTTGGTGTGTTAAGAAAGTTACGTTAATTTTACTTTAAAAAGAAACAATGGAAAAAAATCAAATGAGGTAATTTTTAATGGCAAGATTAAACAAAATAAACCGAGAAAACATGCAATTTTTGTTACTAGAGTTTGTTCGCTTCCATATTAATTCTGTACTGCTAAACAAAGAGTCTCTCGATGACGCTTTAAATGAAATTTATGATTACTTGGATTACATAAAAGACCTTAAATAACTGGCCTCAAGATGTTTAGCTTGTCATCCCACTAAAAGATCGTATTTTAGTAGGATGCGGCAAACGTATAAAAATGCTTGTGTTTGCGGAAAAAATACGGATAATAAGTCTATAATTACGATTTCTAACTAAAAAGCTGGCCCCGCGCTGGCTTTTTTTGTGGGCGGCTTATGGCTATCAGTGAAAAAGATGCGCAACTGATAGCTGCTGCTATCGAGCAATCACAAAACACCTCAGAACACGCACAACATCATCAATGGTTACGTGATGAGATTGAGCGGCAAGTAAAACGCAATAAACGATGGGAAAAAGTATGGCAGTCGGCTATAGGCGCTGCTGTCCTGGCTGTATTCTCAGGGCTTGCAAGTATTGGTGCATGGGTAATAGATCGCAATGGACAGTAGCCAGTATTTTTCTAAAGCTGAATTGCAATGCAAATGCGGGTGCGAACAAGCGCCAATGGATCCGCAGTTTTTAATGATGCTTGATGAGTTGCGCGAAAAATTAAACAAACCACTACGTGTCTCGTCTGGTTTTCGGTGTCCATCACACAACAGTAAGGTATCAGGGACAGGCGAAACAGGCCCGCACACTACTGGTAAGGCCATCGACCTAGCTGTAGACCGCGCGTTCGCTTATGAAACTTTGAGAGCCTCTATGGCAATGGGTTTTACAGGAATTGGCGTAAAGCAGAAAGGCGGTGGCCGCTTTTTACATTTGGACACAATCACCGAAGGTTTACGACCTACTATCTGGAGTTATTAATGTTTCAAGCATTGTTAGGCCCAGTTTTGGGGATTGCTAAAGGTTTCATGGAAACTAGGGCGGTAAAGCAAAAACATAAGCTAGACCTAGAATCAGCACAAACTAACGCACAAATAAAAAGATTAGAAAGTGCGGCTCAAACCGTAGGCGATTATGATTTAGAAGCGTTAAAGCAAACCCAATATAGCTATAAAGATGAAGTTGCGATGGCGGTAGTTGTGGCTCCGTTTATTGGTTCTTTTTTGCCTTGGACTCAAGAATATGTAAAGCAAGGGTGGATCCATCTAGCTGAACACAGCCCAAGTTGGTATGGGCCATTATTTTGTGCAGTTATCGCGGCGAGCATGGGAATACGCTGGGCTGTTTCTACATTTGGCAAAAAGAAATAATGCCTGTTCAGAAAGTGCGTGGCGGTTATCGCTGGGGTAATTCTGGCAAGGTCTACAAGACTAAGGCTCAAGCAGAGCGCCAAGGCCGAGCTATTTACGCTAAGGGCTACAAGAAAAACAAGAAATGAAATACCCACGACGAGTCCAAGTACAAGGTCAACGTGTCCTGGTAAAGAATCCGCAGGAAGAAAGGGAGCTGTTAGAGCGCAGTAAATCGCAAACAAGCGATGAAGCTAAGTTAGCTAATGCGCTAGGTGATGAGAATCTAGGTTTATTAATTACTCGCAAAACCAAACGTATTGATAACCGATTGGCTGGCCCCAGCCTTAAAATGCGTACTGATTCTTGGCAAAAGAAGTTATTAGATGACGATGAGTTATTTTTATTACTGTAGGAGATAAGGGTGGCTAAGCCAGGTTTATATTCAAATATCCACGCTAAACGCAAAAGAATTAAAGCCGGTTCTAACGAAAAGATGAGGAAGCCTGGCACAAAAGGCGCTCCGACAGCCAAATCGTTTAAAAAAGCTGCAAAAACAGTTAAAAAGAAAAAAAGGAAGTAATCATGCTAATGGGAAAAGGAACGTACGGCAAAGTTAAAGGCCGTCCACCAAAAAAGAACACAAAAAAAGTAGCTCGCAAAACACCAAAAGCAAAACCTAGAAAACGATACGTTTAATGGCTTTAACAATACGACAGAAAAATGCTTTAGCACGCCATAAAGAACATCATACTGCTAAACATATGACCGAAATGCGTAAAGCCATGCGCAAGGGAAAGACGTTTACTGAGTCGCATAAGATTGCGATGAAAAAAGTAGGCAAGTAATGGCTGAGTATCGAGGTCGGACGGTTACGTTAAACAAGCCAAGAAGAATACGCCAAGGCGACGTTAGTTATGGCAGAAAGAAAAGCGAAGTATTTGTTCAGGAAGGCGGGAAGGTACGCCGAGTGACATTTGGTGATCCTAATATGAGGATTAAGAAAGACCAACCTGGACGCAGAAGTAATTTTAGAGCTAGGCATAACTGCGCAACACCTGGACCAAAGACTAAAGCTAGGTATTGGAGCTGTAAAGCCTGGTGATGTTCCACGTGGATCACAAAAAACATAATTCAATCAATAATTTGTAGAAAAAAACAAATGGATACAAAAGAACCAGTAAGGTCGAGAGGCGCACAACCTGGTAACCAAAACGCTAGTAAAGAAAATCGAGAGTATCGAGCAGCGTTAATGCGAACAGTAAAGCAATACGAGGGACGTGGTATCTCTCGTGGTGATGCGTTGAACAAAGTCACTGAAAAGCTATTAGAACTCGCATTGGATGGTGAATTGCCTGCGATTAAAGAGTTAGGCGATAGGGTGGATGGGAAGCCAGCACAAGCAATCCATGGTGAGGAAGGCCAACCGCCAGTGATCACGTTTGAATGGAAAGAATGAGCGTAATACAAATACCTTACAGCCCTCGGCCATTACAACGCGAAGCCCACAACAACCCAGCACGTTTTAAATTATTAGTTTGCCATCGACGCTTTGGCAAGACGGTGTTTGCGGTGAATGAGTTGATTAAGGCGGCTTGCACCAGCACTAAAGAAAATCCAAGGTTTGCTTATATTGCGCCTTTGTATCGCCAGGCTAAGAGTGTTGCTTGGGATATGGTTAAAACATTCTCCCGACCTATCCCTGGCATCAAGTACAACGAAGCCGAGTTAAGGGCTGATTTCCCTAACGGTTCACGCATTAGCTTATACGGTGGTGATTCGCCGGATACGTTGCGAGGCATCTATCTCGATGATTGCGTGATGGATGAATACGCGCAGATGTCAGAACGGCTATGGCCGGAAGTAATTAGGCCAGCGTTAGCTGATAGGAAAGGTGGTGCCATCTTTATTGGTACGCCAATGGGGCACAATGCTTTTTATGACATGTATCAGGATGTTAAAGACGATTCTGATTGGTACGTCAAACTGCATAAAGCCAGTGATACTGGATATGTCGAGCAGGAAGAATTAGACGCTGCTAAAAAAGCAATGTCCGAAGAACAATACCGACAAGAGTTTGAGTGTTCTTGGCAGGCAGCGGTGATGGGTTCCTATTACGGTCGATTGCTTGAGGAAGCAGAGACAGAAAGCCGTATAGGCAAAGTGGCTCACGATACCGCGTTAGAAGTTGAAACTTGGTGGGACTTAGGTATTGGCGACAGTACAGCTATTTGGTTTGCTCAACGTGTTGGGACTGAAGTACGACTAATTGACTACTACGAGAACTCAGGCGAGCCGTTAAGCCATTACACGCAATTACTTGATGACAAGCGACAAGGCGGCTATCAGTATTCGCACCATGTATTCCCGCATGATGTTAAAGCCAGATCGTTAGACACAGGTAAAACACGAGTCCAAACATTGCAGACGTTGGGCATAGAGCCGCACGTAATGGCAGCGGATAGAGTTGAGGATGGCATCGAGGCAGTACGCCGGATGCTCAAGAATTGCTGGTTTGATGAGTTGCGGTGTAAGCGCGGTTTAGATGCGTTACGCCAGTATCGAGCCGAGTACGACGACAAGAACAGAACATTCAGATTAAAACCGAAGCACGATTGGGCGTCTCACGCCGCTGATTCGTTTCGCTATGGTGCGATGTTTAAAGCACCGAATATTAGTTGGCAGCCGTTAGAGTACGGCGAACAAGGAATAGTTTAATGGCTAAAGCACAACCAGTAACCGACGACCAAATAGCAGCGATATGTCGATCAGAAATGGACAACGCGGCAGGGCGTGATGGTGGTGATATATCAAACGAGCGTGCAGAAGCGCTAGATTACTATTACGGCGAGCCTTATGGAAACGAGGTCGAAGGTCGTTCTAGTGTTGTAACACGCGAAGTAATGGAAACGGTCGAGTGGATGTTGCCGTCTTTAGTACGCATATTCACTGATGTGGATAACATGGTGCAATTTGATCCGGTCAACGGCGACGACATTGAGCAAGCCAAGATTGAAACCGAAGTGGTCAATCACGTTTTCTGGAAACAGAATCGCGGTTTCTACAACACCTATACCATGCTGAAAGATGCCTTACTGTCTAAAACCGGCATATTAAAAATATATTGGGATGATACTCCGGAAGAATCAAAAGAAAGTTATACCGGCTTAGATGAAATTCAGTTTGGCCAATTAATGATGGATCCAAACGTTGAGCGGGAGCTGTTAGAGATTGAGGAGACTGAGCCTGGCGTGCTTGATTGTACCTTTAGGGAAACAACCTCAAAAGGCCGAATACGTATAGAGCCTGTACCGCCGGAAGAGTTTGGTATAGCGCGTTATGCTAGGAGTCCTTACGCTGAGGACACTAACTTCTGCTACCACCGAACGCAAAAATCATTTACTGAATTAGTGCAAATGGGTTATGACATTGACACCATCCGCAGTTTGCCGTTTGACGACGATGTATTGACGCCGGAAGAGTTAGCCAGGCGCAATGATACCGATGAACAAATGCCGTTTGACTACTCAGAAACCGAGTCGATGCGGATGTACTGGATTAGTGAGTGCTACGTTGATGTGGATAGGGACGGCGATGGCATCGCAGAATTATTAAAAGTTTGCATGGCTGGTGGCAATTACAGCTCATCATCTAGCCAATTATTAAGTATTGAACCAGTTGATTTTGTGCCGTTTGCGTGCGTTAGCCCAATCTTAATGCCGCACAAGTTTTTCGGTATGTCGATTGCAGACCTGACAATGGACTTGCAGTTAATTAAATCAACATTGACTCGTTCTATGCTCGATAACACCTATCTAGCAAACAACAGCCGAACGGCAGTTAATGATCAACACGTCAACCTTGATGACTTGCTGACCTCGCGACCTGGGGGCGTGGTGCGGTTTAAAGGCGATGGCGGTGCAAGCAGTTACATCACGCCAATGCCACACAATAGCCTGCCTCCAGAAGCCTATAACATGGTTAATTACCTGGATGAAGTGCGCAAGCAACGTACAGGCGTAGGCAATGAGGTGGCTGGCTTAGATAAGAACAGTTTAGCTAATGTGAATACTGGCGTTGCGGCCCTAGCGTATGACTCGGCACGCATGAAAATCGAACTGATTGCACGTATTGTTGCTGAAGTCGGGTTTAGAACAGTCTTTAAACTTATCCACAAACTATTAATGACGCACCAGGATAAAGAAATGGTGGTCAATGTATCGGGCCAGTTTGGCGCGTTTAACCCTAGCGAGTGGCGTGAGCGGGTCAATACCACGATTACGGTGGGAGTTGGTACGGTATCACGCGAAAGACGCATGGTGGCGCTCGATTCAATCATGGCGAAACAGATGGAGCAAGTACAGGCCGGTGGGTTAGGTTCCATCGTACAGCCTTATCAGCTGTATCAATCGTTAGCTGATATGACCGATGCGTTTGGCTTAGAGCCAAGTGCGTATTTTACAGATCCTAGAACTATTCCACCTGCACCACCGCAACCCGATGTGCAGGCCGAGTTAGCTAAGACGCACGCACAAGCGTTAATGATGGAAGCGCAAAGCAAACTCGACGCTAACCAGGTCAAAATGCAACAAATGCAGATGGAGCAGCAATTAAAGATGCGCCAGCAAGAGTTAACCATGCAAGAAACGCAGTTAAAAGCCGACATTGAACGGATGAAAGCGCAATTAACACAGTTTAAGAACTCCAACGATTCGGACGCTAAGATCGCAAGTTTAGAGCTGCAAATGGAAAAACAAGACACCGAGCAAGCCCTAGCGCGTTTGAACTTAGAGTTAGATGCGGTGCAGTCCGAGCGCAGCAGTGAGGTAGCGCAATACAAGGCGCAGTTAGACAACATCACTAAGCTAGTGACCTCGGAAGCTAAAGCGGAATCGCCGGTCGACTTATCTGAAATGCGGGAGCTGATTGGGAGTTTGTTAGCGCAGAATCAAGAGATAGCCGAGCGGATTGACGCTATTTCTCAAAGCTCATCATCGCCCAAAACCATTGTTCGTGATGAACAAGGGCTGATTATTCAGGTAGGCGACCAACCTATTATTCGTGATGAGTCTGGCCAGGTAACGCAAATTGGATAAAAACAATTTAATCAAAGAGCGTGAGCGTGCGCACCAAGCGCAAATTTTAATGAGCAATCCGTTGTTCATTGAAACTAGAGAAATGATTACCAACAATTTACTAGAAGCCTGGCAAACCACCAGCATGAATCAAAGTGAGGAACGAGAAAAGATATACCAGATGTTAGTCGCATCGCGTTCGGTGTTTAGCCACATTGAAAGCGTATTGACGACCGGCAAAATGGCACAAATGGAACTTGATAAAACACGCTGAGAGGCGATAAGGAGTACATCATGGCTGAGAGGCAACCAAGTATCGAAGAACGTATTAGCGCGAGTTTATCGCCAGAGCCGGTAGCAGAAGCACCAGCTGAGGCAGCCCCGGTAGAAACAGCGCCAGAAGCGCCACAACTAGAGGCGGTCGAAACAGAACAACCAGCAGAACAAGCCGAGCAACCAGAACAAGCGGAACAATCCGAAGAACTGCCACAAGCAATTGATGAAACGGCAGAGGCGGTAGAGGAAGAAGCGTTAGAAGTCAGCTCGATTAGTGATTTAGCTGAACATTTAGGCGTAGAAACAGCCGATTTATATAATGTCTCAATTCCGATAACCGATGCTAATGGCGAGAGGAAAGAGGTTAGCTTAGGCGAATGGAAGGACACGTTTCAGAATAACGAGCGTGCGCAACGGTTAGCGCAAGAAAGCGAAGCGTTAAAAGCTGAGTTACAGTCGCAACAACAACAAGCGGCCGAGGCAATGGAAAGGCAAGCGCAAGAAGGCGCAATGTTTTTGAACCAGGTGCAGCAAACATTACAAACTGAATTTCAGTCTGTTGATTGGGACAGTTTGCGTATCAACAATCCGACCGAATGGACGGCTAAACGACAAGAATTTCAGGAGCGCAATGGCAAATTACAAACCATGCGCCAACAAGCTGCGCAGGCTTATGAGCAAAACAAAACTGCAATAAGCGATCAGCATCAAAAAGAATTAAGCCAAGTTATAGAGCGAGAGCATCGCGCTTTAACGACAGCTTTACCATCGTGGCAAAATAGTGAAACACGCCAAGCCGAGCAGGCCGAGCTAGTCAATTATTTACTCGATCAAGGTTACAGCCAGCAAGACGTAGACAGCTCCTACGATCACCGCACTATTGTGTTAGCGCACAAAGCGATGATGTACGACAAGTCTATGCGAAAGACGGATGTAGCTAAAAAGAAAGTGCTTAAGTTAGGTTCTAAGGTTTTAACGCCTGGGGCTAAACGTTCGAAAGCACAACAAGCGGTCACCGCAGAAGGCGCGTTAAGAAAGAGTTTGCGTAAATCAGGCTCAACTGAAGATGCAGCGGCGTTGATCAAACATCGACTAAGTAAATAGAGGAGTTAACCTAATGGCTACACCAGCGGGTACTTTTACAACTTTCCTCGCAGTAGGCGAGAGAGAGGACTTATCGGACATTATTTACGACATATCGCCTATGGATACGCCGTTTTTGTCCAATGCAAAACGTGGTAGTGCGACAGCAACCTTTCATGAGTGGCAAACAGACTCATTAACGGCGGCAGCACTAAACGCTAATATTGAAGGCGACGACGCAACTACTGACACAGCGGTAGCGACTTCTCGTCTAGGTAACTACACACAGATCAGTACTAAAGTGCCTCGTGTCACTGGAACATTGCAAAGTGTTTCAACGGCGGGTCGAGCTGATGAAATGAGCTATCAGATCTCAAAATCTGGACGCGAGCTAAAACGTGATATGGAAGTTGCTTTAACCGGCCTTCAGATCGGTACAGCTGGCGGTGCGGGTACAGCTAGACAACTAGCAGGTATCGGCTCATGGCTATCAACTAACCAGGCTCAGTCAGGTGCGGATACTACTACACCTCCGACAACTTCTGGCGCTCCGGCAACTGCTCCTACTCCAGGAACAGCGGCGGCTTTCAGTGAGCCACAGTTAAAGGCATGTCTAGCGGCTGTCTGGAACTCAGGCGGTAATCCTGGTGTGGTTATGTGCGGAAGCGCAAACAAGCAGCTAGCCTCAGCGTTTGCAGGTATCGGAACTCAATTCCGAGATGTGCAACCTAATGGCCCAGTGGCGCCAGGTTCAATCGTCGGTGCGGCTGACATTTACATTTCAGACTTCGGGCAATGTCAAATAGTGGCAAACCGATTCATGTCTGCGGTGAATGTTTATGCGCTTGATATGGACTATTGGAGTGTTGATTATCTGCGACCTATCCAAACTGAAGCACTAAGTAAAACTGGTGACTCAGACAGGTCTATGATTATTTCCGAGTACACGCTTTCGTCATTGAACGAAGCGGCGTCTGGAAAGATCTACACGACTACATAAACCCTGCGTTTCACTACGCAAATAGCGTTGCAACTCCATTTGTAGCGCGTCCCTTGATGGGGGCTGAAAGGCCCCCATTATCTATTCTATGAGGTGAATTATGAAATCGGACTCTAAAAAAGGTTCATTAAAGAACTTTAAAAAAAGCGGTAAGCAAGCAATGAAAAATACCGGAAACTTCAAAAAAACCATGTCTCAAATGGGCAAAAACGCGACATTCGGCAACAAGTCTAAAACTCACGCATGAAACGACTACTTGATTACGATGCTGATACTGGTATTCAGACCTGGCACGATTACGACCACCACACTAAGCAAACCGTTATAGCGGAAGTGCAAGACGTGGCGCCGGTACTCGAAGCCAATAAAGTTGCTAGGAATCAGGGTAATGGTGGCGCTAAAGGCTTAAATGAAGTGGCCCAGCGTGGTATTAAAAACAACTGGTGGCACGCGGCGAGCGTTCCTAACTCCGTTATTTTAAAATGGAAGAAAGAGCTAGGCGTTGATATATACAATAAAGATCACCTGCCTGCGGTTAAGAAGTTATTAAACGATCGTGATTGGGCGTATTTAAGAACAGGTACAGGGCGTGTCTGAGTTGTTGGCTGATTGCGATAAAGCAATTGAATACGGCGATTTAGATTTTGCAGGCCATGGTTTATTAAAGGTTCTTTCTCAAGATCCAACTAATCACGAAGCCTGGACAACATTAGCGCGTTTTTTAATTGATGCTGGTAAAGCGCCTTATGCGTACCCGATAGCGGTGGCGGCGGTAAGTGAAAGCAAGACCTGGCGTAATTTGTTATTGCTTGGTTCTGTTCAAGCGGTATTACAAGAAGCTAGTGAAGCGTGTAAAACCTTACACCAGGCGCTTGATTTAATGCCTGAAAACGAGCCGGATAGTAATAAAGCTATTGTGTATCGACAATTAGCTAGTGCGTATGTTCAGGGTTATAACTTTAAAAAGACCAAGCATTACGCCAATTTATCGCTAAAGTTAGAAGATCACCACCAACCTAAAACCTCACTGGCGTTTGCTGCATTACACGAGCGTGATTGGGAGACAGGGTGGAAGTTATACAGATCGCAATTAGGCACAACCACGCAACGCGAGTTGCAAGATTATGGCCTGCCTGAGTGGAAAGGTGAGAAAGACGCTAGCGTTTTAGTGTACGGCGAGCAAGGGTTAGGCGATCAAATAGCCTATATGTCAGCGTGTCCGATCACGCCATCTCAGATTGTTTGCAACCCAAAACTAGAAACGCTGTTCAGTTTATCGTTTCCGTTTTCTGATGTGCATGGAGCGCAGTTTAGCGACTTTAAAGGGCGTGTTAAAGCAACGCATCAAATATCAATGGCGAGCTTCATGCCTTATGCGGAAATGAAGCCACGAGGCAAATTCTTAAAGCCTCGCAGACAAAAAGAAATTCAATGGACTGGTTTGTTATCCGCGCAAGGACACAACAAACCAAAGATCGGCATCGCCTGGACAGGTGGTGCGATCAAGTCAGATGGCTGGAAAAACAGAAACCTTACGCTGCATGACTTAAAACCAATATTAGAACTCGATGCGACGTTTGTTAGCTTAGAATACAAAGACCGCACCGAGGAAATCGATCAATTTAAAAAAGAAACCGGCATTACGATTCATGATTGGCCTTGGGGTTCAATGTCAAATAATTACGACGACCAGGCGGCATTAGTTAATTGTTTGGATATGGTGGTATCAGTACCGACAACGATTTATCACTTAGCCGGAGCGTTAGGCAAGCCAGCAATGGTATTAGTCCACGACCAACCGCATTTTCACGAAGGCATTGCAGGCGATTGTCCTTGGTGGGAGTCGGTAAGATTTTACCGCAGACCAGAATTAGGCACCGAAAACGCTGTTTTAGCCATTCGAGACTCAATTATTAACAGTTTACGCGATACGCGCACTGGCGAGGTTAAAGTCGGATGAGAGTTTATATAGGCATAGATCCAAGACAGCCGGTCGCCTTTAACGTGTTGCAATGGTCAATCACCAGGCGAACCAGCAGACCATTAGCTATTGTGCCGTTGGTTTTGCCGACATTACCGATTACGAGAACAGGTTTAACTGATTTTACATATTCGCGTTACCTGGTTCCTGCATTGTCAGGTTTCCAAGGCATTAGCGTGTTTTTAGACGCTGACATGTTGTTACAAGCTGATATTAACGAGCTGGAAACATTGATTAACCCAGATGATGCGGTATCGGTAGTCAAAAGCGCAAATCAGTTTGAATGGCCGTCGATGATGGTGTTCAACAATGAAAAGTGCAAAACATTAACGGCTGATTACATTAACGACGAAAACAATCATCCTAGTGATTTTAGTTGGGCCGGATCGGTTGGCGAGTTGCCTAGCGAATGGAATTTTACAGTAGGTTACGACAAACCTATTGAGCAACCTAAATTGATTCATTACACCGCTGGCATACCGCATTTTCCTGAGACTAAAGATTGTGATTACGCCGAGGCTTGGACTAAAGAGTTTGATTCGATGGTGGGCAATTGCAGTTGGTTGGAATTGATGGGCGACTCGGTACACGCTGAGCTAGTCTTAAATAACATAACGGAGAGACGAAAAGCATGGCAATCTCGACATACAGTGAATTAAAAACAGCCATTGCCGATTGGACTGCGCGAGACGATTTAACCAGTTACATTGATAATTTTATCGATCTTGCTGAAACCTATTTAAAACGTGCGCCATCATTGCCGCGTTTGCCGGAGATTGGTGGCGTTCGAGGTAACATCACGCGATTGTCAGGCTCGCTTTCAACTTCAGCTAATACGCTTGATTTACCGGCTGACTATTTGGACTCGTACCGACTGACATTAACCTCGAATGGGGTGACAGGTGTAATGCGTTACGTCGATCCCACGCAATTAAGCATTTATCAACGTGATGCGGCTGGTTTGCCAAGGTGGTACACCATATCAGATAAGATAGAGTTTGACCGCACGCCAGACTCAACTTATGCCTATGAGCTAAGTTATTTTCCAAAAGTTACCCCATTAAGCGCTTCGAACACTACAAACTGGATATTAACGGATTATCCCGATGTGTATTTAGCAGCTGCTTTATTTCATGCGTTTCGTTTTACTCAAGACGATGCAACCTCAAAAGATTGGTTAGACCAATACAAAGTGGCTGCCTGGTCTGCATCTGAAACGTATCGGCAAGGGCGGGTTAATCAAGGGCCAATTAGCGTAAAAACGGATTCAATTAATCCATGATAAAACCAACGACTTTAAAATTTGGCGAGTGGCTACCCGATCAAGCTGCTTTGTCTTCGCCGGGCGTGACGGAAGCGCAGAACATACAACCACATGGCACAGGCTTTCGCTCCTGGGGTTCACTTGCTACTGATTCAACAGCGTTAAGCGATAAAGCTAGGGGCGCGGTTGCCATGATTGATGGCGACGCTAATGTGCGGATGTTTGCCGGTGATGCAACAAAGTTATATCGATATGCTGGTGGAACTTACACCGATAAATCAAAGTCAGGCGGTTATAACAATGACACGCTTGATAATTGGAATTTTTTAAAGTTTGGGACGCAAGTTATTGCGACCAATTTTGCAGATAATATTCAAATAGGCCCGATTGATGGCTCATCTGCTTTTGCCGATCTCGGTGGAAGTCCCCCAAAGGCTCGTTTTATTAATTCTGTCCGTAGTTTTGTTGTGCTTGGTGATATTTTAAGTGGTTCCACTGAGCATCCAACTAGGGTTCAATGGTCAGGCCAAAATAACGAAACGAGTTGGGGGACTGTCCCTTCTACACAAGCTGATTTCCAAGATCTAGTCGGTAACGGCGGCAAAATAATGGCGATTACCGGCGGTGATATTGGCGTGATATTTCAAGAGCGCTCGATATGGGAGATGCGCTACGAAGGGCCTCCTTTAGTTTGGTCGTTTAATGAGGTTTCGGTCGGAATTGGAACGCCTTCTGAGGGTTCTGTGGTGCGTTACGGCAACAGTGTTTTCTTTTTATCCGAATCCGGCTTTCAGCGATACGACATTGGAAAAGGCACAACACCAATAGGTGACCAAAAGGTTGATCGTTGGTTCTTAGAACGCGTTAATAAAGAAAGTTATTACACCATTTCATCTGCAATCGATCCCGCAAACTCCAAAGTAGTCTGGTCGTATGCTAACGGCGCATCGGGTAATGATGAACTGTTGATTTACGATTGGAAGTCAGGGCGCTGGGGTTATGCGGTAATCGACACAGAAATTATATTTGATGGTTTATCGCCAGGTTACACGATGGACTCGTTAGATTCGGTGGGTGGCACGACTTATACACTCGATAATCTGCCAGCATCGCTTGATTCTGACTTATGGAAAGGCGGTGCGGCTGGTTTATATGGCTTTAATACCAGCCATAGATCGGGCGATTTTACTGGAACAGCGCTGACTGCACGCCTAGAAAGTGAGGAAGTGGGAAGCGAAAACACTAACATTTTAACGTGCAACAACGTATTGCCGTTAGTTGAAGGCTCAACCGCTACTAATACTGTCTATGTGGCCACTAGAGCTAACCAAAACTCAGACATTACTTACTCGTCAGGTGTGACGGTTAATAGCGCCACAGGGCAACACAATTTGAGAAAGAGTGCGCGTTATATGCGATTCAGAGTTGATATTGCCGGTGGTTTTGATCATGCGCTCGGCGTTCGAGCCAACATAGCAGCGAAAGGATTGAGATAATGGCCAACCCTTATAGCAAAGCGTTATTAGATACAGTCACTAGCACTGGCATCACTGGAATGATGATGCGTGACTTTGTAAATAATGCACAACCTACAAGCCAAGAGGACGCGTTATCAAAAATTGATGAATTTGTTACAAACCCTAGTATGGCTGGTTTTGTAAGAAACGAAATTTCTAAGCCTAGTTATAATTTATCTGGTCTTTTAGCTACGGCAGAAGCACAAAAACCAGAAAATCGTGCGGCAACACGCCAAGCTAATGCATTATCAGAAGCAGGTTTTAGCCCGACTCCATTATGGAACTTACCCGACAACGTAGAAGCGGCGGCCTATTATGTAAACCCAGCTCAGTTTGACGCAAAAGAACTGCCTTACAATATGGTCGGAGTTGGCGCAACAAATTACGGCGTCGATTTAGATAACGTCACAGACCGATTTCAGAATATTTGGGAAACTTATGGACAGTATGCCGAAGGTGTAAAACCTTGGTCAGAAAGCCCCATCCCTGAGTCACAAGCTAAGATGGGTGGCAATAAGTCTATCTGGAACGGCATGAAAGACTTTTTAGGGCCGCAAGGCGGTGGCTCGCGTGGTCGTTATGGCCCTGAAGCGGCGGCAGCTTATGAGAATTATTTAAAAACAGGTCAGATCAGTGATGCTTTGCCTGTTGGTTTTGCCTTTGACGCTTTTGATTACGGCGGTCGCTATACTGGAAACAAATTTCAGAATAAAAAAGGCTCAATATTTGATCGATTTGTGGCACCAGCGCTAACCATTGGCGCCAGCCTTATTACACCAGGGCTAGGGGCCGCAACAGCAGCAGCAATTGGTGTTGGGCAAGGAAAATCATTTGGTGATATTGCGTTAGATGCAGCGCAAGCTGGAGCGGCAGGTTATGGCGCGGGAATAGTAAGAGGTGCTGGCGGTTTTGCTAATTTAAGCCCAGGGCAAATTGCAAAATTAACAGCGCTAACAGCAGGCAATACATTGGCCACTGGCTTGCGAACAGATTTTGATCCAGTATTAACAGGGTTGACAGCCGCTACTACATCCGGCGGTTTAAGCTCGGCGGCTGGCGCGCTAGGTGACGTGTTACCCGATGCAATTACAGATATACCAGGAAACATAGGCGACGCATTAGGAAACCCGATACAAGGCATTAGAGACGCATTACCTGATTTTATGACAGGCGCATCTAATTTGCCTTCTAACATACCTGAAGGCGCTTTTGATTTAGAGGGTGCATTAACTAGCCAAATACCAGATCCTTTATTTCCGAATGGTATACCACTTGAAACAAATCCTGGCTATTACCTTCCTAACTGGCGTAACGCATCTAATCAGCTCGTCGATAATCCATTAGTAAATTTAAACAATTCCTATATAGCAAATACCTTAAGTCCCGATGATGTTAATTACTTTGATACCAGCCCAAATGTTAATCGTGGACTTTTTAACGATAATTTTGTTGCAGCAGAAAATAATCCGTTCGATTACGTAGGAACAAATACAATCCCAGGATTTGATGTTGCTAACCCTGTTCCTGGTTTTTCTTCTGTAACACCGCCGACTGTCGATATACCAGCCTCGACAACATCATTAAGCCCAACAGCACCAGGGCAAGGTTTTGTAAGCCCTGATTACAGCTTGCCAATATTAACACCGGAGGAACAATTAACTAATAGTTTGTTTCCCGAAGGCGGTACGGCAGACACAACATTGCAAAACAATATAAATCCTTTTTTAATTAGCGACAGTTTTATACCGCCAGAAATACCCGATCCGGTTGTTGATACGTTATTTGGGGAAGGGCAATTTGCTGTTAATAATCCTTTTGCAACACAACCTAATTACATCGACGAATTTACTTTAGAGCCAGATTCAATTTTAGACAAAATAAAAGACAATCCATTTGAAGCAACCAAGCTCGCGCTATCAGCGGCTGGAGAGTTTTTTCCTGATGAAACTGCAACTGCAACCGCAGGCTCAAGCGGCAATCCTTTTGAAATGCCAAAAGCGCCAGCAGTAACAGGGCGTCAGCCAATACCGTATGAATTAGGCTATAAGCCGATGCAATTTACACCAATCAACTATCGTTCTTTTTATAATCCTTTTATGGGAGCATGACATGGCCCTTGAATACGCCAATTATCGACCAAATTTAAACCCGCTAAATATGGGTGCAACTAACATGGCCGCGCCAGGCATGATAACTACTAGCGCAAGCTCATCGCCTTACTCTGGCCAACGACCGTATTTAGACGAAAGTTTTGCAGAAGCACGCAGACTTTATGAAACTGGTGGCCCGAAAGGTTTTGGACAATCAATGGTCGCAGATCTTAGTGCGCCAACCGAATCCGCATTGCAGAACATACAAAACACAGCAATGGCTGGTAGCCCGAATATTGGTATAGGCCAAAACTTACTAGGGCAAACATTGTCAGGCGATTTTTTAAACTCAAATCCTTACCTAGACCAAATGTATAACCAAGCAGCTGATAATGTCACACGAAACTATCGTGAAGCGGTTGCGCCATCTATCGGTGCTAATGCAGATGCGCAAGGCCGTTTTGGTTCAGGGTTATATCAAAACATGATGGCTAATTCGCAACGTGAGCTAGGCGATTCTTTAGGACGCCTTGCAACCAATGTTTATGGGCAAAATTACGCGACCGAAAGAGGCCGACAAGATTCGGCGATGGGCAAGATACCAGGCATGGCTGGCCTTAATTATTTTGACGCAAACCAATTGTTAGGCGCTGGTCAAATACGCGATACGCAGTCGCAAAACCAATTAGCAGACCAATACAACCAATATATGTTCGATCAAACTAGACCAGGGCGCAATTTAAGTAATTATCAAAACGCAATATCTGGCAATTTTGGTGGAACTAATGTGATGCAACAGCCCGATTACGCAAATTCTACGGCTAGCAATATTGGCGCTGGACTTGGTATAGCTGGCGGTTTGATGGATTTATACAGCAATTATAGAGCATTAGGTACGTAACAATGGCAGAAATTAAAGATTATTCAGTCACAGCTGATGATAACAACTCGGCAAGTCCTAATGGTATGCCTGAGAACATGGCCCCGTCTGGCGTCAATAATAGCTGGCGTGAATCGTTCGCCAGAGTCAAACGCTGGTATGAGGACATTAACGCGACTAAAAGCACAACAGGTAGCTCTAATGCTTATGTATTAGCGGCAGCTCGAACAGTGACCGCGTATGCTCAGGGCGATGCGTACATGTTCAGAGCCAATCACGCTAACACTGGCGCGGCAACTTTAAACATTGATTCAGTTGGTGCGGTGGCAATCGTGAATGTCACGCAGAGCGCACTAGCCGCTGGCCAAATACAGGCAGGCGGTATTTACTTGGTTGCTTATGATGCGACTAATAGTAAATTCCAGCTTGTAGGTGCGTCGGCTACTTCTGCTAGTGGCGATAATATATTCGTGTTTAACGCTAGCCCTTCGGTAACTTTAGAAAACAGCACCGCAGAAGATTCAGATGGTGGACGCGAAAGCACTATCCAATGGAAAGGCTTACAGTCAGGCTCGGAAGAATCCACGCTGGTTAAGATCATTGGTTCGCATGATGGTTCGAGTGACGACCAAAAAGGCAAGTTACAAATTTATACTAATGATGGAAGTGATGGCGACAGCCCAACTCTCCAGGTAACTATTGATAGTGCTGGATTGTGTACGCTAGTTGGTGCGGCAAGCGTTGGCGGTTCGCTAACAGTTGCAGGAGCCACTCAGCTTAATTCAACCGTAACAGTCGGAGCTAATGATCAGGGTTATGACGTCATTCTTTATGGTGACACGGCGTCTGCTAATGTGACCTGGGATACTTCAGTCGATGATTTAATCTTAAATGGCGCGGCAGGATTAATTGTGCCAGATAATCAATTAACTTTAGGTTCTACGGCGGTAACGTCAACTGGAGCTGAGTTAAATTACAACGATACAGGGGCCGCTGTTGGAACAGTTGTGGCGAGTAAAACGGTCACAGTTGATGCTAATAAAGACGTTTCGAGTTTTAGAAACATCACGCTTACAGGAGAGTTAGACGCTGGAAGTTTAGACGTTTCTGGTAATGCTGATATAGATGGTACGCTCGAAGCAGATGCTATGACTTTAGATGGTACAGCTATCACTACGACGGCTACTTTGTCTACTGGGATTAGCAATGGCAATGTGCCGGTATTTACGAGTGGCGTAGCAGACGATGACTTTTTAAGAGTTGCTGGTACTGCTATAGAAGGCAGGTCTGCTGCTGAAGTATTGTCAGACATTGGAGCATCTCCTGTTGCAGGTTCTGGCTCTATTGTTACTACAGGTGCATTGAACTCTGGAAGTATTACCTCTGGTTTTGGTTCTATAGATAATGGGTCGTCAGCTATTACAACCACTGGAGTGATTACAGGCGGTACAGTAGAAGCTACAACTGATACAGCAGCAGGAGACAACGCTGCAATAGGTTATACATCTGCGGAAGGGTTAATACTTACTGGGCAAGGTTCAACATCAGACGTAACAATTAAGAATGATGCCGATGCTACAGTTATTTCTATACCGACAGGCACAACACAGGTAGGCATAGGCACAACTACTCCAGGTGCAGAGTTAGGTTTTCCCATAGGCAATGACGTAGAAATATCGCAAGTTGCCGTTACAGCACACCAAGCAGGAAACGCTGGACATATAGCTTTAACTATAGCTGATGGAGGTGGGCACGCAGGTTTTTTTGTTAATAACACACATGATGGGACATATTCTGACACGCATTTAAGTTTTAAAACAGGCGAAGGCGGTGTTAGTGTAGCCACAGAGCGTATGCGTATAACGCCAAACGGCAAAGTAGGCATAGGCACAACCACCCCTGATTCTTATACTTCGGACACTTTAGTTATCTCTAGTGGTGATCAAGGCGGTATGACGCTTGTATCTGCAAACAATGTTGAAAACTATATCAGCTGGGCTGATGGAACAAGTGGCGCGGCACAATTACAAGCTGGCTACATTGGCTATAATCATTCCAGCAATTATATGAGATTCGGAACTGTTGCTACTGAACGTATGCGTATTGAGAGCAATGGCAATGTATTGGTAGGCACTACAGCCGCTTATTCAGATGGTGCTATTGGCAACGGTATTTTTCAACTTGATGGTCGCAATGGCGCAAGAATAGGAATGACATGCCGAGCTAAAAATAGTGATGGTAGTGCGTTTGTCACAGCAGCCACAGGTGTAATAGGGTTTGTGAATGGTAATGGAGCAGTTGGTAATATTTCTATAGATGGCTCGGCAACCGTTTATAACACAAGCTCTGACTATAGGTTAAAAGAAAATGTTAGTTATACTTTTGATGCAACTACAAGACTAAAACAACTTAAACCAGCAAGATTTAATTTTAAAGCAGATGCAGACAAAACAGTAGAT
>Ga0209336_10000510_pt1 | contig 19870 bp, 19 predicted proteins | sample LinPmetageLP32_FD_184042 | JGI IMG/M metagenome (GOLD analysis project Ga0209336, IMG submission 184042) | Marine viral communities from the Pacific Ocean - LP-32 (SPAdes) (version 2) | ecosystem: Environmental > Aquatic > Marine > Oceanic | place: Pacific Ocean | collected 2009-08-23 | reverse complement strand
TGCCACACAAAAGAATGTACATCAACTCATCGAACGACTTCTGGTCATCTATTGGAAGGTAAGAGCAGTTATAACCCGCAACATTATCACGAGCTAACGCTTTACCGCTTGTCATAATTGACCTCATAGATGGCATCACTTCTAGGTTCTCGATAGCATTTTGTACTTTGGTTTTTACATGAGGCTCCATTGTATAGCCCGTGTTACTCTCTAAATGACTTGTCATAAAGTCCATGTAGCGGTTTACCGTGTCCTTCCAATCCTCTCTTTGTTTATCTTCTGGAAGATACCTAGCATAGCGGGATTTAGAGATAAATTGACTATAGATGTCCATGTTTAGAAGGCTCCTTTTGTGTTTTTTGGGGTTACTTATTTTTTTGAATTAATTTTAAATAAGCTAATTGGATTTTTTTTATATTTACAAGATTCATTATATTAACTTTGTTTTTTGATAGAAACAACTTTTGAAACATAAGGAATTGCACCCTCCAAAAAATGAGTTCTGGTATGCTTACGGTCTTCTTTGTTCAAAGAAACAACGGATCGTCCTTTTAAAGACAAAAAATCTATTTCATTTGGTTTTACTATTCGTTTTTTTGGCACAATAGATCGTCCTTTTAAAGACAAAAAATCTATTTCATTTGTTTGTATTATTCGTTTTTTTGGCACGTTTTTTCCTTTCTTTTTTTTCAGGTTTCTTCTCTTCATAAACATCATAATCCCGCTCTAAATCGTCCATGAATTGTGACCACATAACGCATGGGGTTTGCTCTCCGACATATGCACCTTCAATATTAAACTCAATATACTCCATAGCTTCTTCAGCGGTCATACCATCTCTTGCAATTAAAATCGCAACGATCTTTTCTCCAGAATAAATGAGACGATCTTCTTGTCTGCCTGTGCTATCCCAAATACATGAACGCCCAATAAGGGCTTTGTCTAACCCATCCATTTTAAGTAATTCAGTCATTAAGCACTTCTCCTTAAATAAGACTTTGAAACTTTATTAATACAACTGTTGCATTGAAAACGCTTTACCCGACCTCTAACAATAAATTTACCAACTTCAGGTTTTTTATATTGTTGGCACGATTGACACCACTTATTCAATTGCATTAAAGTTTTCCTTCTCTCTTATATAAAAGGGAACCCACTTGCCGTAGAACTTATTATTTTTTTGCAAATTAGTTGTACTTTTTAACACTCTGAGATTCCAAGGCACATGAAGACCAGATACATTTCGATTACCCTTCTCGTCTACCCCACACAACGGAACTATATGATCAACGTGATATTTTTCTTTATTTAAATTTTTATTCTTACGATCTCTTCGAGCATATTTTTTTAAGATTTCCTTAAAATGTTCCTTTGTTAACCATTGCGGAGTTGCGTTTAATTGAGATGCTCTACGTTTAGCATCCAACGCAGACATAATATCTGGGTTGTTTTTTCTATATTCTCTAGCACGCTGTGCCTCTTTTTCTTTGTTATTGTGGTAATATCTTTTGGCTATTTTTCTACGTTCCTTAATATTTTTATGATAATTCTCTCGTTCTTTTTGCAAACATTTCTCGATATGTTGTTTTCGCAATTCAGAACGTCTTACGCTTAAAGTTTCTTTGTTGTCGTGCCATCTTTGCCTATCTTTTGCTCTACAAAATTCCAAGTTTTCTTGCCTACGCTCATATCGCAAATTAGAACAATGTTCCTTATTATTCCTCTGAAACTCTTTAGCCTTTTTTAAAAGCCAATCGCTGTTATCGTAATAGTAACCACGCCAACTTGCTCGCTCACAATCTTTACAACGTCCCTGTAAAAAATTGTCTTCAGGACGAAATCGGAACGTAGTTACACTTTTTCTTTTACCACAACAATTACAAACCTTTGTTTTGAGTTTGTCACGGTTTTTTCTATTATTTATTTTTGCGTTAAAATTCTTGCGTAATGATTCAATATATTTTTTAGTTGGTTTATAAAGAGGGTCTTTTCTTTTATAAAGGTTTATCATCGCTTTAACGCTGCAACATTCTCGACAACTGCGTCTATACTTTCCCGTATCTTTTCGTTTTTCAAACATTTCTAATTTCTTTTTTTTAACGCACTCACCACAAACCTTTGTTTTATCCATCTTTAACCTCTTCCTCCGCAATGAGTAGTTTGTAAACGTTTTTTTATTGAGCAGCTCGCACAAATCCATTCATTATTAACACGACTTGAGTTTTGCAAAACCTCTTTAAATTGATTGCATTTTTTACAAAAAAGTCGAGTAATCGAAGGGGTGCCTTGGTTTTTACTCACCTGAGTTTTCCATCAAGCGTTTCCCAGTGCAGTCGCTCACATTCATATCGCATTTGTTCGTCCGTTAGCTGATATTGAAACTTAGCTAGGTTCTCTCCATCCTCACGACCAAGCTGATAAGCATATTGGAAATGATCTCTGAGTTGTTTTGTATTAACTTCAATAAAACAAAGAATTAATAATGCTCCGAACATGAATGATAAGATGTGTGTCACTTTTCTTCCCTTTCTATTAATCTATTTAAATACCACTGTGCTTTTTTTAAATCCTCTAGTCTATTTCCCTTGCTGCCTGCTCTACTTAAATATTTAATTATGTTGCCTAATAAATAAGACTTAAAGCCATATCCTGTAAGCTTTGCTTCTATAAAGTCTATGGTTTCTATACCACCCCCCGTATAATGTTCGGGACTGTTTACCATATCCTTATCTGTTTTTTTTGTACTCATTCTCCACTCTTTTCACATACTCAAACATATCTTTGCACTTTTTAAAATAATAGTTTGAGGTTTGATCGTCAACTGTTTTCTTTACAAAATAAGTTACTTCAGGGTCTGAGCTAGAAACACCAACAACAAGTTTTACTTTTTTAATTAATCCAAATTCATAGGTTAAAATATTTTTCATGTATTTTCTCCAAGTTCTTTTCTTTCTTCAAAAATAGCATCTTCTAAATTAATTAATTGAGATTCAGTTAACAAATTTAAAACATCTCTTTTTCGAGCTTTTTTTACTTTTGGATAAACAAAAACAGCTTTAATGTCAATTTGCTCTGGAAACCCTTCAGCTTCAGGCAAAACAACATAAGCTACTTCTGTTTCTAGTTCAATTGACTGTGTTGACTGTTTTAAGAGCTTCATCAAAAGCCTTGTCTACTAGTATTTTTACCAGTTCGCCCTTGGGCTTGTCGTGAAACTTAGAAAGTTCATTCAACTTTGCATCCGTTTCTTCTCTTACCGCAACAGTAATCCAACGTTTCTTACGTTTTGATGGGGATGTATTTTTTTTCATATCTTCTTTCTTTATTCTGTATCAAAAAAAACTTGTTTAAGCGTGGAAAACACCTAAACAAGTTAAAAATGGAGACTTCAAAAGAGAATGACCGCAAAGAAACTCTCTTTAGATACATCATAGAGAATCTCCCCAACTTTGTCCAGTATCAATGTCAACTTTTGAAGGTATTTCTAGCTTTACCGCCTTACACATAATGTCTGCGGCTTCTTCAGCCTCTTTTTTATTTTTAACTGACAAAGCAATTTCATCATGAATTTGTAAAAGCAAGGTAAAACCAGCTTTGTGCAAAGCAACCATAGCCGCTTTAGTTTGATCTGCGGCAGATCCTTGTATCAAACGATTTAAACCCTTATAAGTATATGCACGCTTGATCCGTGGTCCGTAATCCACGATTGCTTGTTCGTAAGGCAATGCTTTGTGTACTCCCCACTTTGTCGGCTCCCAACTATTAAAACGGCATTTTCTACCTAGAAGGGTTCTAATTTCACCTTTTGTTCTGGGAAGATCAATTCTTCTCATTACGGACTCTATTGTTCCTTTCAAAAAGGGTACTTTTTCGTGAAAAAGATTAATTAGCTCAGAAGCATCTTCAACTTCCATGTTTAATTCATTAGCTAATTTATTTTTCCCCATTCCATAGCAAAGTCCAAGACCGATGGTTTTGGCGGGTTTTCTTTCTATGGAAGCCATATCAGCTACCATTTGATGAAAGTCTGTACCTGGGTTTTCATCATAGGCACGTTTCATTGTCTCTGCTCCTTCTAGTTCTAACAAATGAGCATAGTGAACAAGTAAACGAGGCTCTTGACTAGAAAAATCACAGGCTGCCCATTGTTCTCCTTCTTCAGGTAAAAATAAACTTCGCACCAAAGGACCTATCCTTTTGTGACGTACAGGAACTTGTTGTAGATTAGGAGAGTTTGCCGACAATCTGCCGCTGACAGTACCCCCTGTTTCAGATCGCAATTGGTTAATGTGCGTATGAACCCTTCCATCTTTTTCCGAAAAGTCTAGATAAGGCTGTAAAAAAGTAGAGTGTGTTTTTTGTGCCTCACGGGCATCCACTATTAATTTAGATATTTTATGTTCATGCGAATCTAAAAAACTTTTCTTAAAAGAGGGTAGTCCTGTTTCGGTTCTTGGGTACTCAATCTTTAGCTTATCAAAAGCTTTAGCAATAGATTGAGCCGCCCATATGTCTACAGGAACTCCAGACATATCCCTTATTTGAGTAACAAGATCTTTTTCTTCTGTTTTTAACTGAGTGATTAAATCAAAAGCCTTCTCACGATCAAACCTAATACCTCTTTTGGTCATATCAATTAAAATCGGAAGCAACTCTATTTCTAGTTCAAAGATGGATTCTAATTCTTCTTTTCTAAGCAACAGTTTAAAGTGTTGCCATAGCCGTAAAGTCAAAGCAGCGTCTTGCTCCGCATACTCTCCCACAAACATTGCGGGCAGTTTCCATAATTCTTTTTTTGGATGAACCCCAAAAGAACTAGCCGCCTCTTTTAATCCTTTTTCCGATTTAATTTCAGATAAATAATCAAAACCTAAAGCATTTAAGCTGTAAGAAAACCTATTCTCATCTAATAAAGGAGCCGCAATCATAGTGTCAATAATCTTACCCTTGACCTCAAACCCGTGAGCCATGAGCCAACCTACGTCATAAGCCGCATTATGAAAAACTTTAGTTGAGGAGTAAGAAAGAATCTTTTTTATAAATCGCTCCACAATAGTCTTGTCTAAATTACCCCCACCTTGATGAGCTACAGGAAAATAGCCTTTCCAACCTTCTACTGCAACAGCGTAGCCAATGATATATCCATCTTTTCTAGCCCAACCAGGTCCTGTTTTTTCCATGTTTGGGTCACAAGTTTCAAGGTCAATGGCTATTTCTTTGGCACTAGATAGGTCAGGAAAACTAGCGGGAGGAACCCACTCCGTTTGAGGAGGAAATAATAATTTATTCAAAACATTAAACTCTTTTGTTGGTCAGTAGGACGTACTAGATATAAGCTTTCTTTCGTTCTAGTAATACCCACATAGAACAATCGCCTCATATCATCAGGATTTGTAGATATTTGTTTAGCAAACTTAGTAGATAAATCTGTTAATAAAACAACATTATCAGATTCTGAGCCCTTTGCTCCGTGAATCGTGCTTAATCTTACAGGAGCTTTAGCCCTAAGTTTAACGCCTCTTCGCAATAAAGCAACAATGTAAGATCTTTTTTCTTGAGCAATCTTAGTTAAGGCTTCGTGCCAAATGTTATCAGTCAATAACCCGTGTTCCTTGGTCAGTAAGTCTAGGCTATATAACCTGTCTTTTGTGGCTGTTTTTAAGTTTTTATGCCCTCGTTTGATATACTGAGAGTTAAGATATTTGTATATATTTGAGACAACCTCTAAGGGTATTTCTTTACCCTTTCGCAGTGTTTCCCATCCTAAAACAGCAGATAGTATTTTCTCAGAAATGCTTTTTTGACCATTCCTTTCAAACAAAACACCCTGACTAAGTAAGTAATCGTGCAAAGGATTTAAAAGATAGTTGGTAGGAGCTAGGATCAACCACTCTCCTTTTTCAAAATTAATTTGAAAACAGTCATCAATTAAATTAACTTGTCCTGACTCTTCTTTAGGTTCCCATTGTTTCTCTTGTCTTTTTCCTATTCGGTTAACAACATTAATTGCTAACTTATAAACTTTTTCAGGAATTCTGTAAGATTTATCTAGAACTTTAATCTCTCCTGATAAATCTAAAAACTGGTCAACGTCTGCACCCGCCCAAACATAAATAGCCTGGTCATCGTCACCCGCAATGTAAGTGGTCTTTGCTTTATCAGCTAATATTTTAACAACGTCCCATTGTAATCTCGATAAATCCTGTGCCTCATCTATGATCACAGTATCTAACTCAGGCACTCTTTCTGGACTTTCAACTAATCGCTCCAGTAAGTCTGTGAAGTCATATAAATTATTACTTTCTTTATATTTTCTGTAAAATCTTTCAACATATTCAAAGTGCCACCACTCAATAGGGATGTCTGATCGGTTGTAATGTTCTTTAAGGTCAATACCTGTGATTCTAGCTAAATTAATCTGATTTAGAATTGGGTTGTCAGTTTTAACAATAAAGTCTTCCTCGCCTCTTTCTACTGTAAGTTCAAGTTTTGCTAAAGAACTAAACTCCTTGAAATGCTGAGAGGACATTATGTCTGCGTTTTTAACACCCAAGCAAGCATAAGCAAGACTATGCAATGTTCTAAACCAAGGAAGATCCTTTTCAATATCTAAACTAGGAAATTTTTTAGCAGCTCTTTCTTTCGCCTCCAAAGCCGCTCTTCTTGTAAAAGCAAAGTAACCAATCGCTGTCGAAGATATATCTCTTTCTAATTCTTTTTCAACGGTATTTAGCAAGAAAGTTGTTTTACCTGACCCAGGCGGTCCAAATATTTTTTTAATCAAAATATATTCTTTTCTTCTTGCTCTGGCACGTTAAAAGGAGCCTCTTGCGGTAAAAACTTTGGAATAGTCCAACACCTTGTTGCACGACCCTTTAAAGACAAAACAATAGGCACTGCGTTTAAATCCCGTAATCTTTGAGCCATACGAGGGGCAGTTAGCCCAGTAAAATTGTTTCTTTTCAAATGACTCTCTAAATCCTTAATCCTAAAAATAACTTTAGCCTCTTCCTCATCGTGGTAAGGCTTACCCATTAGGATTTCTTCTCGATCCATAGCTTGTTGGCGATGAGTAGTAAACTCTTCTAATAGATCAACAAATCTACCTGTGATTGACATATCTTCTGTAGCCTCGACAACTTGTTCAGTTTCAACCATTTCTCGTAGTAATGAATTAATCATCGTTTCCCAATCATTTTTTCTTAGCGTTGGGGGTAGTAAATTTAAACGCTCCAAACAAGATTTTTGAAATAGGTTTTGATTAAACAACTCATCTGTATTTAATTCCAACCGTTTGCCATTGATCTCCACAAACCAAAGGGGAGGCTCAGAGTTATACTTAACCAAACAAGCTAAGTTAGGACTATCAGAACCTGCGGCTCCGATACCAAATTTTCTAGATCGACACAAACCGCTATTACAAAAGCTAGATAGCGGAGCATCTTTACATTTGTATAAGTAATCTTTTTTAGTCAATTGTTTAACTATTGTTTGTAGCTCTGCCATACCAAGCGGAGGATTCAAGTATTTTTGGTTATACTCCATTAACTTGTCTTCCCAATTAGTAGAGAAAGCTTTTTTCAAATATATGCCTATATTAAATAGACCATTGTTCCTTGTTCCTTCAGGAAAGCCCTGTGAACAAAGAGCCTGTAAACAAGGAGGACCATCTTTAATCGGGTTCTCAACTTGTTTTTTTTCTTCAGGAAACTTTAAAGGGAGTTCTTGTACGTTCTTATCATAAAGATCATAAAACTCTTCTAAAGTAGCCGCACTCCCATCTTCTTTAACTGCGTAACGCAATGTTTCATCTGACCCAAAATAAGGAAGGTTTAAAAAATTACCTGTATCGCCCCGCTCGACAAGTATTTCTGCTTGCTTGGGAAAAATCTCTCTGCCCGCTTCTCCTAATAATGCCGCAGAAGCTTTTAAATATTTTTGCATATCAATGGCGGCAATGGCTTCTTTTACAAACAAGAAGCAATGAGCACCACCAGATTTTGATCGACAAACCACCAACGGCAAGTCATTCTTTTTTATTTTTTCAATTAATTTTTTATGATCCAAGGGGTATTGATCAATATCAATACAACCCCAAAAACAAGTATTGTCTGATCTAATTGGAATTATACCCAAAGAAGGCTCTACCCCTTTAAGGTGTTTTTCCCATAACTCAGTGGTAGGGGGTGTTCGGACAACGACAGCCTTTCCAGACTGTTTGCCGTTGTCCTTTGACCCTTCAATTTTATAAGTTCCGTGGGCAATTTCTAACCCAGAAAATATAGATTTAAAACGCATAATTAAAACGGAGTGTTTTCAACGTCTTTAGAAGAAGTCTCTTCTTGACCATGCTTAACTTCAACACTACCCGCCTTAATCGACTCAGCAAACTCTTTAGCTGCTTGATAATGATTGACATCGGTAACTTCACTCTCAAGCTCTATTTTCCAACCAAACCATTTACCCTTATCATTTGACTCTTGAGTCGTGGATATTTTGTAAACATTAGCAAAAGGTGGTGGAGTAAACTGTCTGCCATCTTTTGCCTTTCTCTTATTAGCTAACATCATTGAATTCCACTGCCGAGATTTCTTCAACTGAGTGGACTTCATTACAATAAGAGCGGGGGCAGGAACACCGTTTTGCAAAACCATAACATAATGGTTTGCGGTGTTTTCTAAATAATTACCAGAATCTAGATAATCTTTGTTGTCCCCAGGTTCCTTATGAGTTTTAGATAAAATATCTGATGAAGCAGGATATATATTTATAGGTGCTCCCGATCCACTTCCTCTAGGAGCCCATTCAATATATTGACGAACATATGCTGCGGGTATCACTGAAACACCTTTTTTACCATCGAATAACTCTTGAGTCACTGAATTGTAAATCATGCCTGGAATTGCACCATCTAATACCCCGATTTCTGGGGAAGTGCTGGTTAAAACTCGTAAAAATGGTAACGCATAATCCTCTTGCGTCATGTCATCAAAACCAATGTTAGCATCTGCCTCAAAATCAATAACAGCCAGCTCTTGTGCTTTCTTTTCTTGAAGTTTCATTTTTCTTTGTCCTCGATTATTTAAGATTTAATAACTGCTCTTTGACCGATAAAGCCATTGAACAAACTAATATCGAACTCACGACCTTGTTCGATTTGCTCACGCATGGTTGCTTCCAAAGTTTTTGGATGTACACCCATTTTGTGACTAAAAGGAAAGCCCTCACGATTTAATGCTTCCGTAAGCTGTTTGGCTAACTCATCTTCGCCCCTACCAAAATTAACTTGGTATTGGTTTTTGATAATATCGTCCAAACCTCTTTCCCGTAGATACTCAAAGCATTCCGACTCTCTTGCTTTTGGAATACTGGCTGAGTAAAACTTTTTTAAAGCAATAGAAGAGCCATCGTCCATGACAAAAGAACTCATACCCGCTTCATTCAAAGCCTCTGGTAAAATCTCTTCTGTAATTTTTCGATAACCTTTCTTCATTTCTTTAAGAGTTGCTTCGTGATCCTCGATTTGTTTTGCCATCTCCTTTGCTTTTTTAGCAAGGTTAGCAATACCCTCAATCGAATCATCGTCAACGCTTAGTGCTTGTGCATCTTTCTCAATCTGGCTAGATAAGTCTGCCATTTTCTTTCTCCTTTTCTAATTACAATTCTAAATCAATATTGATTGGAATATAAGTATGTTCTCTTTTATCCCATTTCAACACTTTAACTATACCCTTTGTTTTGATTGTTGCAATAGAGCAAGCTATTGCTATACAGGATGGATCTCCAATTAACAACAAATAATCATCAGCACAAAACTTTTCTAAAGCTCGTTTGATTCTACGAACAGTAGGGGCTGGGCTAAAAGCTATTTGTGTATTAGGAGGCAAGATTGTAACAATCTCTCCATATTGCTGTGCCGACACAATATTGTGCGTTGTTTCACTAACTACATAAACTTTTGACATAACTTATTTCTCCATTCTTGTATTGATGGTAATATAGTTTTTGTAAGAAAACAACCAGAAAGAATAGAAAATGGAAATTATTAAATATCCTTTTAAAAACAAGCCTTATCTTCATCAACAAGCTTTTTTGCAAAAGCATTGCTTTGAGAAACACGTTGCCCTGTTCGCTGACATGGGTACAGGTAAGACTTTTATGCTCATTAATAACGCAGCAATTTTGTATGATAAAGGAGACATTAACGCTGTTTTAGTAGTAGCTCCAAAAGGCGTTTACAGAAACTGGACAGAATCTGAAATACCTAAACATATGCCTGAACACGTTATTTATCGATCAGCTAGTTGGTCACCAAGTCCTAGAAAAGCAGAGAAAGAAAACCTAGATGCGTTGTTCGAGATTACTGAAGATTTAAAAATACTGTGCATGAACATAGAGGCTTTTTCAACAGAAAAGGGAACAAGGTTTGCACAAAGGTTTGTCAACGCTCACGAGACTTTGATGGTAATTGATGAAAGTACAACTATAAAAACTCCAAGAGCTTCTCGTTCAAAAAACGCAGTTAAGGTAGGAAAGCTTGCAAAGTATAAAAGAATTGCAACTGGTTCTCCTGTTACCAAAAGTCCGATGGATGTTTATCAACAGTGTGAGTTTCTATCGCCTCTTTTATTAAATATACCAAGCTATTATGCTTTTCAAGCTCGGTATGCAAATGTGATTGAAAGAACCGTGGCTACTCATTCTTTTAAACAGGTTCTTGGTTACCGAAACCTAGATGAGTTAAAAGATAAGTTGGCTACTTTTTCTTATAGAGTAACTAAAGAAGAGTGTTTGGATTTACCTGAGAAGTTGTATTCGATTCGACAAATTGAGTTAACTAAAGAGCAACAGAAAAGTTATATAGAAATGAAAGCATTTGCTCTTTCTCAATTTACAGAGGGTGTTACAAGCACTGTAAATGTTTTAACTCAAATGATGAGACTGCATCAAATTGTATGTGGTCACATTAAATTAGACACTGGTCAGGTGTTGACGTTGCCTAATAACCGAATACAAGAATTATTAAATGTGTTGCAAGAGTCTGATGGTAAGGCAATTATTTGGGCAAATTATCGTCACGACATTGAGCAGATAAAAGCTGCTTTGCAAAAAGAATATAAGATGAATTCTGTTGCAACTTATTATGGGGATACTCCCGCAGAAGATAGACAAAAAATAATTGAAGAGTTTCAAGACCCATACAGCGATCTGAGGTTTTTTGTGGGTAATCCTCGAACAGGTGGCTATGGTATTACCTTGACAGAGGCAAACCTGGTTGTTTATTACAGCAATAACTTCGATCTAGAGGTAAGAATTCAAAGCGAAGATAGAGCCCATAGGATTGGTCAAAAGAACAAAGTTACTTATGTTGATTTACTTTGTCCTAAAACAGTAGATGAAAAAATTGTAAAAGCTTTAAAAGCAAAAATTAATATTGCTAGTCAAGTGTTAGGGGAGAAGGCAAAAGAATGGTTAATTTAATACCTGTAAAACATAAATTTAAGTACGCTTCTTTAAAAAGACAAGACCTTCCTGAAGGTAGAAGATATGTTTATGGAGAACAAAAGCTTCCTAGTGTTACCACGATTATATCTGCTACAAAGGACAAGTCGGGTCTTGAAGCTTGGTCAAAGAGGATAGGAAAAGAAAACGCTGACAAGATTAAAAACGAGGCAGCGGCTGTAGGAACACATATGCACAATGTAATGGAAAGAATGATTGCATACCGTGATTTACCTAGACCAACTAATTGGCTTATGACTAAGGGCTATGAGATGGGGTATCACTTAATTAACACTTACTTTAAAAATATTCAAGAGATTTGGGGATCCGAGGTTCCCGTTTATTACCCAAATAAATACGCAGGAACGGTTGATTTAGTTTGTGTCTACAGAGACAAACCTAGTATTGTTGATTTTAAACAATCTTTACGACCCAAAAGAGCAGAGTGGATTGAAGATTATTTTCATCAATTAGCCGCTTATGCTTTAGCACATGACGAGATTCATGGGACAGAAATTAATTTTGGAGTAGTTTTAGTAGCGGTTCAAGATGGTAGTACGCAAGAGTTTACAACCACTGGAGAAGAGTTTAAACAATATAAAAACGCTTGGAAAGAACGTGTAGAAAAATACTACGCAGTTGGTGGTCTTCCAGCCCCTAAAACAGGGTCTAACGGAAACAAAGACTGAAGCATTTGTCTGCTAGATTGATTACTTGCACCAGTTGGTCTTGCCGAACTTAATAATTTACTATCAATACCTGTGTCAGGCATTTCTGTGCCCCTGGTCCGTGGTCCACGAGGCACGTTTCTTGGCAAACCAGGAGCTACACTTATGGGTTCTACCTCTGGATAAGAGGGTATTATTTGAAATTGATCTTGTAAATTTTCAAATTCAGTTTCTACATCTTCTTTTAAAAAGTTAATTGTTGCTACAGATCCTGGCAATATACCATTACCAACCAAAGTTCCTATAATTCTTTGTAAAACATTTAAATTCTTTTTTGTGGGTTCATAGCTAGACTCTAATAGATCAGCCATTAACTCTGGGTTTTTAATTGCATCTTGCAAAACTTGTCTAGATTTAGCCATAGGCATTTGTTCAAATATTTTTTTAAATCTACCAATCATTGTTGCAGCAAAAGACAAAGAACCAGGTCCTCCTGGGTTTATTTGTCCAGCAACTTGAGCACCAACGTACCTAGTTAATAAATCTTCCATAGCAGTTTGTCCTTCTAAAAAATCCCCCAAACTACCATCACTTTGTCTTAGTCTATCTACCACCGTGCCCATTTCAGTAATAGCTTTTTTAAAATTATTATACTCAAGCTGATCAAAAATACCTTCTTTTAAAAACGTATCTGCTATTGAGTCTGTATTCAAATCTCTTTTATTATTAAAAAACATTTGAGTAAACTTACCCACATCTAACTTTTCATTTTTATTTAAACTTTTACTAATTGCATAATTAAAATAACTAGATTTAAAACCATCCAACACTTCTTTTTGTGTTTTACCTAAATTTAATCTCATTTGTTTTTTAACTTCTTCATTAGTCAAACCAACTGTTTTAGCTAATTCTTCAGTAGTATTAAGTTTTAAAAAGTTTATTAACCTTTTTAATTTTTTCCCAGAGGGGTCTGCTAAAGCTGATTGAAAAGCAACAGTAGGACTTTCTCCTATTAGATTTGAAAAAAGTTCTTCTTTTAGCAAAGTCTCTTGTGTTTTTTTATTATTTAAAATATCTTGAAAATAATTAGCAGCAGTTTCTGCATTGTCTAAATCTTTATTAATACCTGGACTAAGTTCTTCTAACTTATTTATAATTTTTGAATTATTTACTCGCCATTTAGCTAATTTATCTAAATCTAATACAGTTTGATTGTTTTTAATAGTAAAAAAAGTCCCAGCGTCTTTCATAAGTAATTGTTTTAAAGCACTGTTAACAGATGTAACAGGTCCTTGTTGATATACGCTTTGTGCAATAGGCATATATTTTTTTAAAAAAGCTTCTCTAGACAAATCTCCTACTTTTTGAATACTGTCATCTCTATAAGCTTTTTCAAAAAGATCTCTTATCTGTTCTGCTTTTGTTTCCTCTCCTAAAACACTCAAACTTTTCTGCCAAGCATTTAACTGAACAGCGTCCATTACCTCCAACATTTTTAAAGTTGTTTTATCAGACGCAGCAGATAAAGTGTTCATAGAGTTTTGTAATAAAACTTCAGCAGGTAGTTTTGTTGCTCCTTTTGCATCAACCCTAGTTATTTCTTGAGGAAAGCGTTGTTTAAAGTAAGTATTAAGCATCCTAGAAAAAGAAACAGCTTTGTTGTATTCAGGTATATTTAAAGACTGTATGTCATTTAAGACAGCCTCTTGTATTTCTTGAACAGCCCCTGCTAATTTAAAATCAGGATTCGCTCCAGCTTGTTTACTTCTAATGGTAGCTAATAAAGAAGATCTTAGATTAGCAAGCTCATCCAAACCAACATTTTTATTAACCTCTAATTGAGAAAGCATACCCTCTGGAAGACCCCTTTCTACTCCCTCTGGTAAATCAATACCACGATATTCAGCAGTATTCATTCCTTTTTCAAAAACTTTTTGGTTAAATCTAAACTTTTTTTCGCCGCCCATTAGTTTTTTAATTATTGCTAGATCTTTTTCTTCTAGCTTACTAATATCTAAACGATTATTTCCAATCATGTCTAAAATAGCATAAACCGTTTTGTTAGGTTTTGTTATAAGAGGTCTTACCTTAGTTCCTGTAACAATTATTGGTTTTTCTTTAGAACTAGTGGTAAGTTTTTCAAATTTTTGTAAAGAAGTTTGTTTTGGTAAACCAGGAACAAAGCCTTCTGGTTCTATCTGCGGATCGGGAGAATACGTTTTACTTTCCTCTATAGACGAAATTTGCTCTAAATCATCTTTAGCTTTTGTTCTAACTTTTTTAAAAGAGGCTTTCCTAGCTAAATCAAATAATTGATTTTCAGCTTCTCTCATTTCTTTTAAACTTTTTGTTAATTCAAAATTTATTACCTCGCCTATTTTTGTTCTATTTTCAGGAGTATCGGCTGGAAATTTATTTTTTTGTATATCCGCTATATTTTTTTCAGCGTTTATCATTCTTGTGTCAATTAAATTTAAATGAAAATTATTTTGTAATTGAGCGGCTAATTGAACTAATTCTGGTTTTCCAGATTCAGTAAGCAAAGATAAGGCTTTTTGATATTTATCTGTTAAATTTCTATAACGGTTTTTTATAACAGTGGTAAAAGCAGGATCTGATTGCATTAAACTTTCTTCAAGAGAAGTTAAAACTTTAGATCCAGACTTTATGGACGAAGTAATTAAGTTATTTTCATCTAAAGTAGAGGAAGGTTCTCTAAGTAGCTTAATAATATCAGGAAGACTCTCTCCTTCTTGTTCCATTAACTCAATTACGTCAGGATCATTAAAAAGATTATCTAATTGTCGAACAGCATCGTTTCTTGCTTTTGCTTCTTTTGTTGCATCAGAAACTTTTATTTTGTTTTTTATTGCTTTAAAACCATCTCTACTCATAGGAACTGTTCTAAGAGAACCTCTAACAACTCCTGGTAACATACCTCCTGTTACCTCTCCAAAAAACCGAGCTACAGGGCTATCTGGAAAATATTTAACAGCCGTTCCTGCTCCAAACCCTGTTGCAGTTGCTGCTCCTAACTCGGACAAACCAAAACCTAAAGGGTTATTTCTAGCCTGTTCGCCATATTGACCAAATACTTTAGAAATAAAGTCAGGTTGTTTTTTAAACATTAATTCAGAAACAGGCTTTATAAGAGGGGCTCCTATAGCGAAAGTAACTCCTCCACCAAAGGTTTCTGCACCAGCAAAAGAAGGTTGTAAGCTAGTGTCCAAAGGAGGAGACATAAAATCCATAAGACCTTCTGGACCATATTCTTTTAATAACTCTTTATAGTCATCTTCAAGAAAAGAGCCACCATATAAACCCAAGCCAAGACTAGCTAAAGGAATGATAGGAGAAAGAACACCAGCAGCGGGAGCAAAAGCCAAACCTGCATTTAAACTTAAAAGACCCGCTGTAGTAAAAGGAAGGCTTTCAATTGCTCCCTTTGTAGCCCCTTTAACCATAGATAAACCATAATCCAAAGGACCAGGAGTTACATCATATTCCCCGCTAGTTGTAAAAATTTCAGGGGACTCAAAACTTTTAAAATCGTCTTCAGCGTACTCTTTCATTTATTTAGTTAAATCCTTTATAGTTTGTTCCAAAGTTTCTCCATCTCTGGGTCCACCAATTAATTGAAAGAGTACAGGAAACTCAGGTACATAAGAAGCTCCTCTATACTTTTTTCTTAATGCTTGTTTAAAAACATTAAAGTCATTATTAGGCACACCTACATACCCTGTTGGAAAGCCTCCTATTTTATCTTTTTTTCTTTTTTCTTCGGAGATGTATTGAATACCAAAAGTAGGCGATTTAGTTCTTGTTTGTCTTGGTCTATTGCCTTCACTACCTAAAATATAAAGAGAACCAAAAGGAACCTTATTGTAGTCTTCTTTTGTTCGAACCATAGGAGGAACATTTAAAGCTTTCAAAGCGTTATCAATTGCTTCTATATTAGAGCGAGCGGTTTGCACGCTTTTAACATCATATTTAGGTTGTGTTACTTCACCCCTAAGTTTTTGTTGTTTAACTAATTCATCATCTTGCAAAACTTTTTCTAAACTTTTTCTTAAATTTATAAGAGTTTGTTGGTTTTGTAAAACAGAATTTTCAAAGTCTCTTTGGGTTCTAAATACCCTGCCCTCTAAATCTGTTATATTTTTTAATTCTTCTCTATAGGCTTTGCTCATGTGATCACTGCCTGTTCCTACTTTTTGTGTTCCTTGATCTGTTGCCATGGCTCTCTTTTTTTCTGTTGCTAAAAATGCAGGTATTGATTTCTTAGATAAATTTTTAGCTTTTGAAAAATCCTGCATTTGTTTTGAAGAACCACCAAACACATCTGGTGTAAAAGTAGAAACTGTTCCACCAAAAGCACCCATACCACTTAATTCTGGTGCAAATGTATAAAGACCCGCTGTTGTTGGATCATAAAGTATAGTCTTTTTTAAAGGTTGATACATTTGTTTTTCAGTAACAGACCCATACTTTGGAACGTAAAAAAGTCCTCCTAGTGTTTGGTTTTCTTTTTCTGCAACATCTTCTGTAACCTCATCTAAATCCCCTCCCAGTTGATTTTTTGATATTTGATCAAACTCTTCTTCATCAACAATGGTTAAAGGAGTTTCTTCTACTACACTTCCTTTTAAAGGTGTTCTTATAACCAAAGCAGGACCTATTTTCATTCTTTTACCCTCTCCAACGTTTACCCCAAGAGAATTTTTTAACAAATTATCTGTTTCTTTTTGATTCCCACCTGTAATTTCAGAAAATTTTTCATAAACATCTGAAGGAAAACTAGGTATAACCTCTCCTGTTACATTGCCTTGTTCATCAAAAGTTGTTCTTGTTGAAATTTGGTCACTTACCGCACGAAAAAAAGACTGACCTCCCGTTGTGCTTACAAAGTCCCTTAAATCTTTTACTGTTCGTATTTTATCAAAACCACTATACCCATCTACAATTGCTTTATTAAGACCACTTAAACCCCCCTTAGTTTTTGCTCTAACACCCGCTAAACTATAGTCTTCAGCAGCCTTTATTGCCATTAATTTAAGAGCATCATCTCTTTTTGCTGCTTGAGCTAAAACAGGAGAAATTCCTTTAACAAACCCAGAGGCTTCTTTTGCAAAATCCCCTGATTTAGCAAAATCAAATAACTTACCAGAAAGTAAAGATAATATTTGAGATTGAGTAACGTCTGACGAATCCCCCATTGCTCTCTTATAAGCACCATATCTAGGAGCAATTTGTAAATCTAAAATGTTCATGGGTTCTGAAAGTCGATCAAAACTTATTTCTCCCCCTATTGGGTCATTAGGAGTGCCATTACTTCTTTGAACGATAGGGGTCACCCCACTAGGAAGTGACCCGTTCCTAAAATTTTGAACGATGCCTCCATCTTTCATTGGAATGGGGGCGGGCATTGGTCCTTGTTGCGTGGGCAAATTAGCGATACCCTCTGGAGGTAAAGCAGGAGGTGACATCGGAGGTCCCCCAGCAGGCATCATACCTGGTGGCATACCTGGTGGCATACCTGGTGGCATACCTGGTGGCATACCTGGTGGCATACCTTGAGCAGCTAAACCAGCTAAACCTTGTTGATCTTCTTGTGCAAATTTGTCTTGCAACAATGCTAAAACCTCATCGGGTGTATCCATAGCTACGTTATAGCCCACTTTATCTGCAAGTTCTTCTCTTCGTGCATCAACGGACTTCATGTCCCCACGCAAATTATTCATAATAATTTCAGGAGAATCAGGGGTTCTACCCATCATTCTGTTGGTTTCATATTCTTCTGCGTCTTTTTCATCTATTTCTTCAGAAGAAATCATTTCAATAAAGCCTTGCATAATCCCTACGTCCTCTGGATTTGCAACCTCTTCAGGTTCTTTGTTTTTAAACATTTTTCTTTCTAAGACTTTACTTTTCATTATTCAAATACCCCTGATTTATTAGCTGTCAAATAGACCTGATTTATTAGCCGCTGCTATTGCGGTGGTTGTTCCAGCAACTGTTCCTGCAAGATTTTGTAAAGGACTAGCCGAGTCTCCGCTAGACTTTTGAGCAGTTGTCATCTGAGTAGAAGGAGCTCCTTTGTAAACGTCTGTCATAAACCCAGCCATTTCAAAAGGTGCATATAAGCGTTGGGTGTCCGTTTTTCTTGCAGAATCTAATACAGCTTGATCTTGAAGTTGTTGTTGCTGACCCATGCCACCTAAGAAATTAATATCTCCTTGTGTCATTTGTTGAGCCGTTTGACCAAGTTGCCCATACTGAGCACCAACTTGTCCTAATAATTGAGCAATACCAGCTTGTCTTGCTTTATTTGCCTCAAACGCATTCATAGCGGCTTGTTGAGCTTGTTGAAAATTTCCTGAATAAGCATCAGCTAGTGCTCTTGATTTTACATTTAATAAGTTTCTATCCGCTTCTGCACGTTGGACACCCTCTCGTGTCCCACCAAAAGCACCTGCTTGAACAGCTTGAGCTGCTGCTCCTTGTGCCTGAATTTGTCCTTGTCTATCTAATTCTGACATAGTTTGATTTGTAACTGCTTGTTGGTACGGATCCATGTAACCATAAGCCATTCTAGGATCATATTGACCCAAAGCACCAAGCCCCACGCCTCTTGCTTCTCCAGTAACTCCTGAAGCTGCTGTTAAATAAGGGGCAAAAGAACCAACCCCTAATCCATAGGCAGCCTGCCTGCCCGCTATTTGACCAGCGGTTTGTCCTGCAACTTGTTCTTCTGGAATAAAATATGGATCAAAATCTTGAGCCTGCCTAGCTGCATCATCCATTAAAGCTATTTTTCTAGCTTCTATCTCTGGGGATTCTCTAATAATTTGTTGTGATATTTCAGACATTTAAGCAGTCCTCTTTTCTAGTTCTTTCATCATTTTATACATTTTAGCAGCACCTTTTCTTCGGCTACCACCTCCTATGTTTCTAACAGCTTTTGCTGTCATTACAAATTCACCATCCGATAACATTGCAGGAATAGAATCAGAGGTTCCTGTGCCAGGTCCGTTAATAGGACCCGTCTTTCTTGGGAACTCTTGTGCTATACCGCCTTTTGCGTATAAGTAAGGTGTGTATGATTTAAACCTTCTTGAAAATAATTCTGGGTTATCTCGTATGTAATCTGTGCCTGAGTAGTATGGATCAAACATCTCTGCTTTAGCCTCTTCCTCTTCTCCAAAAGCTCCACCTGCATAAGCTAAAGCACCTAGTCCAAGAGCCGCTGGTCCATATTTTGCTATAGTCCCTATTTCTTGTTCTGCTCTCTTAGCTGCTTGTGTTAATTTAACTTTGTATTGTGTTTCATCAATAGCCCCATCTGCAAGTTGTTTATCAAGGATATTTTTAGCGTTTCCATAATCCCTTTCAGCTAAAAAAGCCTCTTCTCTTTTTGAGGGACTAAAATAATCATAACCTTTTCCAGTGAAATCTGCTATTTTTTCACCAGCAACATCAGCACCCCTACCTATTAATTCACCAGGTCTTGCGTCGTAAGTATCAGGATATCCACCACCTCTGGTATAACCACTGCGAAGATCTTCTATAAATTGCCCACTCTTATCGTACAAATATCTACCACCAGCTATAGGAGCACCAAACACTGCTCCTGCTGCATTTGTGAGAGAACTCCTAAGTCCCTCTGTGCTAGTGCCCGGACCGCCTGTAAGCTCGTTAAA
>Ga0209336_10000507_pt1 | contig 19953 bp, 18 predicted proteins | sample LinPmetageLP32_FD_184042 | JGI IMG/M metagenome (GOLD analysis project Ga0209336, IMG submission 184042) | Marine viral communities from the Pacific Ocean - LP-32 (SPAdes) (version 2) | ecosystem: Environmental > Aquatic > Marine > Oceanic | place: Pacific Ocean | collected 2009-08-23 | reverse complement strand
CTACGCTACTCGTAAAGAGATGAGAGATGACATGAAGTTAGTTGTTGATGCACTGCACAGAGTAGAAGATAAATTAGATAGAGTATTGAGCAAGGAATAAAATAGATGGCAAAAGGTAACAGACCCACAACAGCTACAGAAGCTAAAAGAAGGCTTGCTAAATTTGGTTATGATGGACCTGCACGATGGGCTTCAATAGATGATTTTGTGCAAGATAAAACAAGTGCTAAAGCTGTTATTATGGCAGATGAAGGAACTTTTGTTCACTCTCATCCTCACCAAACTATAGATGAATTAAATGCAGCATATCAATCTGGAGAATTAACAGGTACAGATGCTACAAATGCTTTTAATGCATTCACAGAAAGAACTAATGCTAGTAATGCAGCCAGACAAACAACAATAGATGAAGAAGCAAATAGAGTAGCGTCACTTACACAAGAACAAAAAATTAAAGAGTTAGCAGACCTTACTTACCTTGCTCAAAATACTGGTGTAGATTCTGTTAAAATGAATGCTGCTTATGAATCTTTAGGTATAGATACTAGTGATAATTTTGCATTTGAAGAAGCTAACAAAATATTAAAAGGAGCAGGGTATCAACCCGGAGAACAAGCTAATTTTTATGGCAGTAATACTGCAGAAGATACAGCAGCACAGATATTAAATGAAAGATGGCAACAAGCACCTACTGATGGAAGTATGGTTATAAATGATACTGTAGCTAATCAAACATATTTATCTAATGCTTTAGCTTCACAAGGAGTTGATGTTTCTGCTACTAATGCTTCTCTCCATACTTTATCAGACCCACAGTATCAAGACATAAATGCTTACAGAGCTAGTACTGACCAAAAATATTCTACTATGACAGGTGAAAATGCAGGTAGAAGTACTGCTAATGAATTTGATATGCTTGAGTGGGACTTAGAAAAAACACAAGATAATTCTAATCTTACTAAACCCTATACTCCTGCTACTACATACAGTGGTCCTACTGCTGGATACACCCAACCTACATATACAGGTGGTACTGGACCTACAGTAACAGGAACAAATGTACCTGCGTATACTCCTACTACTACTCCTTTTAAACCTGTTGTTCCTTATACACCTGTAACAGGAGGTATTGGTACACAAGAAGTTGGAGTTCCTACTTATGAAAATCAGTTTGTAAATCAAGCTGCAGATTTTAAACAAAGAGGTATTGCACAACAAAGTTATCTACAACCACAAACTTTAGCTGAACAACAACAAGCAGGTAGAGGAGATTTTTCTGGTCAAATAGAACAACGTCCTTATCAAAATAGACAGGGTATGATACAATACGTAACTTTTATAAATGGAAGGCCTCAAACAAGTATTCCACCAGGCTATTCTCCTTTAATACGTTTTGGTTACGATGGAGGCTCACCGGATTTTGGAAAAGGAAAAGACCCAACTCAACCAATGGCAAGAGGTGGTTACATTAAAGGGTATGAAGAGGGTGGAGATGTAAAAGATAACATGGGTAATATTATTATCCCTGCTGCTGTTAAATATTCTAAGTTACGTCCTGATAATCAAACACCACAACAATTTTATAGTGTTATGTCTGATGGAAGTGAACTTGGTCCTTCTAACAGTCGAGATGAAGCTATAGCTTTAGGTCAAGCACAAGCTAATGTTAATATGGAAAACTATAACAATGCTCTCCAAGCTAGGGATGCTAGTAGAGTTAATGTAAACCAACCTATTAATCAAGCTCCAGGTGTAGTTTATGGAGATGAAGTAGGTCAAGCACAAGCTGATATGAGTGCTCAAGCTTTTATTAACCCTGCAGGTTCTATAGCTGCTGCCCCTACAACTAATATAGATCCTAATGCTGCAGGTACAGTTATGGCATCTGATACTGGTCAGGCATTACCTGTCGCTCCTATTGTTGATGCTAATCAAATAGCTCAAGTACAAGATACAACTCAAGCTCAAATGCCAACTTCAGATAGTACTTTTGTAGCACCTTCTGCTGTTAAAGCACAAGAAGATATGACTGCTTTATTGACAGGTGATGGTGATGAAGATATTGGAGTTCAAGCTGCACAGTCTGATGGACCAACACAAACAATTACAGGTCAAACACAAGATACTACTGCTATATCAGAATTAGATGCAGCACAAATAGATAAAGCACAGACTGTACAAGATGCCCCTACTCGTACACTACAAGAAGGTGAGTCAATAACCAAAGGCAATCAAGGGTTAAGTTCAGTAGATCAAACTAAAGTAGATGATGCTTTTGGTACAGGTGAAATAAAAGCTGCATCAGTTCAAGATGAACTTACAGGTCTTATGGCACAGTTTGAGGATGGTAATACACCTGCTTGGGCTGCAGGAAGTATGCGTAAGGCTATGGCTACTATGTCTGCTAGAGGACTAGGTGCTTCTTCAATGGCAGGTCAGGCAATCATACAAGCTGCTATGGAAGCTGCATTACCTATAGCTCAAATAGATGCAGGTAACAAACAACAGATGGCATTGTTTAAAGGTGAGCAACGTGCTAAGTTTTTACAGATAGACTTTGACCAAGACTTTCAAGCTAAAGTTATTAATGCAGCTAAGGTTAGTGAAGTGGCTAACATGCAGTTTAATGCTGACCAACAAATAGCATTAGAGAATGCACGTATGGCACAGACAGTAGACCTTGCTAACTTAACTAATAGACAAGCATTAGTTATGGCAGAGGCTGCACAATTATCACAACTTGAACTAGCAGGACTAAGTAATCTTCAACAAGCACAAGTTCAAAACGCACAAAACTTTCTTCAAATAGATATGGCTAATTTATCTAATGTTCAACAAACAGAAATGTTTAAAGCACAGACATTAGCTAATACTATTTTATCAGATACTGCTGCAGAGAATGCTATGGCACAATTTAATGCTAGTAATGAACAACAACGTGACCAGTTTATGATGAATATGTCAGCACAAATTAGTCAATCAAATGCAGCAGCTACTAATGCTATGAAACAATTCAATGCTAATGAAGCTAATGCTATGGCTAAGTATAATTCTGAAATACAAAACCAAAGAGAAATGTTTAATGCTCAACAGTTCTCAGTCGTAGCACAAGCTAATGCTAAGTGGAGACAAGACACATCAACTATGAATGCTGCTGTTGCTAATCAATCTAATTTTGAATACGCTAAACAAGTTAATGCACTTACTAATAAAGCTTTAGATCAGATATGGCAAAGAGAAAGAGACTTGATGAGTTTTAGTATGGCTGAATCTGAAAGTGCTTTAGATAGATCTTTAAAGTTATTGCTTGCAGATAAAGATTTAGAATCTGTTAGAGAACAACTTGATGCTCAAGATCAATCAGCTAAAGCAGGATTAGCATTTAGATTTTTATTTGGTATGGGTAATAGTTGGAAGGGAGTTTTTTAAATGAGTTATGTAGAAAGTCTAACAAGATTAAGACTAGAAAATAAAAATCCTAGTGAAGTAGTTCAAGAAGCTAGAGGTAACAGTGACAATAAAGGTTTCTTTAGTCAACGTATGACTAATATTGTTAAAGAACAACCTAAATCTTTTGACCACCCATTCTCTGATTTGTTTAATAAACTTTATGCTAGTAATGAAGATTTAATGACAATGACTAAAGATGTATATGGTAATGATGTAGAATTATCTCCAGAAGATATAGCAAGTCAAGTTGATGATAATGTTAGTAAGTCTACTTCTGATGGTTATGATCCTTATAACACAGACTACTCTGATTTAGAATCACCACCTAAAGAAGTAACAGATGTATTACGTGCTGTTAAATGGAAAGAAAGTAGTAACAATCCAGATGTAGTTCATCCTAAGGTTAAATCAGGTATGTATAAAGGACAAAGAGCTATAGGTGAATATGGTATTATGCCTGGAAATGTTAAGACTTGGACTGAACAAACTTTTGGAAAGTCTATGTCTATAGAAGAGTTTAAAAGAGATACTGATGCACAGGAACAAGTAGCTATCTTTAAACTTACAGAGTCATTAAATAAACATGGTAGTATAGAAGATGCTTTAGCTGTATGGCATTCAGGTAGACCATTAAAAAATAATAAAAGAGTTGATGTAGGTACAGGATTAAAAACTACACAATACGTAGACGATATAATGAACTATAGTGGAGAATAATAATGTTAACTGAACGTCCAATTCCAGGTCAGTCTTTAACGACTACACCTAAAAATGCTCCATATGAAAGACCTCCTGAGTTAACTGACTCTACAGAAGCATTAGATTTTCATTTAGATAACCTAGTTAAAGATGGAGTTATAGAGGACGTACTATATTTCTTAGAAAAAGGAGTAGACTTACAGACACTAGTAGAAGGTATACTTCGTAGTGCTGTTATGGAAGGTATGCACTCTGTAGATATTAGTCTTATTATTGCACCTATAGTACATGAGTATATTAGGGGTGTGGCTTTAGAAACAGGTACAGAATTTACAGAAGGCTTTGAAGATGGTGATGCAAAGATTGCACTGTCTTATGAAAGAGATATGGAAAGAGCACAGAAGATACTTAGTAGGTTAGATGTTAGTGGAGAAGCTGATCCAATGTCTCTTGAAGACACACAGATACCTGATAATGAAGAGACAATGACAGAAGAAGAACCTGTAATGGAACAAGAATCAGAGCAAGGTTTAATGGCTAGGAGAATGCAATGAGTATAGCTAAAGGTATCTTAGATGAACTAGATAAGCAGTATGCTTTTTCTGTTGAAGAAGAAAAAAGAAAAGATAGAATACTTGATGTATTAATTCCTCAATTAAAAGGGGATAAGATTAAAAGAGCACAAGTAGATAAGATAGCTGAGAGTGCTGTAAAATTTTATAGTATGAGAACAACTGGTTTAGAAGAAGATGAAAGAAAAGCTTTACTTAATATTGTACAACAAAATCCTGCTAAAGCATTGAGTGTTTATACAGAAGTTATTGAAGCAGAAAAAAGACAAGGTCAAGCTAGGATAGTAGATAATAGACTTATAAATTTTTATGACTTAGTAGATGTAACAAAGCCAGAAAATATAACTAGAGAAGAGTGGGTAAGAAAAGCAGCTACTATGGCTACTGATCCAGACATAAATACCTATGATGATATGATGATGAAACTAATGGACCCAGATCTTAGTCTATCTGAAATTAAAAATCTTAGTAGGGAGTACACACCTTATGTAGCTCCTTCTGCTGATCCTACTCCAGACTTTGATTACTCTGCTATAGATTTATTAGAGCCTTCTTTTATAGTCGCTAGTAAAAAGTCTTTAGTAGCCAGTGCAATAGGTATGGCTGCAGTTGAAAGATCTCAACTTGAAGGTTTAAGAGATAAGTATAATGCTAATGAAATAGACTTAAGTCCTGAAGAATTTGCAGATATAGAAGCTAAGATAACAAAAATAAATGAAGATATAGCTCTTGCTCAACAAGAAGGTGCAGAAGAAAGTATACTAAGAAAAGAATATGGAAAAGAAGCATTTAAAATTCAAGCTCCAAATACTAATCTATTAAGAATACCCGAATTTAAAAATGATATATTTTCAGAGTTCTTTGATGCTGATGGTAAGTATATAGGGAATGTGTAATGGGTGTATATTTTGATAATGATGGAAACTATATTAAAAATAATCCAATTAAACCATTAACTAATACTAACAATCAGTTTTCTTTTGAACCTATTCCTGTAGATCAACAAGAATCTATTAGTCAAGACATGCCTAGTTTTGATAGTGAAGCTACGTATACTCCTACTACAGTCTTGCAAGATAACAATGCTATGAATGTTATCCGTAAATACATGAAAGACTTTGAAGGTATAGATAAAAAAACTACTTCAGATGAAGATATTGTAGAGATGTACCTTGTTCGTATGCGTAAGTTTGCTGCAGGTCAATCTGTAGTATCAGGTGCAGAGTTACTTCAATTAGCTAAAGCAAGTGAAACTAAACTTGCAAATGCAGGTAGAGCTTACGATGTATTTGATAGGTTTGAAGGTGTGTTTTCTGAAGACTATACCTGGGGAGAAATGTTTGAAGGCTTAGGTACTTATGCTAGAGCAGTAGTAGTAGACCCAACTAATTTAGTAGGGTTAGGTGTAGGTAGAGTGGTAGGTGCTGCTGCAACTAAAGCAGCCACTGCTACTATGAAAGCTGTTGCTCAAAAAGCAGCACTAACAGCAGTAAAAAATGAAACAGCTAAAAGATTAAATGCTATAGGAATTAAAAAAACAACAAAAAGTGCTATGGCAAAAAAAGTTTTGACTGAAACAGAAACAAGAAATATAATGAAAGCTGCAACTCAAAAGTCTATAGAAAAACAATTAGTAAAAAGTGCTTCTATAAATACAGCTTTAAAGAGTGGAGTTAAAAAAGAAATAGCAGCAGCTACTGCAACAGATGCTGTATTAGCTCTTGGTGTAGACTACGCATATCAATCAGGTATGATAATGACAGGTCAACAAGAAAGTTGGTCTCCATTTCAAAGTGGGTTAACTGCACTTGGAGTACTAGGTGGAGGTTTATTATCTGGAGGATTAGCACTTACTGAAAAAGCAACACGTTCAGCAAAGCAAAGACTAGGTGAAAAAACTGTTACACTTACAGAAAGAGCATACGGTGTAGATGTTCAAAAGGTTGTTGCTAAAGCAGAAGCTAAAAAATTAGAAAAGATTGATAAGGCTAAGTTTAAAACTGATATAGAAAAGTTACTGAAGTCTTTTAATCCAGGTGATGATGTTGATATTCAGATTAAACTAGAAAAAATTAAAAGTTCTGTAAAAAATAAAACTAAAAAAGAACAAGGTATAATAATAAAAGAGGGTAGAGAATTATTATATAATGATAACTTTTACAGACATTTTTTATTGGGAAGAGAGGCAGTAGGAAACTTACCTGCTGTAAAAGGTTTTGCTGAAATATTAGTAGATAATAATATTAAAATGTATGGACCTAGATATGCAGGAGATAATGTAACTAGTTTTGTTGCTGATATATTAGAAGTTATGCCTCAAGATTTAGCTAAAGAAATGACTGCTAATATACAAAAAACTTTACCTAAAAAACTAGGTGTAAATTATTCTAGTTATGATAATAAAAGTTTAGCAAATATTTTTGTGGCTAAACAATCTATAGCAGGAGCTAACTTACAGATAAGTTCTGAGCTAGCTAAGAAATTAAATGTTGCTGAACCTATTGCTAGTAGGGTTAAAGGAGCATTAGAATCTAATATGACTTATAAGTCTTATCTTGATGATATTAATCCTGATATAGAAAGAACTGTACTTACAGGTAAGGGTACTAGAAATATTAGTTACTATCAAAACCTTACTATACAAGCTATAGTATCTAATCCTGCTACCACTGCTTTAAACATAGTAGGATCTACCTATAGAGGTGGTATGGATTCTTTTGCTGATGTTATTAAAGGTGGTTTATACACTACAGTAGGGTTAAAGGGTGTTGTTACAGGAGACTACACACTACTTAATAAAGGAACACAACTTTTTAGGGTTCAAGGTAAGAGGATAGGTAATTTAGTAGCACCTCAGTCAACAAAACAGCAAGTAGAATCTTACATGGCAATGAGACCTGAAGTAGAAGATAAACTATTTAGGTATCTTAGTGGTGGTGTAGACAATAAAGCATTGTTAGAAGAGTTTGGTATTAATGCTGCTGAAAGATTTGATGTTAGGTTTGCAGAAAAATATAAAAGTTTTTTTCAAAAATTATATCTTGTTCGTGCTCAAGATACTTTTTTTAAGACACAAAATTTTATGTACTACCTAGAAAAAAATATTCGTAATGAGTATGGCTCAACGTATCAACAGTTTATAAAACAGGATAAAGTTAAACTTGCACAAACTATGGCTACTAAAGAGTATAGGGCTTTAGAATTAAAAGCTTTAGATGATACTGCTAAAAGTGTGTTTGCTAAATCTTATTCTAGTAAAAAAACTATGGATAGAAACATGGTTAGTTTCTTTGCTACAGGTATTGAGCAGCTAAGAAAAGTACCTATTATAGGTATCACTGTTCCTTTTGGTCAATTTTTTAATGGTACTGTAGATTTCATGTCAGACTACACTGGCTTTAAACTTATTATGAGAACTATAGGTGGTGCTACAGCAACTGCTAAAGGTGGGTACAAACAATTAAAAGAAGTTGATCTTGATACTACATTAAGTACTAGTAAAAAAGCTTTAATAAAAGAAAGAATTTCTAAAGAGTTTGGTACTGTTACTAAAGATGAGTATGCAGAGTTAGCATCTAAAGCAGCAGCAGGTTGGACTGCAATGTGGTTTATGTCTGACAATGAAATGGATTATATACAACAAAATTTATCTTGGAAAGAAGAGAGAGAAAATGATGGATCTGTACAGTCTAAAGAGTACGATTTTCCTGAATCATTTTTTAAATTTGGAGCTAGGGCATTAGCTTATTTAAGATTAGGTAGAGAAATGCCTGAAGACTTTATTACACAAGGCTTAGATACATTTAGTTATCAAGCACTACTTAGAACCTTAGGTAAAAATGTTAAAGATGTAGGTGAGTTAGGTACAGACTTGTATGAAAATCCATTAGACTTAGTAGAAAATCTTTACAATATTTCAGCTAATCTTGGTGCTAGTTTTGTTAGTGGTGCGACAAGACCTCTTGATCCTATTAATCAATTTGTTGGTTACGCTAAAGGTAGCAATCAAATTAGTTTAGATAGAAAGCAAGGATATAAAAATCTTAATAACTCTTTAAGATATGTCGATCAAATTATTACTCCAATGCTAACGGCCTTAGGATCAGAAGAAAAAGAATCTGCTACTACTCAAGACAAATCTCAAACACTAGGTAGACTAATAGGCTATAGGCAAAACGTAGCTCAGTCTGATACAGAAAAAATGTTTAATAGCATTGAAAAACCTACCTGGAAAACTGACATCTATAGTGATGCACCAAAAGCAGACAATAGACTTAATGCTATCATAGCCCCAATACTTGAAGCTGAAGCAAGTAGAGTTATTAATAGAAGAAACTTTAATAAAATTTCTTTAGGTGATAGAAAATATCTTGTAAGTAAAGCATTAAAAACTGCAAAGAAAAGAGCAATAGATCAACTAAAAAGATCTTCCATAGTAGAAGATAGACAATTAATTGCTGTATTTAAACTGTATGAAACACATAGTAATACTAAGATAGAAGCAGCTATGAAAGAATTAAATCTCAAAGGTGACCCAATAGATTTAGATGAGGGTCAACTAAGAGAATTAAATAACTATATTAAAGGTAGTGGGGAAAGGCAAGAAAGAAGAATTTCTCGTTTCTAATTACTTACATAATGCTTCTCTAGTCTCTATCCATTTATTCAAATAAAACTGTGCTTTTTTCATGTCCTGTATAGGCTTACCCTTATACTCATGTCGATGTTGGTACTTAATAACATTACCCCAACACCAATAGGCAAAACCTTTTGGACCTAGCATCTGTTCGATATAATCTATACACTCTATACCACCACGTATAGTGTAGTGTAGAGGGTTGTCTACTGGATCAAAATTCTTATCATCTTTAAAAACATTATCCATAGTATACTGATGATTTACTACGTCATCATCATGTACAAAAGTTTTTTCAGTGCCAACAGTTAAAGTATCAGTTAAATCTTTCATTATATCTCCATTACATATTTCACATTCAGGGCATTCCATGTTGTCATCAAGAAGATAACCACACATAGAACACGTCTCTACTCCCCACTTAACAAGTGCCACATCAAGCTCCTATATCTACAATCTCACAAGAGTCACCACTACAAGCAAAAGTTTGATTGCCTACAGTAGTATCTTCTTTCTCATAGTCCATTAGCCTATCCCAATCTATATTAGTATTCATAGAATGAATCATATCATGGTACTCATCTTTAGTACAGTCTTGATAGGGTGCTTGCTGATAGACATGGTCAAAGTGTGGTAAGAATGATACACCTGACATCTCATCAAAGTGTCTATACACATAAGCTCCTATGTCAAACCATTCATCAGACTTAACATTAATAGTTACTGAAGGTTTGTGCTCACAGAAATGTCTCTGATACATTAGCCACATATCTAGCTGTTGTATCCCAGTCATATCATTACGTGTTACTGAACCTTCAGGTGACTTTATAGGAAAACTAAACACAGTATTAGTCTTAGGTTTGCTTACGTCAGGCTCATTAGGTATACCTTGGTCTATCATAAACTGTGTGAGAGGATCTTTATTGTCTGCTCTTATAGTTCTAATGTAGTAGTCACTGTGTCTAGCATGAATACCACTAGCACTGTCACAGAGTTGTGATACTGTACCTGAAGGTTTGACACAAGTGATAGCTGTAGACTGAGGTATCTTCCACTTCTTAGCGTACTCTTTATTTACTTTAATAGACTCTAGCTTCAATGACTTGAGTGTATCTTTAAGAACTTCAGTACCTACTCTACCATTTGTTAAGGAGTTGTCCATAATACCTGTAAGGGATACACCTAAAAGTCTTTCTTCTTCTGTATTGTTTCTCCATACTTTACGTAGGTAAGGAAAGTTAGTGAGTGTAGACTGTGCTGTACCTAAGATAGTAGCAATCCTAATCTTACGCAAGAGATCTTCTATATTATCAGTAGCACGTATAACAACTTCAGTAAGGTTACAGAACTGATAGGGACGTAGTATTATTTCACTGCAGGGATTAGTTCCAAAGTCATAGTTAGGGTCTCTTCTACCATTCTTCTTAGCTTGTTTCTTTGCAGCTTGTCTATTAAAGATACCACGCTCACCAGAACCACTCTCCATTAAAGCTAACCACTCACGCATAAACCCTGCCATATCAGGTTTCTCAGAGTAAGACACAGAGTTATTAGCTAGAGCACGATAACCAAATCGTTTAATGCCATTAGCTTCATCATCGTACCATTCTCCAGACTTAGCATGACGCATACGATCATCACTAAGATTAGATAAAGAAATCATAGCTGACCTACGTACACCACCTACAACAACTACATCTCCAATCTTACACATAAGATCATGGCATTCAATAGAAGTTAACTTACGTCCTTGAGCAGCAGTAAAGATAGAGATAGTAAAATTAAACAGATCAACTAAAGGTGCAGGTCCACTAGCTCTACCACCAAATGTTTTTAACCTAGCTCCTGCAGGTCTAACCTTACTAACATTCCATGAAGGTATCTCTCCTGCGTACAGTAGTGCTATTAACATACGTAAAGACTTAGCCCAACCTTCTTTAGAGTCTTTAACGACAATAGTAGTGTCGCTTTTGAACAACTGTTCTGGTATTTCAGGCAGCTTTTCTATGTACTTACGCTCAACTGAGAAGCCTACACCTGTACCACAGAGAAGTATGTACATAGCTTCATCAAAAGATTTAACATCATCTACAGGTAAGTAACTACAGTTGTACCCTGCTGTGTTGTCTCGTTCTAAGGCTACTCCTGCACTCATCATAGCTCTCATACTGGGCATAACTTCTAGCCCTAAGATAGCTTGCTCAATGTCAGCCTTGTCTTCCTTAGAAAACTTAACTTTGTTATGCATGTAGTCTACGTAACGAGACACTGTTTCTCCCCAAGTCTCTCTGCGTCCTTCTTTATCTAGCCATCGTGCATAACGTGATATAGCTATAAAGTTTTGATAGTCTGTTGGCAGCATGTTGTTCATCTATTATCTCCTGACCCTTGAATTACATTTCTTTTTTTTCTATCTTTTAACTTAGCCATATTCATATCAGCAACTTCTTGTATATTAGAACCTAAAGCATTTGCTGTAGCAGTAGTATAGTAAAGAAGATCTCCTAGCTCATACAGAACTTCTTTTTTAGAAAAACTTCCATCTCTTATAAGCTTTTTAATTTTACCTACTACTTCACCTGCTTCTTCACCAATACCTAATACATTTTCTATTAATCTATTTTTAGGCTCAGTAATAATTAGCTTCTCTACTTCTTGTCCATATATTTTAAATGTGTACTTCATTTTTTATCCTCATAATATCAAAATCTTCTATTGTTATATCATCTAAATCATACAGTGAATCATGCACTATTTCACCAACAACTTGAAGGTTATTAGTATCATCAACCTCTAAGAAGTTAGCTTCTTGATCTACATGTATGATTATTGTAACTTCATATCTCATGCGTAAACCCCTAGTTATATCTAAACTTAATCAAAAGTCAATGACCATATACAGATTGTAGTCTATCAAGTGAAACAAACTCTGGATCATAATGACCACTATCAATGTTCCTTTTAATAACAATACCTTTCCACCACTCTCCGTTGGCTTGTCCTGCCCATCCTTCTTTACCACCTTTGAAACACCCTGCTACTAAACCAATAGATTTATTAGGATATGCATCATCTTTAAAAAACATATTACGTTTATGACTGTGACCTACAGTAGTAGAAGAATGTCTTTTCTTTAGTAAGTTGTAAGCATGGTGCTCACCTGACATAGCAGTACCATAATTACCTGAAGAAATATAGTGTGCATAAGACACTCCATCCTTAGTAAAAATAGATGGAGCTGAGTTCTCATACTCGTAGTACTCATCAAACCAAGTGTCTGTGTGGAGATGTTTAAAACTTATACCATACTTACTGCCTTCTAACCTGGGATCGTGAGCAATAGCTTTCTTAATTCTATTCTCATGATTACCCTCAGCACCAAAAAATGCAGGTCTTTTCTTTTTCATTTTCTTAAACTTGTGACGAAGTTTTTCTTGAGAATCATTGTAGCTATTAATATCTCTCTCATAATTTTGAGAGGCAATAGCTTGAGGGTAACGTGTATCATAACTATTAAGAGATTTCATATCTGCACCATCACCTAAGTCTATAACATAGTCTGGTCTAATGTCATACAGTAGCTCACATAACCAAGTAAATCTTTCATTTGTTATCTCTGGATCAGAGTGAGCACATGTAAATACTACTGCTGTCTTACTCATTTAATTTAACCTTTCATTACAATTATCACTATCAACTTCTAATGCTTCCATGTTTTCAACAAAGTAATTTTTCCATTGATAAGCTTGGTCTAAAGTTTCAAAATAAAACTCATGGTCTTCTAGCTTCCCATCAACCTCTACTTTACAAATAGCAAACCACTCTAAATCTCCACCATAATAATCCTCTCTTTCTTCAGCAGGTAGATCACTGAAATGTATTGGACCTTCTACCATTGCCCAAATTTTTAATTTACTTTTCATAAGTTTTCCAATTCTTAATTAAATCCATGTAGTGTTCCATACCAACCATGACAATCCAAGGCTTTCTGTCTGATCTAAAGAATACTACAGGCTCTCCTGTGTTGTGTTTAGCTGCTTGTTCTATGTAACCGTAAGCAGTTTTCATACCTTCCTTACGTCTTTTAACTTCTATAGACAGTGGTATTAATCTCCTAGCTGCAGGTGACAGTTGTATATCTTCTCCAGTATCACCCATGATAGTAGACTTAACATCATCAGGGTGTAAAATAGGAAAGGTTTCAAGCAACTTATCTCTTACGTCTTGTTGACCTAGCCTACCCTTAGCCTTACCTGTTCTACTCATTCCTTAACCTCAGGAACTTTAGGTAATGTTTCTACATGAACTAGAAACTCTGGTCCATAAGAATAAAGAAAGGTTCTCATCTTAGGCCAACAAAGTTTTTTATAATCACAATAACTGCATTGCATACTTAGTTTAGTATTAGGGCTAGTCTTTGACTGAGGTACAGGATCTATTCTTTCCTCAGGCAGCTTACCCTCTACCATCTTTTTAGTAGAAAGCATTTCTTTTTCTTTAGTTTTTAAGTCCTTAGTAAAGTCATAGACATCCAAACAAATATGTCCATTCTGTTTATCAAGGGCAAGAAAAGCTCCATGTGTTTTGTTAGTAACAAGTGGGTCATCCTTTCCTGCATAGACGTAGGAACTAAGCTGTGATATATATCCAAAAGGGTCATCATCTCTAAGCTTTCCTTCTTTAAACTTTTTGAATGCATAAGTACTACAGGACTTAACATCTACTGTCATACCATCAATCACTGCATCTCTATGTCCTTTAATACCATGAACATTAAGTTTATCTTGTTGACCTGTAACTTCATGTCCACTAGCCTCAACTAAAGCTAACAATAATTCTTCTATCATATCTCCATAGAAGAACTTAAGTAAAGTATTTGATTGTAACTTTTCACCTTCTCCAGGTTTGTTTATCTTATACCAAAGCTTACGCTTACAAGGAGTACCAACAGAAGAAAGAGAAAGATAACCTCTAGGCTCTTGAGGTTTACTAAAGCGTTGGTTAGAAACAGTAGCGATAGCATTGCCCAAATTAGAACCATGTAAGTCATCCCAACCACCTCTGCCTTCAACTGTTTTGTAAACATCTTTTATTAGGGTATCTATTTTCATTCTGTTCCCTTATGTTTTCTTTTTCTAAATAGTTTTTTAGTTTTATCAAGGATAACCCTGAGGCGAAACTTAGGATTACGTATCTCTTTCGCCACAGGATTTCTAGGTTTAAGTATCTTAGAATAAAACTTCTGCATCTTCAGTAGCTTTTTTCTTAGAAGGTAACTTAGTAGCAGGTGGTACATCACCATCATCTTGAGGTTGTATGTACTCCACATGTTCAAGAACTCTAATCTTATCAAGTCTTGTACCTACACTACCATACTTAGGTATATCATACACTGATAGATAAACTTCTACTAAAGAACCATTACCAATAGTACCATCAATACTGTAATCCCAAACAGTACCATCAGATTTAGTAACTAAAGGTGCTCCACCATCCCACTCATTTTTTGTTTGATAAGGTCTGTGTAAAGCAACTCTTTTACCTCTACCTTCAGGGTCATCTTTACCCATCTTCATAGACTTAGTAGCTTTTAATTTATCATAGTTCTCTTGATCCATGATAACATTAATAGTACATGCACCATCAGTGCTTTCATATGTACCTATAGCATCAGGTGTAGGTTTATATCCTGTTAGATCACGGATCTCAGGGAAAACTTTAGCCCATTCTGCAATGCCAGTCAGTCTTACTTTTCTTGTTGTAGCCATTTTTTATTCCTCTATTTTATTAAAAATTAATTGTAACATGATTACTATTTACTATGCAAGTAATTAATGTATCTCTGCGTAATTATTTCCATACTGTACATCAATACCTAACTCTACATTTAGTTTAAGTTTCTCATTGAGCTTAGTAACAGCCCAATTTAAAACACTTGTATGTTCTCTCTCTTCTCCTTTTCTAACTACATTAATACTTTCATCATGGAACTGACCCACAATGTTTGACCTCTGAGTACGGTAGTACGCTACCCAATTATCAAAGCAATAAGAACCTGTGCTCTGATTGATAGTAGAGAATGCATCCTTCTCATACCGTAAGCTATGCCAAAACTTGCTCACCGGATTTTGTATCCACATATCACCACCTATGTGACGTATGGGTTGTGACTCTGCAAACTCTTTGACTGACCAATTACGTTTCCAATAAGCATCAAGAAGTACAGTTGCTTCATCTACAGACATACCTGTTTCTCTTGATAACTTAGATGCACCTACCCCATAAGTAGCAGAGTAGTTGACTACCTTGTAATTCTTACGTAAAGACTTTAGATCTTTCTCTCCACTTACATGCTTATCAATATCCTCTTGTGTAATTACACCTGCATGTTTAGCAAGGTCAAGGTGTGGGTCAAAGCCATCTCTTGACATCTCCTCTACATACTCAGGGTCATAGGGTTTCATGTAGTGTCTCTTTGTTGTGTCCTCAAGTGAAGTCATGTCAGCACCACAAAGAACTGTACCTTCTGGTGCAATTAAACAACTACGTATCTCCTTACCCCAAGGCTTATCTACACCTGGTAAATTAACTAAAGGTTTCTTATGTTTAAAACGTAAGGTATTAGTAAGACCATCAACACCTGCCTTAACATAACCATTACGTTCACACTCAACAAAACCTTTGAAGATACTCAGTCTGTGTTGGAGTATAGTCAAGCCATCAAGAACTTCTACTGCAGGATTAGAATCAATTAGTAACCGTACTGACTCAGTAAGCTCACCATTCTTTCTAACCTGTGGTACTTTTCTTTCGTAATGAGAATGTGGAACTATAGATGTATCTCTAATATATTTAAACGTACAAGGCTTCCAACCAAGAGATGTTAGCCAATCTTTTACTTGCTCAGTAGAATTAGGATTAGCTGCTTCTGCACCTTTGACAACGGTAACATCTCCATTGTAACCATGTGGTAAACCATACTCGTCTAGTAGTGCAAGCCATCTTTTACCATGAGAAGATAGTGAACCATCTTTTTTATGGCATACTTTAGGTTTAGTCTGCACCTTACATAACTTACGCATAGGCATAACATCAGAAAGTTCTGCAATCTTTTCTTCTTGTAGCTTAGTAAGTTTATCTATGCAAGACTTAGCTAAGTTAGTATCAAGTCTCCAACCTTTCTGTTCAGCCTCATTGGCACAGTCCATCTTAAACTCAAGATAACGAAAGAACTTATCTAGTAATACTTTATCTTTATAAATAAACATAAACCTTTTTAATAAGTCTTGCCACAGTGCTTGGTTAATAAGCACATCTTGTTCACACCTGTATGCATACTCTTCTTTTGATAAGTTAACCCAATCAGATACCTCTGGTTTCTTTATACCATAGTCAGGAAAGAAACTATCAAGACCATGTTTGTTTCTTGTAGGATTAATAACCCACGACATAGGTAAAGTATCAAACAACCTAGCCTTAATCTTAATGCCCAATAGTTTATTAAGTAGTGGCACATCGTATCGTATTATGTTATGACCAATCAAACCTTTCTCAGTTAATAGTAACTGCCTCATGTCATCATAGTTGTATAAAGTTTTAACTTCATCAGTAGAGATGTAAGACAGGCAATGGATCTTAGTTGCATCCTCAAGTAAGTTGTCTGCTTCTACATCAAATATTATCATGCTGCTTTATCTTTCCTTATATCTGTACCCTCAGTAAGTAGGGTAGTCATAGGATCATAGTAGACTGATCCTGCATATCCAAGTTTAGCAAATGGTCTGTTTTTGTCAACTATAAAGTTAGTTGTGTTCTGAATTATCTCATCCTCACTTTCAATGTCACGTTCAATCTTGATACAAATAATAGCTTCTTCCTCAAGTGAAGCTGCATACTTAGTACGTCCATCATCATTGACCTGTGATATAAAGATCACACCAATGTTTAATTCTTTAGATAACTGTGCCATCCTAGCACCAAGGGAAGTAAGAACTGATGTAGCACCATCAACACCTGCCTGACTAAGATAGGCTAGTCTTTGAACATGATCTACAAAGATATACTCTGCACCGTAGACAGTAGCAGCAAGTCTAGTATACTCTAATAATTTAAGTGGGTCATCATGTGACCTCATTTCAAACACAATAGTACGCTCACCCTGGGTAGCTTCTTTAGCAGCTTGAATAACTGCATCTTCAGAAATACTATTCTCTACTGCATCATCTTTAGTTCTTACATTAACACCAAGATTGTAGGTAGCCATAGCTCTGTATGTAGTAGACTTCATCTCTTCCATGTGCAGTAAAGCAAGTCGTGTATCAGGATCTTGAAGTAACCCTGTCTCAAAGTATCGGATAACTTCTGTCTTACCTGTACCTCTAGGTGCTTTGATAAAAGTTAATCCACCCTTTACTATTCCTCTGATCTTATCATCTAAACCTTGATGACCTGTAGGTGTATAGTCATAAGGATTCTCTGTACGTATAGCCTCTTCTACTTCCTCATCAGAACAAAAGAAGTTGTCAGGTGAGTAGCGTTGAGGTTTAAGTGCAGCCCATTTAAGATCATCAGCATCACCTTCCATAAGAAACTCATTAGCATCTTTATGTTTAGACATAGGTACAAAGTAAAACTTATCTGATAAAGATTCATATAATCTTTCAGCAGCCCTCTTACCTGCTTCATCAAGCTCACCTGCATAGATAACTTCTTTGAAAGAATTAAGATAGTCATAGTTTTGTCTGACAAACTTTTCACCAATAGATGCAGAGGGCAGTGACTTAACAGGAAACTTTTGACCTAGTACTTGATACAAACTAGCTGCATCAAACTCACCTTCAGTAATATAAATCCGGTGAGATGACCCCTGATTAAACTCAGGACCAAAGAGATGTGTCATACCTACACCTCTGTCTTTTATCCAAGACTTAGACTTGTCATTAAAGTCTCTATACTTGACGGTATGTGGATACTTGTATGCATACCTTACAGGTTTACCATCTATACCTGTTTGTATTTGTATACCATAGAACTGACAAACACTAGGGTCAATATCCCTGATGCCTTCAAAGGTCATACCTTTAACTTCTACTTCCATTATATTTATCCTCTTGTTTACAGGGTAGTCTTTAGATGCCCAGTCAAATACTGTTAGTCTTTTCTTAGATGGATAAGACTCTGCACAACTGTGACAAAATCCATAGCCATCATCATTCCAATTAAAAGCATCTGATGAACCACAATCTTCAAACGGACATGCCTGATGTGGGTTATCACTCATTCATTAACTCCTTCCATGATACAGGGAATAGTTCTTTCATCTTATTACTTATCTGATCTGCTACCATTCTACTTTCTACCTGAGCATCTTCTGCACATCGAAGTATACACATGTCAGCAAATGCGTCAAGACTACCAGACCAATACCATTCAGTTAAGTGACATAAAGGTAACACCATACGTGCTTGTTCTTCACATATACCCATACCTAGTAGCTGACTATATGCAGACATAGCATCAGCTATAATATCATTTAGATAAAATGTAGCCATAGCCTGTATGTTTTCGTCTTCTATAATACTACCACTCCCTTGCTTCTTATCTTTAGTTTGTTTTCTCCAGAACTCAGGCCTATACCAGTTGGGTGTTGTGTCTACATACCTTCTACTGACTTCATTCCAACGTAGGAACTTATGCTTGACCAACTGTCTTGCTACAAAGATAGGTGCTTTAACATAGAAACTAGCAAAGCTATGACCAAAGGGTGACATGTGTTTGTTATCAGATAAGTATTTAATAAGTTTACTATTTCTTTCTTTGTCTGTATCAAAAGATAAAGTACGTTTATTAAAACTAACCCTTGCTGAATTAACAACAGTTAAGTCTGAACCCATAGAGTCTAAACATTCTACTTCAATCATCTTGTACATCCTTAAATAAATTTAATGGTCTAGGTAACGGTGGTGGTATATACTCTTGATAATGTTCTGTACCTTGCCACCTATAGAAGATGTGATTATTAATACGTACAGTTCTAACTTTAGTCCTAGCCCAAGAAGGATGTACATAGACTGCATGATAATGTGTAGCACCATCTACAATATCTATTGTCTGCCCATCAATAACAGTAGATGCTACTGCTAATGCTTTAGTAAGAGCTTCAGTATCCTTAGCATAGTCTTTCTTACCATCACAGTACCAACTAAACTGACACTTATGTCTTACAGGTAGGTCAGTATCTTTGTACACTGGACCTTGCTGTACTACTTCACACACTGTGTTAGGGTATCGGTCATCGTTTGTCCTATTGATTACTACTTGTGCTACTGCTATCTGTCCTGCAGTAGGTTGATCTCTAGCCTCATGGTAAACATTTAAAGCTAGACATACTAATGCTGATGTTAATATCATTGACTTCCCTCATACTTTTCTATTGTTAAAACTTTGTAGTCACCTAGTATCTGCTTAACGTGTAGCTCACTAGTTGCATACAGGTAAATAGACCTCACCCTAGTGTTCACACCAGAGTCATTAAAACTTACACCCTCATACTCTACAGCATAGTTATACACTGGGCTTGGCATCCATGCTACCATC
>Ga0209336_10000506_pt1 | contig 19982 bp, 28 predicted proteins | sample LinPmetageLP32_FD_184042 | JGI IMG/M metagenome (GOLD analysis project Ga0209336, IMG submission 184042) | Marine viral communities from the Pacific Ocean - LP-32 (SPAdes) (version 2) | ecosystem: Environmental > Aquatic > Marine > Oceanic | place: Pacific Ocean | collected 2009-08-23 | reverse complement strand
TAAGGTATAACTATGCCGTTGCAGAAACTTACATTTAGACCTGGTATTAATAGAGAAGGTACAGCCTACGATAATGAGGGTGGGTGGTTTGATTGTAATCTTGTAAGATTTAGAAAAGGTAGGCCAGAAAAATTTGGTGGTTGGGAAAAAGAAACTACTAACACTTATTTAGGTACAGCTAGAGCACTACACGCTTGGATTTCACTAGGCGGCACTAAATTTTTAGGTTTAGGCACACATCTTAAATACTATATAGAAGTTGGTGGTTCTTTTAACGACATTACACCTGTTAGATCTACTACTTCAGCAGGAGATGTAACATTTTCTGCATCAAATGGTGACGCTACAATTACGGTTGCAGATACCTCACACGGTGCAGTTCAAAATGATTTTGTAACATTTTCTGGATCTGCAAGTCTTGGCGGTAATATTACTGCTGCTGTTTTAAATCAAGAATATCAAATAGCAACTATAGTAAATGCTAATAGTTACACAATAGAAGCTAAAGACACATCTGGTGCCTCTGTAACAGCTAATGCTTCTGATAGTGGAAATGGTGGATCATCTGTTGTTGGTGTTTATCAAGTAAATGTAGGATTAGATGTATATGTGCCTGGAACAGGCTGGGGCATAAATGGCTGGGGCTCAGGTGCCTTTGGTAGTTCATCCGCTTTAAGTGACACCAACCAACTAAGAATCTGGACACATGATAATTATGGTGAAGATTTAATAATAAATCAAAGAAACTCAGGTATTTTTAAGTGGACAGAAAATAATGGAGTGAGCACTAGAGCCATAGAACTATCTAGCATATCAGGTGCCAATCTAGTTCCTACAAAAGGATTACAGGTTATTACATCCGAAACTGACAGACATTTAATAGTATTAGGAGCAGATCCTATATCTGGTACCACAAGAACAGGTGCAATAGATCCTATGTTAATTGCTTTTAGTAGCCAAGAAAACGAGTTAGAGTTTGAACCTTTATCAACTAATACAGCAGGATCATTAAGACTATCTTCAGGTTCTTCTATTATTGGTGGTGTAAAATCCAGACAAGAAATACTTATATGGACTGATACGGCCTTATATAGTATGCAATTTATAGGGCCACCTTTTACATTTGGAGTTAATTTAATTAACGAAGGTACAGGCCTAATAGGTCCCAAAGCTGCTATCACAACCCCATCTGGTGTTTACTGGATGAGTTACAATAATTTTTATTCATATAATGGTAGCGTACAAACTTTACCTTGTTCGGTACATAACTACGTGTTTACAGACATAAACCTTACTCAATCATTTAAAGTAAATGCCTTTACTATAAAAGATAAAAGTGAGGTAGGTTGGTTCTATTGTTCTAGTAGTGCAACCGAAATAGATAGATATGTTATATACAATTATGTAGAGGGTATTTGGTTCTACGGACAATTATCTAGAACTGCTTGGCTTGACTCTGGTATTGAAAATTATCCAAGAGCTGTAAGTGGTGGATACTTGTATCAACAAGAGTTAGGATTTAATGATGACGGTTCTCCTATGACTAATGTATTTATAGAAAGTTCTGATCTTGATATAGGAGATGGAGATCAGTTTTCATTCATAAAAAGAATCATACCTGACTATAAATTTATACAAGACGATAATAATGGAAATGTAAATTTAGTTTTAAAAACTAGAAACTTTCCTGGTGACAGTCTTACAACTAATTCAACAAGTGCTATAAGTTCTACAACACAACAGGCATTTGTAAGAAGCAGATCTAGGCAGATAGCACTTAGATTTGAGTCTGATGATGATGCTACAAATAATGGTAATTTATCAATAGGATGGAGGCTAGGAGCTACAAGGATAGATATAAAAACAGACGGTAGAAGATGAGTAAGTTGTTACAAACACAACTACCTTTAGCAATAGAGGAGGTAACTCCAAATACTTTTAACCGTTTAATAAGGCTCTTAGAAATAAATTTAGGCTCTATTGACCTAGACAATACACGTCAAGTAAGCGAAAATGAGCTGAATACTATAAATTTTAATGCTGGTAGTATTATTTGGAATACAACATTAGAAGTATTACAGGTATATACTGGCAACAAATGGGTAGATATAGGAACAAGACTTGTAGATGATGGTCTAGAAGCAACAAGTACGCTAGGTAAGGTTACTGTAAGAAACAACGGAGCCACATCTATTAAACTTGCTAATTTTGGTAAATAATAGATACTTTATGTATCTGCAAACAACTTAGTTAAGCCTATGGAAAAAGACGTACAAAAATTAATAAACGCAGGACAGACAGAAGATACGGTAATTGTTCACGCCGCACCTGGCGAAATGGTGGTCCCTCCTGTAATATCAAATCAAACCCAACAAATGATCAACCAAGATATGCAGTCCGTAGGATTAAATCCTGCTGAGTATATGGTTGGACAAGGATCAATAAATAATTTAACTGGTTTACAAGAATTTGGGTTCTTATCTAAATTATTTAAAAAAGTTAAAAACGTAGCAAAAAAAGTGTTACCAGTTGTTGCACCATTTATACCTGGAGGCCCTTTATTGAAAGGTGCCTTAACTGCCGTAGCTGGTAAGGCTTCAGGCTTAGATACTAAAGATGCGTTACTTGGCGGATTAACTGCTGGCTTAGGTGCAAAGTTTTTAGGTTCAGGAACACCTGGTAAAGGCTTAGAAGGTCTAAAAGGCACTTCAGGTAAATTTTTTGGTAAAGAGGGTACTTTTAGAAATATATTAGGTAGAGGTAGAGATTTAATATTTGGTGGTGGTGACAGTTTACAACCTTATAGTGATGCAGAAATTGATGAAATGCTTACTACTATGGATCCATCAGTCGTTGGACAAATAGTTGCTGAACGAAATGCTGAAATATCAGAGCCCAGATTTAAAGGATTAGTAGGACCAGATAGTTTTGCAGATAAAATTTTAAATATTGATCCAAACAAAGGTACTGGGCCTTTAAGTTTTTTACAAGGTAGTGGTGGGCAACAGTTATTTGATGCTGATGGTAAGCCTGTTAGTAGCGGAGGCTTTGGACTTGGAGGAGCAGGTGGTATAGCTGGACTAGCCGCTCTTTATGGATTAGCTACCAAAAAAGCAGCAGAAAAAACTGAAGGTGGGTTACGTGATATACGGTTATCTACTAGACCAGATCTTATGCCGCAACAAACATTTCAAGGATTTGATGTTGGTGTAAGGCAAGGCATGTCTAATGGTGGTGGTATGGATAGGGGTGGAGCTTTATTTAAACCTTTTATGTATCCGCTTGGCTCGAAGGGTAATCCAGTTGGAAAGTATACTAGTGAGGAATATCCACATGGCGTTCCTGAATCAAACATGTCAGAAACTAATCAAATTCTTTTTGAAAGAAGAAAAGAAATAATGGATATTTTAGAAAAATCGAATCAACTTGATAGTACTATAGTTAATAAACTTAATGAAGAATTAAAAGCTATAAGTATGGAATTAGCAGGCGATTTTAATCAAGGTATGACAAGAAACGCAAGGGAGAATAATGAGGCTATGCGTCGTACTATACAGAAAATAAGAGGAGAAGACGTAGATTATGGTGGTGGTATAAATAATAGACCTGGATTCGCTTTGGGTACAGGTGTAGATATGGTAGCTATGATGGAGCAAGACATGAGGCCAGGTGGCCCTTCTGTTGGCCCTGGTACTGAAACAAGTGATGATATACCAGCTATGTTAAGTGATGGTGAGTTTGTACAAACAGCAAAAGCTAACAAAGGACTTGGCGGTTTTAAAATAGAAAAGAACAAAGATTCAATTACACTTTATCCAACAGGTAAACCAGATAGAGAACAAGGTTTTAAAAATAATGACATGATGATGAAGATGTTTGAAGACTATCAAGAGATGGTAAGTTAGTTATGGGATTCTTAAGTAATTTAGTTAGAAATAGGGCTTTGATTGGTAATCTATCTAGAGAGCCTATGGCACAAAGAATAGATCCTATATCAACCAATCCTTTTGGTAACTTTCCAATAATGCCTTTGCCTGTTGCACCAAGACCTGTTGATGATCCAATTGGCCCAGGTCCAGTACCTAGACCCATACCAGCACCAGTATTACCACCAGTATTTGAACAACCAATTATTGCACCCCCTGCCGCAATACCTCCAAGTTTACCAGCTGACATTTCATCACCACCTATAACACCACCTGCTATAGATCGTCCAATCTTACAAAGACCAATCATTCCTCCAAGGCGTGATGATTTTATGTCTATAGAGAGAATAGGTGAGCCAAGAGATGAGTTTATACCTAGTATGCCAAATGAAGAACCTATTCCGTTTGTTCCGCCTGTAATACCTCAAACTCCTATTTCTCCACCCGTAAATATTGGCGGACCTGCTTTAGACACATCTTTAATACCCGAAAGAGAAATACTACAAAGACCTATTATTCCACCAAGACGAGATGATTTTATCTCTATAGCACAAGATCCAAATGCTATTGATCCTGGCTTAATAGACATAGGTTTTGGCCCAGGGATTACAGTAACCACACCACCAGTTACGACTCCTCCACCTTTAGTTGAGCCAGTCATACAAGAGCCTATTGTCCCACCAGTATCTGACCCTGTAGTAACACCAACAGCAACAACCGTAAATACTCCAGTAGCAACTATTCCAGAAGATTTTAGAGGACAAGTAAATCCTGTTCTTGCACAACAAGACGCAAGAGAGATACAGACAGATCCTCTACTAAGAGCTTTATATTTTGGTACAGCAGACCAACCTGGATACTTAAATCAATTACAGCAAGCTACGGCTAACCTTATAGGTAGCGATGTACCCTTACAACAGACAGCAGGATTAAGTAACTTGGAGCAAATGGCTCAAGACAGAGCTATTGCTGATTTAGGTGTAGCAGAGCCTTTTGTTGGTGAAAGAGCAGATTTACTTAGAGGTACTACAAGACAGTTTGATCCTAATATGACACAACAATTCTTCAATCCTTATGAGGATAGGGTTGTTCAACAAACCATACAAGATGTTTTAGAGGCAGGTGAAAAAAGAGATATTGACCAAAGAGCCAGAGATATACAAACAGGCGGTTTATCTGCTTTTGGTTCAAGAGCTAGACTAACAGCAGCTGATAGACAAGAAGCACTAGGTAGAGGATTAGCTGAAGCTTTAGGCGGTATAAGACAAGCTGGGTTTACTGAAGCACAAAGAAATGCTTTAAGTACATTTGATAGACAAAGAACAGCAGAACAGCAAGCAGCTACTGGTATAGGTCAAGTAGGTACACAATTAGCTGATTTACGTGCAAGCGAAAGAGCTGGACTAACAGGCTTTGGTCAAACAGGTAGAGGTATAGAAGAAACTGGATTAGCAAGATTGTTCCAACAACAAGTAGATGCACAAGGTAGACCATTACAAGCATTACAAGTTACTGGTCAGTTATTACCACAATTCCAGGCTGGTTCTACACAAATAGATTCTCAATATAGATTACCTACAGATCCATCAGCGACAGGATTAGGTGCAGCATTTAGTGCTTATTCTGCATTAGCACCAAAACAAGGAGTAGGATAATGTCTATTGGGCCATTAACAGGACCTTTAGGTGTTTCTAGAAAAGAAGTTGTAGTTATAGAAGAAAACTTAGTAGAACCATCAAAAAGTAGAGTAGTTATAAGAGAATATGATCCTTTTTCTAATGCGGTTATAGGTGAAGAATTTATTGATATGAGATTAGCTCCTGGTAATCCTGAGCTAGCCGCACAAATACATCAAAGCAATAAAGCAACTCAAAGTGCACAAAGGGCAACATTACTTGCTCCTGGTTTTACAGTTGCAAAAGGTTTAGGTTTTGTTGGTGCTAAAGTTGGTTTACCATCTACTAGAAAAATAGTTGAAGGTATAAAAGGTGCATTTGTACAACCAAAAATCAAAACAACACCGTTACAGATTACCCCTGCTTCAAGAGGTGTACCTAGAGCACAGCAAAAAAGTTCTGGTGTTTTAGTAGAAACAACAGGAATTAAACCAACAAATCTTACAAAAGGTTTAGCTCTTAGTGTTCCTGGAACTGTTGCATATACAGCACTATCAAGTGCAAGAACAGACCCTATAACAGGCGATGACCTGCTACAAGCAGAACAGGATGCTGTCATAACACAACAACAAGGTGATGAAATATCAAAACAACTTGAAGTAATAAAACCTGTAACAGACCCTAATGAAATTATACAAACACCAGAAAAAGGAGGTACAGCAGATGGTACTTCGGGAAGTGCTGCTGTAGGTACTGGTCAAGAATCTGAAGAGGGTGATAGTGAAGATAATATAAAAACTTTAGAACAAGTTGGCGTAGATAGATTTATAGATCCAGATGCTTTAATTTCTTTTGTAAGAAATGTTGGTGCAGGATTAACATCTACTGGACAATTTGGTACTGGCCTTGCTGTTGGTGCAACTATGGCCGCTGAAGAAAGAGCTAAAAAAGAGATTTTAGAAACACAAGAAAAGAAAGAAATACAAAAAGAAGAGGCACTACTTGAAAAGGAATTTGAATTAGATAAAAAATTACTAGAAATACAAGGTACAAAACCTTTACTAAATACAAAAGAAGTAGCAGCTCAATCAACACAATTATCAGAAGAAATAAATAGTTTTAATTCTAATGAACAGGCAAGAGGATTGGTTGAAGCATCTATTATGGTTTTACAAGATGCCATAGATAGTGGTGAAAAATTAACAGGTGTAGGCGGATTTTTTGCTAAATTAGGTGATCAATTCCAAGCTCTGATTAGCACGCAAGAAGGATTTGATACTTTATCTTCGAGGACAAAAATAGATAAACTTTCTGAAATTGTAAAACTGAGTAACGCTAGAGAAATTTTAAATGACACAAGACTTTCAAATTATGAAAGACAGATATTAGGTGATGCTTTTGGTGAATTAAAAACTCTAGAAGATCCAAGTATAGCTTTAGGTAAATTTAGAAAATCTTTAAGTACATTAAGAGAGTCAAACGAAGTGCGTAAAAATTTAATAGGAACTTTACATGAAGGACTATTAACTGGAGGTACTTTAGGTCAAAACAGTTATGCAAGAACATTTGACAATGTTAATAAAATTAAAAATATTGATTTAGATGTTAGTACAGCAGTAGAAACACTTAACAGGCTTATTTCAGGTCAAGAATTTGGTGGAAATGTTATTGGCTTAGTAGAATAATGGAAAGCTATACAGTTCAAATAGCACCAGGAGTTAATGAAACCGTTATGGCAAATTCACCCGAAGATGCCAGAAGACAAGTCAGAATACTAATTGCAGATAAAGGCACACGTAATATTTACGATAAACTTTACTTTGATTACGATACTGGTGTTAATACAAGAGGTATTAGAAGAAAACTAGCACAAGCTGAAGTAAGTAAAAATGGTGATGAAAGAGAGCTAGTTTTAAATAGAATCGTTGGTAGTGGCGGTCATGTTAAAAATACCAAAGGTCAAATTGCTATAACGCCCTCAGGCATGAAAGAATTAGGTTTAGAAGTTCCAAGAATAAGATTAGCAAACGGTACCGTAGTAGAACAAAATACCGTTGTTGATGAGAAAGGTTTTAATTTACGTAATGATTTAGCAGACTTTGCTGGAGTTGCGGGCCCTATAGCTGGTGCAATAGGTATGATGCGACCTGGCAGTAAAATAGTAGAATTTTTTAAAAACACACCTAGGTTTGGAAGAATGATTGGAGCATCAGTTGGTTCTGCTGTTGGTAAAGGTGTTGAAGAATATGGTGAGTTGTTTCGTGACGTGCAATTACAAAGTGCAGGAGAAGTAGCTGACCTATTAGGAGAAGAGGCTATATTGGGTGGTGTTGGACAAGGTGTTGGTGAGTTAATAGGTGCTGCTTATATTGCAACACTTGGCAAAAGAACTCCAATTGATGAAGGTCGTATGTTAGAACAAATAAACAAAGGCAGGAACGCACCAGACATTTACGAGTTAGACAAAACCTTAGGTAGGAAAGCTACAGAAAAAGAAATCAAAGATGCAATCGCTGATGGGAAAGTGAGGATGTCTGAGTTTAAATTTGTCCCTGGCCAAAAAACTACTGGTAGAGAACTAACAGGAAGATTACAGGCGGTTACGGAAACTGTTTTTGGTAATAAAAGACTTAATGATCAAAGAGACTATTTTAGTGAATTGTTCGGTAATCTATCTAAAACATTAGGTGCTGCTGATAACGAATTACAAAAATTTATATCACAATCAACTAAAGAAACTCTTGATGAGCAGATTGATATTGCAAGAAATGCTTTACTAAACAAAGAACAAGATGTGCTAAATGTTCTTAATGATCTTGTAGAAAATACTATTGATGATGCTTTTGAAATAGGTAACAGAGCTGCTATAGGAGATAGAAGAGAGTTTGGTCTTGAATTAGCACAAACTTTAGGTAGAGCTAGAACAGCAGCTAGTGGCTTTGAATCAGCACAATATAAAGCTGCCCAAGATCTATTTAATGATTTAACAAATGTACCAGGTAAAGGTCAAAACACAATAGTAGTAAAAGTAGATAATAGAAACAAAAATCTTGGCGGCTTATTTAAAAAAAATGAAACTCTACAAGTTGATCCTAACGTAGCGAAGGGCGAACTAATAGAAGGTGTTTTGCGAGACACGATTGAGGCTAATAAAACTCGAGCTAAAAATATTTATCAAAAATATGTTGACGACTTTGATGTTGCTAGAGAGCTAGATCCTTACAATCAATATGTGGAACTTTTGAATAATGCAATTACGTCAGGCAGAACTGACCTTCAGTATTTTCGTAATATATTTACTTTAGGATCTGCACAAAGAACCTTTATGAAAGAAAGGACTCCTGCACGTAAGGCTTTTATAGATATGATGCGTACTATAGACAATTATAGTAGTGCCTCTGGTAAATATCGTGAAGGTGACAGTATTTTAAGAAATTTATCAGAAGATTCTTTTACTACCATAACCCAAAGACTACCTGCTATTAATAATCTTAGAAAAAGAGCTGGTTTACAACCTATGTCATTTAATACACAAGATTTACAAAAGATTCAAAATGCCGTAAAAAAATTAAGAACAGCAAACGAACATACCTTTGAAATCGAATCTATCTTTAACAGGATACCAGAGGCTAGTATTGTAGAAGATGCTACACGTGGGGCCTTTGATGGTGATGAAGTATTTAATACATTAGTTGTAAAAGGTGACAAACAAAGACTTAACTCAGTATTTCAAGCATTACGTGTATTTAACAAATATAAGGATGATATAGATCCTGCATATCTAAAAGATTTACCGTATCAAAATGTAGAAGCTGAATTAAAGGCAAAACTTAAACAAAGACTTTTCCAAGATTTTGTTGATGAATCAACTGATTATTCAACAGATAGAATTGTAATACAAGAATTTGCACGTAAGCTTAAGTCTTTTGAAAGATCAAATCCTGGCAAGTTAGACATTTTATTTACTGACTCAAATGGAGTAAATATTGCTAATAGAGTAAGAATTGTTATAGATCAAATGAACAAGTTAAAACCAGACATACCACCCAAAAGAATTAGAGAGTTAATAGCAGAGTTTAGTAGCAACCCAAAGGGCCTTAAGGAGTTAGATAAAAACATAGGCTTTATTGAGGAGCTTGGTAATCTAGCTAAGGCAAGTGAGGAAAAATTAAGATTTAATGCTAATAGGTCAATAAGCGAACTACCAAATAAAACTGTAGAGGAAATAACAGAAACTATTTTTAGACCTAATGCAGCGAGCAATATTGAAGAATTAAAAACTATTGTAAGCCCAGAAGTATTTACAAGTATACAAAAGACAAGTATGCAAAGAATATTAGAAAACTCTTTAGACATTCAAGGTAGAGGCAGTATCAACGATATTTTAAAACCAGGAAAGCTACAGGCTTCGTTAGATTCTTATGGAGACGAAACTTTAGATGCTATGTTTGGTACAAGATTTAGACAAGAACTTAGAAACATACAAAGAATTATGGATACGGCTACTAGAGGTGAGGTTGGAAGAGGTGGAGGAGCTGGTACACTTGTTGCTGCTACTATTGCCGTAAATGCCTTTAATATTAACATGCTACCTACCGTTTTAGGATTAGCTGTAATGCGAGAAGTGTTTAGTAACCCCACAATAGTTGGTTTATTAGCTAAGACAGACAAAGGATCTGTAGCAAAAGTTTTAGATGCATTTGAACAATCATTAAGACAGCTAGGTATTAGAGCTATAGATGATCAAGCTGAAATAATAAGCGATACTGTTACAGAAGCTATAGGTGGTGAAGAAGCACAATCAATAATAGAACCATTTAAAGAAGGCATACAAGAAACTATACAAGGTGTTCAAGATATAGAAGTACCAACACTAACAAGCAGTATTGAGTTACCAGAAATAAATCCAGTAAATATTTCTGGGCAAGGTTTATCTGATGAAAGAGTAGACTTTGCAGAAAGATTATCTGGTAGACGAGTTATATAAGCCCTATCTCATCCCTATCAAAACCTAACGGAACATCTGATAAACAAGTTAGATGTTCTTTTGGTATGTGTATGTAAGGTTCGTTGTCCTCATCATAATTAGGCGTAGCATTTATATTCATACGTATATCGTAGTTGTAATCTGGCATCCATTCATGCATCCATATACCGTCTTTCATACCGTACACAATAATAAATGGGTGGCCAGTTGATTGTGTAAACGAAGCTCCCTTACGTAGCTTGTTTGCAGATAGTATAAAAGTATCATACTTATCACTAGCAAAACTACGGCATTTGATTTCACACCAGTACCATTTATCAGCAGATTCTATCCAGTAATCAATACTGTAACTAACTGGTAGTTTGTGACAGCTTACTGTCCATAAGCCCTCTATAAATCCTGCTACCCTATCCTCTCTTTTTTTATCTTGTATTGTTTCAAAACTTGGTGTTTTTAACATAATTACCTCCTATTGATTAAAACTTGATATAACAGCTAATACTAAAAATGCCATAATAATTGAGCCTATATCCATATCTACTCCTCAAAGAATGTAGGATCTACGGCAACAAACCTTTTGGTTGGTCTACCTTTACCACCTACTTTAATATCTATTTCCTGGATTTCTCCAGCGTTTTTAAGTCTTTCTATAATCTCTTTTACTTCATGTGACTTCATGCTTCTAAATAGTTCGTGACGGTCAACCTCTCTTTTAGATATACCCTCGCTCTCCCTAGACCTTATGTATGACAATACTTGCTTGATCTTGGCCTCAGTAGCAGAACTTGCTACCTTATCCCTACAAGCTTCTATAAAGAGCATGTCGTAGTATCTAACGTAATCAATCGCCCACTTAGTAACATCTGGTGTAATTGTTTTTGATTGTGCATTTGATGCAAGAGCACATACTAGAGCTAAACGCATAGCTTTTTCCTTAGAACGGCTTAGAAGCGGCTCTAGGTTATCTTTTTCTAATATATCCTGCCTCTTAACAATCTCACTTGCAAACTCTTGTAGCAACTGCTCTGAATCACTATCAAAGTTCAAAACTTCTTGTTCTAAATTACACTCTGAATTATTTACCATAGGTTGAGATAAACCGCCTCTATCTCTTCTTATATAGTTGACCCAATTGACTAATGTTAATGGTGGTTTCTTAATCTTTTTAAGATTAGATACACGCCTAGGTTCTTTAGATTCAATAACCATAAACCTGTTTAAAAAACCGTCAGCAATACGGCCAGAGTTAAGTGCTTTGTAAAAGTTCTTAGGTACTGACAAGCCAACCATAGTAATTGCAGGCTTATGAGTTACACGGTTCATTATCTTTTCTTTAAGATCCTCAACTTGTATACCCATTAAAGAATAGTTATCTGGCCTTAAGATACCGTGGCACCTACCCCAAGCTTCCATAAGAGTTTGTATGCCGTCTTCTTTATTTGTATTACCTGCTTGGCTAATGCTTTCTAATCTTTTACCAAACTCATCCATAATAGTTACGTGAGTAGGCCTCATCTTAAGTACAGAGTGAACAGCACCACTAGAGGTATATCCGTCACCAACTACTAATTTATCGTGCTCAGAGGCATTCAAAACAGCTTCAACAAAGGTTTTTATGTTTTCCTTGCCCTGTCCAGACTTAGCTATACACATAAAATACAAACTAGAAAAGTTATTCATATTTGTTTTAAAGATCCTACCGCAAGTAACACTAGCTAATGATAAAGCGGCTACAAGTGATAACTCTGGTTGAGATACTTGTGCTATATCCTCGCAATAAGCAAACATATCTTTTAACAATCCTGGTGGATTAAATAAATCATCTGGTGGTCTTATGTCTTCTTTGGTTTGCACAAACAAAGGTGCTATCTGATTTTTTCTATCGTGTGTCTTCTTTACATTATCTACAACAGACTCTACCTCTTGTTGTGGTAATGGTGGTGAATTTTCCCTATTCCAGTTATGTAAAAATATTCTTACAAAGTCTAGGTTTACATTCTTAGATATTAAGTAACCAGCTATACGTGCTGCATTATCATTACGCGATCCTTCATTAACACCAGTTAAAGTAAAAGGTGCTGTCTTTTGTATGCTGTCTTGTTTTGGTACACCAGTTATCTTTTCAAACTCTTTCTCTGTAAAGTCTGGTAGATCTTTATGATCAAAAATATCCCAACCAGGGAGAGGTATAGGCTTATACATTTGACCGTTCGCATGACGGTTGTAAGGAGCAATAATTAATCCGCCCACACCTCTCAAATCAATCAACCTTTCTACTGGAGTCTCATCAGTTCTTCTTGTAGCAAAGGTTGTATAGTTTTCTGGGTTATTGTAATAGTAATGCATACCCTTACCTGTTCTTACTTTATAAGGGCAAGTAGGTAGGTTCTCTTCAACCCAGTTCATAGCTTCTGGAGAGTCTGCATCAACGACCATAAACTTACCGCAAACTAATGAAACAACTAAGTTATCTCTATTTACAAACCATTCTTCTACAGTTTCACGACTAGGCCTTTCATGCTTATATTGTTCCCAACCTTTAAGAAAAGGGGGTGGTTTTTTATTGGATCGTTGGAGCGGTACTACGTTATAGCCTTCATCATAAAAAGCCAAAGCAATATCTATCGCTGCCTCATCCTCAGACAGATTAAAATCAAACATGTTGACTTAATCTTCTGTTAGAAGTTCTGCTATATCACCATAAATACTTTCAAAGTTTAGTCTACCTTCTGTTAATTTTATGATTCTTTTAGCTTGTCTGACAGAGGGTTGTCTGTGGCCATACTTCCAGGCCTCAATAGTATGTTCTGAAACATCCCACTCATGTGCTGCTTTTTGTTTTCCTAAAAACTGTATGTACTCTTTAAGATTATAGGGGCTTACTTTTCTATCTTTGTATTTTGGTTCTATACCCATCTCTTCTAGTTTCCTTAATTTTTGCCTGGATATTGAATTTACTCTATGATAGTAATTAGCGATCCACACAAAATTTTCTATTGCACTTTCCATTAAACCTCCTTACAGTTTGAAAATATACTATTTTACATATTGTATATTTATAGTATATAATATGCAAGTTACATATATTTACTAAAAGGAGGTTAATATGAATAACGATTTGAAAAGCAGGATTGTCACTCCAGAGAAGCTTGTCCAGAACCAAGGTGCAAAAGTCTTGGTATATGGTATGGCAGGAGCTGGAAAAACAAGCCTTGCTAAAACTGCACCAGGTAAGGTGTTGGTGATAAGTGCTGAAGCTGGGCTACTTTCTATCAAAGATGCAACTAATGTAGATGCGATAGAAGTTAAAGAAGCTTCAGAGTTAATGCAGTTACATGAACTGCTTAAATCTGGACAGTTGCAATACGATACGGTTTGCTTGGACTCAATCTCTGAGATCAGCGAACTCTTATTACAACAAGAAAAAGCTAGGCACAAAGATCCACGTAAAGCTTACGGGGAAGTACAAGAGTCTGTAACAAATGTCATGCGAGCATTTCGTGATTTACAAATGCATGTCATGTTTATTTGTAAGGAAGAGAAAATAAATAGTGACGGTATCTTTATGCACGAACCTAAAATGGTTGGCACAAAGTTAGGCCAGTCCATTACTTATTTCTTTGATGAAGTCTTAGCTCTTAGAGTAATTGACGATACAGACGCTGAGGGTAATGCAGTTCAAGCCAGGTGGTTACAAACCAGAGTTGGCCAAGGCTTTGTTGCTAAGGATAGAAGTGGTAAGTTAGAAGCTTTTGAAGTTCCAGATCTTACTAAATTAATAGACAAGCTAGGGTTTAATGCCGTAGCTACAAACACAGATAATGTGAAGGAGATTAAGAATGTCTGACTTTGATGAAATTTCCTATAGGGAATCGGAAGATAAACCTATAGGTCCAGGGGTCGCCCCTTCTGGGGAATACGCATCCAAAATTATTGCAGCTGAGAAATATAAATCAACTGCTGGCAATTGGACGCTTAAGATGACTTTTCAAATAGCTGGTGGTGACTATAGGGATCATAACGAATGGTATAGCCTATGGTCAGCTAATGAAGAGGCTAAGAGAGTAAGTACAGAAATATTTACTAAACTAAGTAAAGCGGTTGGCTTTGAAAAGCAACCACCTGTATCTGCACAAGATTATGTAGGTAAAGAGCTTTCACTTACTCTTAAGGAAGTTGAAAACAACTGGACTGACAGCGAAGGTAATAAAAGAACAGGCACTAAGAATAAAATCTTAGCCACTAATCCTGCTGATACTGGAGGTATGTCGCCACCCCCTTCGGTAGTACCACCCCATTTGGGATAAAACTAAGGGGCGTTAAGCCCCTTTTTTTTTACAGATCACGAACTTGTGTATGGACTCAAACGTTCTCATACTGTTTATTCCTTTGTTTCTTTCTTTCAATAAGTGCACAAAAAAGCTCATCTTTTTTTTGTTTAAGCACCAGTTCAATATATGCTATTTTTTCTTCTAGCTCTTTTATCTGTTCATCTATATTCATTTTCTGTTCTCCATAAAAGCGTAGATCATTAAAAGTAAAAGCCCCACTACGGCATAAAAGCTAACATCCATCACAGCTCCTCTAGCTCCTTAATCAATTTATTCAGATACCATACAGACTTTTTAAGATCCTCTATGTTCCTACCTTTATGATCTTCTCTCCAAATGTACTTAATTGCTGCAGCTTTTAGATAGCCTTTAAACTCTTCTCTAGACAAAGCGGCCTTAATTGCATCTATACATTCCACGGATCCTTTTTTATAGTGTGGGGGGTGGTTTACATTATCTGTCATTTTGTTCCTCTGTTTTTATTACTTATTTTTCCTAGATTCTTTATTTTCTTTTCTATTCAAAGACCATTCTAAAAATCTATTTAATAGTTCAGATAGGTATTTCATTTAATTCTTTCCTAATAATTTATCTATACAATCATCCAATATTGGTTTCACCGCTTTATAAGATTTTTGATTTTTTCTAATTTGACCTGCATATATAGTATGGTGACGTTTTGCTTCAGAAAAAATATCAGATAACTTGCTACATAAACTCTCTTCTAGTTCTTTTCGTAAAACACTTTGCATATCAACATCAATATTAGTCAATACTTCATCGGCTAGTTCTACTAATTTAGCTTTGTTCATTTTGTTTCTCCTTCTTTGTAGACTTTTCTTCCCAAACATTTTTAAGTTTGGTTATGTCTATTTTTTCTTTTGTAACTTTCTTTTTGGCTTTGTTAAATATTCTTTCCCAACCTTTATCCCATTTATCTGGGCTTTTGGCTCTAGGCCTATCTCCTTTACCGCCATGCCATTTAGTCATTGTTAGCTCCTGTCGTTTTACTTTTCATCCACTCACTAGCAATATCTACAGACTCACCTCTACCTAACTCAGGATGAACTTCTCGTAGTTTTGCAGGTGCTCCAAACATATTCATTTGTCCTGACTCTTGCATAAGGTCTAACATAACAAAGTATGGCATATACTCTTTTTGTTTATCAGTCAAATTCATATCCCAACATAACCTCAACTACACTTGGAGTGTTATAAATACTAGGCGTTTGCCCATCGCAGACGGCTTTATAAGCTCCAAGCGTTTCTTCTAGTTGAAGCCACCCTCTTTCCATATCCTCATCATTCATTTTGAATATTTTAGTTGCAAAAGGGTGCTTGGTTTCTTGTGCAACAAACAAGAAATCTTGTACTTTAAATCCAGCTTTCTCAAAGCCTTTCTTATACATAGCGGCCTGTAGATCATAGGTATAACGTCTAATAGAGCGAGTAAATCCAGATACGGAGCAATCGCTAGTAGTCTTATAGTCTATAAGCACTATTGATTCATCTGAATAGGGTTTTACTAAGGGATGTCTAATAACATCTGATCTGACTTTAAGCAGAACATCTTGCTCCCACCAGTACAAAGAGTTTTCATACGGTTTAGTAAAAACACCAGGATACTCGCCCTGGTCAACGTCAAGGAACTTTCTTGCATCTTCAATAAGATTATCTTTCATCTGAAACAAGGTATCCCTTTTGTCTTGGTTAATAACAAGCATACCCCTGTTTTGATAATCAATCTTGAGTTGCTTGTTAACATTTGTGTATGGAGATCCAGATATAACTGCAACCTCTTTACTGAATACTTCTTCTCCTTCAACAATCAAAGAGTGGGCGGCAGAACCGAACTGCATAGCAGTTGTCGGCTCCACCTCCTCTCGCATAGCATGTAACTGCGATTGTCTAAATCTTCTTAGGGTAGATGAAGACACGCCTGGTGATTGATGATAGTATGCATTATCCATATCGGGAAAATACATAGCATCACCAATAGCTACATGCTGATGATCTTTAAGTGAGTCTGGTAGTGGTGGATTATCAATCATGCTAATCCCCCTTCATTTGTTCTACTCTTTGAACTAACTTGTCAACCTCGTTAGATATATCTTTAAGAGTTGACCTCAACTCAAAGATAGAATAATTTAAAGCGTCTTGCTTTTGTTGTTGTTGCATATTGTCTATATGGGTGTCCATAAGCACACTAGCCATACTGTTTGTATCTATTGACATAATAACCTCCGTCAAAATATTACCTAAGTATAAACAAAGTCTAGACAAATATCAATACAAACTGTAAAATAAATTAATTACATATCAAAAAGGAGTAAATATGGGTGAAACAAACAATCTTTATATGATGATGAGGTTGTCATATGAACAGGCCGTAGACGATTATAATAACAAGAAAGCTCACTCTTTGTTGGGAGCTTATCAAAAATACTACAAAATTAATGTAGGTATGACATGTTTAAATCCACAAGGGGATCTTATAAACTTTTATGATGAAGACAATAACCTGGAGTGCCCAATATGAAGTGTTGGGCTTGCCAAACAAAGCTTATCTGGGGTGGAGATCATTCTGGAGAAGACTACGGTAATGAGGAATACGATATAGTTAGCAACCTATCTTGCCCAGAGTGTGAGTCTTTTGTACTTGTTTATCATCAAAAAATTGAAACAGAGGAAAAAAATGATTGAATTTATCCAATTCTTCTTCTGGTTCTTTGTAGCAGTTATCGTAATACCAGGTATTTTTATCGTTCTTTTTGACAAGGTTTGATTATTGTCAATTATTGTCAAGATTATAATGACGCTAATAAACATGATAAGAATGGGCTTTTGACGATTATTTTATTTTTGGCATTATTGTCATAGGCAATAAAGAAATCTATTCCTATTTATAAGATAATACTTGACAAGCTATAGATCTATAAACTATCCTCTTAATACATATTAGGGTAATGTGGGGTAGGCTAGTATTAAAATAAATACCCTGATTTGCTAAATATGGGATATAAAAAACATAAACTAGAATACGAGCCAATCATCTCAGACGAAGCAGAAGCTCCTCCAGAATTTGCAAACCTAGACAACAAACTTACCAGACGACAAAGAAACTTTGTATGGATCTCTGTTAATAATCCAAGACTATCTTTAGTGGAGTGTGCTTCCAAAGCTGGTTATAAAGATCCAAGACAAGCTGCTGTTAATGTATTTAAGAATGAACTTGTAAGACAAGAATACAATTTTCTCACTAATGAAGTAAAAAAGAAGTATGAACTGAACTACGATAGGGCAGTCCAGGATCTATATGATATTAGGGACAAGGCTCTAGCGGCAGGGTCTTTTAACGCGGCCATATCTGCCCAGAACTCTTTGTTGAGGGTTGGTGGATTAATTGTTGATAGAAAAGAGGTTATGTTTGGTAAAATAGATCAAATGAGTAGAAAAGAGGTAGAAACCAGGTTAGGTCAGTTAATGGGCAACATAATTGAAATTAGTAATGAAACTAAGAAAGAGATTGAAGTTGTAGAGGAAGTTGAGGAAGAAGAAGAAAAAGAACAAGAATCAAAAGAGTAACCAGGGTATCAAGGTTATTTTGGCGTGCTTTTAAGATTGAAAAGAATGATCGCTATTATTATCCATAATATTTCTAAAAACATAAGGCACTTAAATCTTATAAGAGGAGTTATATAGGGGGGTAACTTGAAATAAATGCCTTACCAACATATTAGAGTCTTTACGGTAATTGTGCAACATATTCAGATAGGCCCTTCCATCTTTGTTTACTGGTATTATACCAAAAAGCTTGGTCATAATCTTTAGATCCTGGTTTATAAACTAAGATCCCAAACTTGGAGTGTGGATCTAGGTTTGGATCAAAGTAAGCTGATACTTCCTCCCAGGATACGAGTTTGATACGGTATTTAGGTTTATTCATCTTTAATTTCCTCGCCCTGCATAAAGGCTTTATAAATATTACTTTCTTGTTCTAAATATATTGTCTTTTTTGTATCATCATTCCCACAAAAAGGACATACAGGTATAAATTTATTCTTTTCGCCATAGTGTTTATGACATTCAAGACATTCAACTACTTGTAGATACATCTTTTACCTCCTCTAGATCTTCAACGGTCATATCTTCACAAAGATATTCCAGGGGCTTTAATCTGCCCTTAAAATAAAATTCTTTAACAGTTCCGTCTTTGTTTAAAACTTCGTTTCCGTCCTCGTCACATACATAGAATTTAATATCTAGTACATTTACATATTGTTCGTTAACTGACATCTGACACCTCTTCTCCTAACCAGAGTTTAGTTACTATAGAATCTGCTTCAAACTCCCAAACATAATCCCAATTAGTACTGTAATATTTGTTTAGTAATTTTACTAAATCTTTTTCAAATTCTTCGTTCATTAGATACCTCCTCTTCCTCAATTTCTGTTAACCATTCGTCAAAGTCGTTAGCTAATCCGTTAGGCATATCGTTATCTAGGACAACGGATTTAGGGTTGTCGCTCCATTCAACTAAGATAGTAGTTGATACTATTCTTCTTGGGTTATCCATTAGATACCTCCTCTAAATAAATAAAATAATTGCTTTAATCTGCGATCAGATAAATGGCGTAAATGTTCTGGTATTTTGCTACGATCTATTGTTGACATTAGTTTTTCTCCTTAGATAGTTCTATTAAATCAGTAATGTTAATTGTCATAACGCCAGTATCATCAGAAGCATAGTCGTCATAATCGTCATCATGTTCAGAAACAAAGTCCACTTCAAACTCATAGCGTAAGGGTGTAATAATGTGTTCTGAATTATTAGCTCCGTATCTAAATAAGTCTATAACATTGTTTTTATCATCAGTTGCAAAGTGAATACAACTTTCACTACAAGTAAAGTAAGTTCCATTCTCATCTTCAACAACTTCAAACTCATGGTCTTGTAAGAATTTGCTGTCCTTGATTTTTTGTAATGGTATTGGTTCAGTTGGTCGGTAATATGTTGACATTAGTCTTGCTCCTTTAAAATAGCTGTAGTTTCATCTTCGCAATTATCACAATAAACAAATTTATCTTCGCAACTGTCATTAACATTATTTAATTCATCTG